>Ga0209348_1000783_pt1 | contig 15945 bp, 15 predicted proteins | sample ETNvirenome_2_30_FD_184065 | JGI IMG/M metagenome (GOLD analysis project Ga0209348, IMG submission 184065) | Marine viral communities from the Pacific Ocean - ETNP_2_30 (SPAdes) (version 2) | ecosystem: Environmental > Aquatic > Marine > Oceanic | place: Pacific Ocean | collected 2013-06-22 | reverse complement strand
TCGGTTTCAGCGAACTCTGCACCGCGATCTATGATCAAACCTTCTGGTAACTCAACCTCTAGTTGGCCGTCAAAACGGTAGCCAAAGTCGCGTAAATATTTTGCTAACTGAGTCGGAATTGCATCCCCAGAACCTAAAATAGCACCACCGCCTTCTGCCGGTACTTTCCTTAAATCATCAAACGCTTGCAAAATAGGGGTTGTATCAATCGCGGTGTTACCATCTACCTTCGAGTACAAAGAGCTTTCAAAATTACGAGCTTCTTTCAAGGCTTTCCCTGCCGCTTCTTTGAGCATCTCAGCGCCGTCCTCTGCACCGGTCTCTGGGCCGCGAGCCTTGATTAGTCGATCAGCGGCACCTGCTGCCTTATACAGGTAAGTATCCAGCAACCCTATCAACTGCGTATCAAAATTATCTTGTTGCAATTCAGCCGCAACGCGCAAAGCGTCGCGCGAGCCTGTTTGTGTAAGAACCTCTATGAGTTTCGCCATCTGACCAGCGCCAGCTATTGCCGCATCTTTTTGCACTTGCGGTATGTCTTTGCGTCCTTGCGCAAATATCTTTTCCGCCAACAAAACGACGGGATTGTTTGTAAGCTGTCCGGGCGTCAGGATATCCGCCAAGTTTGCTCGCTCACCGACAGGCAATGTCGCATCCAAAGCGGCACCTTCTGCTATAGCGGCATCAAGCTCACGAACGAACAAGTCAGGGTCTTGCCCTGCTTCTTCCAAAGCCTTGATAAGATGCTCTCTCGCCATCCTTTGACGTTTTTCTTGTACCGCTCCAGTAATTTTCGCGACGCCTTTTTTCGCTGCGCCCACGGGACCTTCTCGAAATACAGCACCGGTAGCATCCGCTACAGCAGTCCTTGCTACACGTGTCGGGTCCAACACGGCGGCACTCATACCGCTCAAGGTGGCCATGGTATCGCTGCCGGGGGACATATCGATCACTATCCCTTCCACCAAAGCCGGTACAATAGCCGCACTTACTTCGCCAGCAGATGCCCCGAACGGCTTAGTCTGTCGCGCCTCTCGACCACTCGCAGCAAGAACTTTTTCTAAAACTTGTGTTCCTTTGACACTGATAGGAGTGCGTGACAATCGTTCGATTTCTTCTGGAGGAACATCTTTATCTTTCAACCGATCATTACGTGCCGCACGATGCCGTTGCATCAGTAACTTAGAACCGAAATCTGGTGTTTCCGGTATTTTTTGTAATAATTTTCTACTGGGATAAATGTAAGCTGCGGTGCCGCCAATAACCTCGCCCGTGCGTTGAGCACCTAACTCTGATGGTAAAGCCTGTCGTTCGCCCAAAACCTCCTCTGCAACATCTTCGCCAAGGCCCGACGCGGCAACAAGGCCCGCGCCAAGCGTCGCAAGACCCGCCTTCACTAATAGACCATATGGACCCGCCGGGGGGACCAAATTTGCGCTGCGTAACAAGAAATTACCGGCTAAACCCGCTCCCTTATAAATACCGACACCTGTGGCAGCGGCAGTTCCCTCTGAAATCGCGCCTTCTGCAACTCCTCTACCGAAAGTACGGAGCAGAGAGGGTCTGATATCGTCTGGGTCACGACCTATCAAAGTGGCAATAATTTCTTCTTCAGTAAATTTTTCTTTTGCAGCAGCGAGGTCAATATCTGCCCTATCACTGAGATATTGGGCTATGTTACGAACCGCTTGCTTTTCGCTTTCGCCTTGTTCCCGAAGCGCAACGTAAGCGTCTTCAAGCACAAAATCAGACAAACTCCCGACGACTGTCGGCGCATTTGTAATATCAAGATCAGCCAAGTTTGGATTTTGAGGATCGGTCATCAAATTGACTACCTTTTTCTACGAAAAGCGTCGAGATTTCGAGGTTGATCAGTGTCGACTGGCACACCCGCAAGCCTTTCAAGTTGTGCAATTACGATGTCGAGTTCTCCACCAATGACTCCAATCTTCAGTCTATTGTTGTCAATCACTTCCTTTTCATCTGCGCTGAGACCCGGTTTTTGCAACTCAACAGCTAGTATATCCGCGACTCGGTCGTTGTAAGCCCTAGAGGCTTTGTAACTAGCAAGCAACTGAGAAGGAGTGTCATATTCACGATCTTTGATATTGGTGAGAGTGCTTTCCAAAACGTTTTGCAGACGTAAGTTTTCCCGTCCCTTGATTGCATCTAAAAGTAAAATCAAGTTTTCAGAGGCAAGAGTCGAAAGGGTTTCATAAGCCTGAAAATTTGCCGGATCAGCAGTCTGTGGGTCAAATGTGCCCAAAGAAAGGGCGTATATAATTTTATCGAAACTACCGCCAATGTCTCTTACAAGGGCCTTGTAGCCGCCAACCGTATCGCCAACGTCCAATTCTGCGATCTGACTTCTTACTTTTGCAAGGTCATCTTCAAGCGTCGGTTCTTCAACAATCAACCCGGCAGCGCGAAGCCTCGTGCCTGCTTCAGACTCCGGATCTTCCGCGCGACTGTACATACCACCGAGAAAACTGGGATCTCGTTCAGCGGTTTCTGCCGCAACGCGACGAATTTCATCCAAATATTCACTGCGCAAACCTACCCGATGCCCTTGCGCTAGACGCAGAGCTACCGTCTCCACCACTCCAGAACTTATTGGAGTCTTGAAAACAACGTTGCCTTTCTCTCTCTCAAACGGAAAAGCGTTTTGAATCTGATCTTCGAAGGTGCTTTGCTGCTCCGGCGTCATCTCGTTTGCCGCGTAAGCAGCCGCCAAGTCGGGTTGAGCCGTCACAATTCTGGATTGATCAGGGTTTTTGCCGATTGGCACAGGTGATGTTAGGCCAAGCGACTGCCCCTCCGGGGTGTCAACTGTTTGTAATCCCAAACTAGTCGCTTCTTCCGCACTGATAGCTGTGTAAGTTACTTTTCCTTTGTCATCGACAGAAGGCCGACCATATACGTTGATTGGCGTACCGAAAATCGTCTCTCGTTGGCCTATGACCTTGGGAGGACCCGACATGACTTCTTGCTGTTTTTCTTGTTTTCTGAGTGCCGACTCAAACAACTTAGATTGCAACTCTCTTTCTGCTTTTTGCTCCGCCGTCTGTGTCGCAAAAGCAGATTGCAACGCCAGCGTGCGTGCTGCGGTGTCTTCTTTGCGTTTTTCTTTGTCTAAAGTGCTGATATCTCCTATCAGAGTTTCACCTGCACTAGCCAAATTGGATAGTAAGCCTGATCCAGCTATGTTGCGACCTTTCGCATCCCGACCAGAGGCGAGTTGAAAGCCTGCTCTGGCCAAAGCTAATCCTCTATCTTTATCACGATCTTCTTGTGAGTCTCGTAACAAATTTTTGTAGAGCGGCAAATACTGGTCATAGTATTGCTGGAAGGCACTGCCGCCTTCTTGAAACTTTTTTACAGCACCGCCTTCCGCGAATTGTTGCGGCGCAGCCATGGGTTCAGGTTGTCCTTGGGCCATCAAAGCTCCGACGCCTTGGCCCATATCAGCTTCCATCTCAGTGTCGCCGATAACCTGTGCAATCAGACCACCGACGCCGCTATCGATGGCACCCTCTTCCGTCATCATAATCGTCGGCTGAACCATGGTGAGAACAGACTCTGGTGTCTGACGCGCGTCTGCCTCACCCACAAAGGTCGCAAGCTCCGCGACACGCGCTTCAAGAGGACGATCATTACCGCGAATTGAGTTGATCAACTCCTCTGTATTAGCAGCCATGTCGATACCGCCCATGGTTTCGGCAAGATAATCCAGACCGATTGCCTCGCCCTGCTCACGGGCCGCCAAAACGTCTTGTGCCAAAGGATCAAGCGGCTCTTGAGGCATCATCGCCATATCGCTTGCAGGCATCAGAGCACCAATACCACCACCTTCTTGCTTTTCTATGACGCCTCGCCCAATCAAGATGTCCTTCTGAGTGACTTTACCGTCACCGCTTAGATCAGGAAATTTGCTTGCACCACCACCTGCGGCACGGAACAGGGGTCTATCCATTACGTTCATTAAAAAGCCCTCGCCAGACCGGCGGCACCTAATGCCAAGCCACCTGCGGTTTGCGCCAAACTAGGAGATGGCGCTTGTTGTTGGAACACGGCGCTCTGTGACGACGGCAAAGCCTTTGTCATATCGCCCAAGAAGCCTAGCTGCGCTAGCGGTTGGTTATAGGCTGCCTGCTCTGCTGCAAACTGAGCGTTCAGGACGTTTTGAGCTTGTTGTTGACCCATGCCACCAAACTGTAGCAACTGTTGTACGTCTGCAGCCCTTTGCTGTTGCGCCTGTTGTCCTAGAGCGGCTTGCTGGCCGCCGAGGCTGCCTAGCTGCCCGGCTAACTGACCGCCTTGTAGTGCGAGACCAGCGATTCCTTGACCCATCGCCCCGCGCTGTTGCGCAAGGGCCGCGAGTTGGTCGACGTCTCTCTGAGCCAACTGACCGAACTGCAGACCCAACTGACCACCTTGCTGCGCAATATTCGCACGCTGACCGGCCATTTGAGCCAGAGCCTGCTGTCCTTGCAGCCCGAGAGCGCCTCCCGCTTGTGCGCCTCTTTGTGCGAGTTCTGCTGCTGACAATCCTAGACGACCTTGCTGTTGCGCCGTCTGGGCCGCTTGTTGTGCAAGTTGCGATTGTAGCTGTTCTGTAGAAATGCCCAGTGCTGCAGCTTGTTGTGCAAGTTGCGCTTGGCTCATCTGGCCCTGCAGACCCAACTGGCCTCCCGCTTGTGCCCCACGTTGAGCTAGTTGCTCTGCACTGAGGCCCAATTGGCCCACCTGCCCAGCGGCTCGCTGTTGTCGGCCTTTGGCTGCCTCAAACGCCGCTTGAGCTTGCTGCGCCGCTTGTTGGAACCCTAGTGATCGTAACTGTGCCCCGGTCCGTGCTTGTTGTTCCAAGACGTTCCGGCCTATCTCAGCCTCTTGAATAGCGCCTCTCGATCCGCCGAAAGCGCCTGCTGCCGCTTGCTGCGCGCGTGCTTGATTCAATTGTTTTTCGCCGAGTCGAGCTATCTCAGCCTGCTCCGCTTCAATAACCTCTCGAGTGAACGGGTCCATAAATGCTGCAATCCCGCTCGGGTCGAACTGGGCATCACTGCCTCGAAGTTGCCCTATTGCTTGTTGCGTAATGCCACGTGCTCGCCCGGTTGCTTCACCCAAACCTGCTTGTGCGCCACCTATTTGACCAGCTATGCCTCTCTGCGCTTGACCGATGCTGCGCATACCTTGGCCTGCGATTTGACCTGCCTGCAAGCCAGATAGACCTGCCTCTCTTTGTGCTCGCTGCGTTGCTGGCATCGCCTGTTCCGCTGCCTGTCGTCCGAGTTGACCGGCTCGCCCCAATCCCTGTTGCGCCGCAAACACCTGACTTCCAACACCAGCACCTGCTCGTGCTATATCTGTGGCTGCGCCAGAAAGTCCCCTAAGAGCCTGATCTCGGACTTGGAACGGTGCTTGACGCTGGGCTAGCGCAAGCTGTCGCGCTTGCTCTAACCCTGATATACCCGCCTGTTGTTGAGCAAGCGATTCTTGCAGAAGAGGTGCAGACCCTTGTGAGATCATCTGCTGCGCAGCTTGGTTGGCGCTCAAAGCCCCGCCTAGATAAGGCTCGTATCCACCAATACCACTACGGATGACATCACCCGCAGCAAGTTGCTCTGAGGTAAAACCCGCGATGCCTTGCGCGGGCGGCTGTATGCCTTGTCGTTGCAGATCTCGTATGTATTTTTGTGCGTCTTGATATAGCCCTAGCTTATACGCCTCAATTTCTGGCGCTTCACGTACATATTGAGTGGTGACAGTTCTTTCAGTCATTAAACTCTAGCCTCAAATTGACGCATCATGTTGTACATATTTTTCATGCCGTCTTCTCGGCTACCTTTACCTGCTCCGCGCACTGCCTTAGCCGTAAACACAAACTCGCCATCAGAAAGCATGGCAGGTATGTCATCAGACGTTTCGGTGCCGGGGCCTTCAATAGGTCCGTTCATGCGCGGAAAATTCATTATGCCACCACCTTCAGCGGCCCCGAGAGGCGGTAAATTGAGCGGGGTAGGCTGAAAAGCAGGCGCTCCAAGGCCCGCGCCTGCGGCTCTAGTAATCGTATAACGTGCGGGGTTATAAGTGCGGTCTTCATCAAATATTCGGTATGCAGACGGATTTGCTTCAATAAGGTCCATGCCGGTAGGTATATCGTCAATGTTTATACCTTCTACTTCTTCCGGTTTCGATAACGCGCTTAGGCCCAACACGGCAGCAGCGCCGGGGCCGTACTTACGTATCAAGCCGGGATCATAAGCACCCGTGGCAATTTCTTTTTGAGCTATTTTGCGAAGAGCAGAATCCGACAAATCCCCATATTTTGCGGGATCGTCTAGACGGAGAGCCTCCATCAAACGATCTACGTTCGGTTTTGGAAGGAAAATATCTCCAACCGCAGAAAAACGTTCGCCTAGCCCTACGTCTTTCCCACCAAACACCGTGCGTAAACTTTCGCCAACCCCCGGCACGATTTTACCGCTTGCGTCGGTTACTACACCCGCACCGGTATCTGCACCCGCACCGGTATCTGCACCCGCACCGGTATCTGCTCCGGGAGCGTCAGGCCCGAGGCCACTTTTTTGTACAAGCTCCGTGGGATTTTCGCCGGGGAACATTCGACCTAGCGCACCCTCTAACGGGTCAGGAGCGTAAGCTACCAGTTTGCCCGATAATGGGTCGTACAAAGGGGTTCCGGGGCTTGAAGTGGCAGACCCTTGCGCGCCTACGGTAGCTCCACCTTGGTTAACATCTACACCTGACGCAGTCACCTGACCTTGAGCCGCATCTGCTGCGGGAATCGTCCCCACTATTCTACCGGATAGTGGGTCAAATGCTGGTGTTGTTGAACTTGTTTGCGCAGGGACGTCGGCCTTAATGTCCGCACCGGGTAGCGAAGCATCTGCTTTCTGTTGCGCAACGCTAACGCCCTCTTCAACGACCACTTGCGACGGGTCTTGTGCCAACGCGCCACGAGCCATTTCAAAACCTTTTGTCGTAACACCCGCCAATGCCGCGCTTTTGAGAATATCGACCGGTTTACCGCCAGAAAGGGTGGTGTTGATAGCCGCTTGGGTCATCATTTGTTTTGCGCCGTTTTGCGCCCAATTGAATTTATCGCCAATCCCTTTTGCGGCAAAACTCGAAATACCGCCAATTGCCGCTGCTTTGAGGCTGTCTTTTAAGCTGCCCCCTGCTATTGCCGTTTGTGCGCCTGAAACAATAGCTGATGCCGCCACGGGACCAAGCCCGATAGCTGTCAAAGCAAGCGTTGCAACAACCGGCAGCACTGCTTTGACGATCTTTTTTAACCCTCTGAACAACTTTTTCAAGAAAAATTCAGGCTGACCTGTCACAGGGTTGATCGAGTTGAGTTCGTTACCGACTATGTAACGCTCTGGCTCAATACCCATGATCCGCATTTCTGCAAAAAGCTTGTCTTTCAGGGCAGGATTTTGCTTGAAGACCTCCATCGGTATGACAGTCTCGCCTTCAGCAGCGTGGACCATGTACTCGTCTTCATTCCGGCCATATTCGGCAAGTTTATCAGCGATTTTTACGACGTTTGTAATGCCTTTGGGTGGCACCTCATCGTCGTCATCAGCCCAAGAGCCGGTCTCCGCAGTCAAAAAGGTAGCAATACCGCCTTCGGGTATAGGAACCTGATCGAGTTCATCGAAGTCGTCGTATTTAAGTGCAGCTTGTCTCATGTCCCGAGTATACGCCTTTTTTATTTACTAAAACTAATTCAACCGCTGATATTTACTACGATAGATCCGTTTGTGATGACTTGAACGGCCCCCACTTGGCCAACGGCTTCAAGCTTGGAAACCGTGAAAGGCACAGGGTCCGAAAGGTTTACCCACTCGTTGCCTGTGTATAACTGTAATCGTCCCACCGAAGGGTTCCAAATCAAAGCCCCTGCGTCAAATTTTAGTTCGTCTCTGTCTGTTGTGGTGAACTGCGGTGTCGCATCTGGATCAAAAGCATCCAAGCTAATCTCAAGCAGCCTCACCGTGCGATTGAAAGTATTACCGTCAACAGCCTCACCGTTTGGTGCGAAGGGCAGTCTGCCTTGAAGTAACTTGCTCATCGTCGCCCGTTGGGCTGCAAGTCAAGACGCGTACCACCAATACGAAAACCCACGCCGGTTCTAACACCTACGTCGCCGTCATCGTCAGATTCAAACCTTACGACCGCCTGTCTGCCACGAGCGCGCGTGTCGATTTTTGTCGTGCTGGCGGTGAAGGGGGTAGTTTGGTCCGTGGTCAGTGAGTCGCCGGGGAAGTTACGCGCCTTGATAACTAGGTTTATGGTCTGCGTGCTGCCGGAATTGCCTGTGAACTTCACGTCAGGGATACATTTGCGGATAAACTGAAACTGCTCTCCGTCGCCCAAGTCAAAGTCCGCGCTTTCGATAAATACGTTGTCCATGGGAGAGCCGTCGTCGTCGAATCCGGTCTCGTGCGAAAAAATATAGCTTTCGTCGCTTGATTTCCCTGCGGCTCTGGGGAAGCTTTCTAGGCCCTCGTCAAGCCAAGCGGTGCGGGATAGATTTCCTATTGCCCAAGTGCGCTCAACGTAATTGTATGTGACGTACCGGTCGATGACGTCAGTCGCAGCAGAACAGTAAAACCAGCCGACCTCATCGAATTGCTTGTTTAAAAACCCAAAAAATTGAAATGATTGACCCTCATTTATGTCGTCAAAAACGTAAGAGCGAACGCTGCAGGGCACGGGCGTCACACTGCCTTGGTATTGGTAAAAACCTTTTTTGTCCATCCAGAAAACACCGGCAGGTGTGTTGACCGCAGCGTTCGGTCCAACCAAGCTAACGCCTTCGTTGATGAGATTCAGGCCGAAGGTCAGAGGCGGCCCGATGAATTGTAGGCTGTAAAGTGCCACATCAGTCCAAATAAGCGTCTCCTGCCTAGCTCGAAGGCCGCCAATGATCTGTGATCCAGCAGAGCAACGAAGAGACCCTGCTGTGTTTGTAGACGTCGGAAACCACTCTGCGGGGTTTTCTTGGTCCGAAAACGCGACAAGTAAAGGATCTGCTGTGCCCGTCCTTGCCGTGCCGGCATCGTTTATCGGATCTGCGCCCAGTGCGATAACATGACGGTCCACGTCAGAGACAAGCACTTGGAGGGCAACCGTGGGCGTGAAGTTGGCACCAGACAAATCAGCGATATCCACTGCTCGGTCTGTCCCCAAAGTTTTTGCACTTGTGTCCCAGTAGTAAATGCGTCCCGCCCGCACGTTTGCAATAAGGTCTTCACCGAAACTGTCTAAAGACCAAAGCCTAAGCTGATTCAAAGAACTCAAGGCACTCGAAGAACCCCACGTGCCTGAACCCCAAGCACTAGCACCCCAACCCGTACCAGCAACAAACACATCAAGGCCGACATTAATTTGATATGCGCCTACTGTTGAGCTACCACCATTGCCACTGTCGCTGCTGTTAGCCGTTACGGTTGCGCCAGAGGTGTCTTTTGCTGTAATGACATACACGCTAGTACTGGTGATGGAATCAATCTCATACTCTTGATTCAATACAGCAGCGACAACGTTCCCACCAAGTGAAGCAGCGCCAGAGAAAGTAACAAAATCGCCTCGCGCTGCACCATGACCAGTGTCGGTTACGTTAATGGAGCTTGACCCATCAGTTGCACCAAACGTTACATCGCCTGCAGATGTAGTAGAGCGTATAGGGGTGATATCGTTAAAATTTGCCCCTGCTTGAATGTAAAGCTTAGAAGTGGTGCCCAAACCTAGTAGCTTTGTGCCTTCTAGCGAAGTCCAGCCCAACATTTTCCTGCCCGTGCCAATGAAAGACGTTGTAAGAAATTTAACCCAGCCGCCTATCTTTTCAGGTAGACCTTTGCGAAAACGAACCAAGTTGCCGTCGAACCAACCACCTTCGGCAGTATAGTCAGTGCCTTCTTTGTTGATTCCGGGGTTGAAAATAAACTTCTGCAAGGGCATCAGATGTACTCACCGCTGCGTATCATTTCAGTGACCCGAATAGCTCGCGTGCCTACCTGCTGCGCCCACTTGCTATCCATAAACTCGTCTGCCGCAATATCGAACTGCTCGCGTGACATGGCCTCTAGCGCCTTCACAAACCCCCGTAGGCGGGTCAAGCCAAGGTTGAAGCACATATCGATCATTGCATCTTGACGCGCTTCGTTGATGCCGTTGAACCAAAAATATGTGTCGGCAAGCTCGCCCTTTACTCTCGCTATATCATTCGCAAGTAAGTATTCAATCTCGTCATCAGACAACCCAAGGCCAGACTCTGAGATGTTGCGACCAACACCTATGGTTTCGTGGCCAGCGGAGCACAAATAAACTTTAGACTTGACGCCTTCGTGGCGTTTAATCATTTCAACAAGCTTACTCATTACTTCTCCCTTGCTACCTTGTTCACCTTCTCATAGCTTCTCATAGCGCCAAGACCCAACATGCCCATCATTACAGGCACCAATAAAGTAGTATCTACCTCTGGCACATCAACCCATATACCTACGATGTTAACGATGATCGTGTTATAGAGTAGCCCCAGCGCACATATCCAACCAATCGCCGGACGCCACCCCCCGATAAACAACGAGCCAGTAGCAGCTTCAGCTTTATTGATTTCTAACTGAGCCAATAACGCTTGCTGAGAATGTCGCTCCGACATAGTGGCAATTTCGTGCGCCAAAGCCGCCTTCTGATCTTTGTCCTCGATGAACTTATCAAGCAGTCCGGTAACTGGCCCGACGAGTTGTGCAACGATGCTCATAATCTATCCTCTATTTGTCTGCGTACTTATGCCCAGACCTTAGTTTTCTTACCACCCGAATACTCTACCGCATGTCCCTCATCGATTAGGATCTGACATATGCTGGCTCCATCGGATGTCTTTGGGATACCTAAAATGCGTCCAAACTTTCCTGTACCCAAAGACTCTAACTGCATCTCGGCAGAACAAAGCTCTGTGAGCCGATCTTTAGCCGCTAAACCTAATGTTTTTTCCAACTTGTTTCTGGTGCGACATTCGGGCGCGTCAATCCCCGCTAGTCTGATACGCTGTTTCTTTAACCAAACATCAAACCCTAGATCAATGTCCACATCGATGGTGTCGCCATCAATGACCCGAACAAGTTTAGCCTTGTAGTGGTACATATTATCTCCTGCTAGACCACGCTTGAGCACCAAAAAATGCGGCGAGGATACCTGCGACGGATACAAAGTAGACAGCCGCCATGTCACCTAGTATTTTTGCGGCTTGCTGTAATCCGAAAAACTCTGATCCAACAACAAGGCTGGGATATAAAAGCATTCCCCACAACGCAAACCAACTCATGCCTCTTTGTGCGTCTGCTCGTTCGTGATGTAGCCGAAGTTCCAACAACTCTTTGCTCGTCTCGATCTCATCATCGCTAAGAATGCCATCGCCATCGGAATCAAACTCGGCGTACTCACTGCCTTCTTGTAGTCTTTTAGCTGCCATATCAGTCGTAGAATTGTATGTTTGGTCTGACTTTAACAGGGATGCAGTACGCTGTAATGTTTTGCTGGGCACTCAAACGCCTGCCCTCTACAGGTTTGATAGTCCCTTGTTCTAGCCAGTAAGCAAACTGATTACACCTGTGGATATTGCGAAAATGGAATTGACCTGCGACTTGCTCCCCCTCTACGAGCATAACCAATAGAAAAGCCATAATCATGACAAGTCTAACCAGTAACTGGCCGCAAACAAAAAGGTCGGCCCTGCGATGCCACAAATTAAAATCGCCCAGAGTATTTTTTCTAAGACATTCACCCGTATACCTGAAATATAATTGCAAACCCTGCTGCGATTATGGCACCGCCTACGATCAGGGTGGTGACTCCAACTAGGATCTGAGCAACAAGGTGGTCACGTTCTTTTTTCTTGCGAGCAATCATCCTCAAGTGCTCTTGTCTATCACGGTCTTGTTGCGCTTTTGCGGCCTTGAAATCGTCCAACAGCTTAGGATCGGCCACTAATAGGAGATCATGCACTGATTGCCAATGACGCTCATATTGGCGCTTTATCATTTGGAGCTTGAGGATTTCGTTCTGGGTGAGCGGCTTAAACGTACTTTGTCGGCGCTCAGCCTCGAAGTTTGTGATGCCTTCTCCAAAGTCAGAGATCATTCCCATGACTTGGTGGACGCCTTGCCCAGTTTCGTTGCATTGCGCTATTAGGCCATTCAGAGCCGAGAGGGTTGCTGTGGCGGCTGCGATTGACTCAATTACCATTGGGGGTCACCCCATGAAGAACTGCGGCAATGCTGCCGCTGCAATCAATGCGTACAGTCCGTAAATAAGATGCTCTAGGTGCTTGAACTTAGCAGAGCCTTCTGCAAGGCGCTCTTCGATACGCTGATAACGCAAGGCGCATTCGCGCTCATGGGCGTTTACTTCGTTTAGTGCTTGTTCGCCTTTGTCGCTCATACCGATACATTCACTCTCTGGGTAGACGCTAATGGTTGCGCTTCTACCTTATTACCTTCTTTGGTGTACATAGTCGGTATGATTGTTTCCACCGCCTCGCGCACAGTCTCGCCTTCAGCGCCTGTCCTTAACCGCTCTTGCTTTTGTACAGCGACTTGCTTCCAACTAATCTGCGCTGTTTCATTAATGCTTATGTCCATCTTGTTGTCCCTCTACAGGAAAACAATTGATATTGGCAGCTACCGTCCTTCGTTCACCCTCGCCTTGAAAGGGGTAAACCATGTGCTGCATCCATGATGGGAACATATATAAGCGCCCCACCTGCGGCCTGACTACGACATTCTGCGTAGGCTTCAGCCGTTCTCTATCCCATGTGCTGCTTTGCCCGTAGTTGAAGCAGAGACAACCATCTGACTCACCAGAGGCATTGTATAACCCGTACTCTTGCGATCCCGGCCTCGGCCCCTGCACTATCTGCGGTGGCACCTTCGTCCACGTTGTACAGCTAATGCCCATCACCGTCTTCGTACCGTGGTCGTGGATCGGGTTGTAGTCACCCTCATAGCTATGCACTGACCATAGCTCATCCATTTCTACGTTTCTGTTTCCGTCCAGCACCTGACCGGACTGGGCCATGAACTGGTTAATATACGTCACGCCCATCTCGCACAAGAACCTACAAAACGGTGCTAGCTTTGGATCTTCGTGATCCATAACAAGCTGCTCGCCTGTCTTGATCTGACCAACCAGCGTGTGCGCTGCGCTAACCTTATCGTCTTGCGTGACTAGCTCATCAAGATAGTCGTTACACGAATCAACAAACTCTGTCGGGATGTCCAACTCCATCAGAAACACTGACGGTAGCGGGTGCATCTGATACTGAATCTCAGCCATTTATCGCTTCGACAGCAGCTTCTTCCTCACCGTCTTCTGGCTCTTCTTCTGGTTCAACCAACTGAGCATCAGCTTGCACTTTGATCTTCATCATCAAAGGCCATGTGCCTGACTTACTTGGCATATCACCAAGGATTGCTAGGATTGCGTTGATCTCGTTTTCTTCTAGGCTAATTTGCACGGTCTATTTTCCTTTATGGTGTGTATGCTTTGGCTGCGGCAACAGCAGAGTCGATGGTACTAAAGTCTTCTGAACCCCAATCGCCAAGAGCTTTGCCGTACTCAAGATACCCAGAGCTACGCAACACCTTTGCCTGCTTTTCAGCATTGGTCAGGTCGTTGCCATACTCATTGCTACTGTCCAAAACGCTTTCGATAACATTTACGCTATCTAGCATGGCTGCATACATCTTGGCTTTTTCTTCGTCGGTACGGGCTACCGCTTCTTCAGACATAATGTCCTCCTATGATTCTAGCGCGGCAATACGCGCTGTAAGTGCTGCAATAATTGCGTCTTGATCTTGAATGGCTTTGACTAGGATTGGGACAAACTTTTCATACTTTAGTCCGTACTGTTTGCCGTCACCTGTCAGAGATACGGTAAGATTTTTCTTGTCAGAAATTTTATATCCAGCCGCTTCTTCTAGCGCCAACACAGATTGAGCCTTAAAACCAACGTCCATCCAGTCTTCTTTATGAGTGCCATCTGGCGTTTGTTTGTTGAGATCGTAGTCATCCGCATACTTGTCACCATACTTGGAACGCTTGTCCCAATAATAAGTGACTGGTTCGAGAGCTTTAACGAAGTCCAGACCAAGATCTAAGTCAATAAAATCCGTTTTATCGCGCTCGTCAGACGCAACTGTTAAATTAACCTGTATGTGAGCATTCGTAATGTCATTATCACCAATCACTATGACATTACTGTCAGTAGTTATGTTGCCACCGGGGCTTCCTGTAAGCCCTGCATCATGGCCCAAAAGCATATTGTTGGTGCCAGTTGTTACATTTTCGCCTGCCTTTCTCCCTAGTGCAGAATTACTATTCCCACTTGTTACGTTCTCTAATGCTTCGGTACCGATTCCAGTATTAAAACCAGCGGTGTGTGTTCCTGTTCCTCCCGCTTTGTAGCCTACTAAGGTATTACTCTCACCTCCTGCTTGATTTTTACCAGCCAAGGCACCTATGCAGGTATTGCGTTCTCCAAAAACATTTTCACTTAATGCCTGCAAGCCTACGGCTACATTGTTACAAGTTGTTGCTGAGGTAAAGTTTTGATCCTGACAAGCTAAATGCCCTATCGCAACGGTGCCAGTGCCTAGCGTATCACTGCTTAAAGCTCCGTAACCCATCACAGTATTTTGGTCAGCATCGGTCAGAGCATCACCTGCAAGACCACCCACGATGGTGTTGTTAGTTCCCGTGGTGACTGCATTACCTGCGTTGTAGCCTATTGCCACGTTATAAACGTCAGTGTTGGTGCTGAAATTTTGTGTGGCTAAGGTTCCCCATCCCACAGCAGTGGTTCTATCGCCTTTTGTATCTCCGCTTAAAGAAGCATATCCAACGGCTGTATTTCTATCGCCAGTAGTTAAAGCGTCACCAGCAAGAGCTCCGATTAAAGTTTGTTGGGTTCCCGTGGTGACAGAGCCACCAGCGAGATACCCAACGCCAACATTATATGTTGAACCTGCAGTAGAAGGATCTTGATTTTTTAATGCTTCCGCACCAATAGCAACTGCGTGTCTACCATCAACATTTGCGCTTAGAGCTAAATAACCTAAAGCAGTATTCTCATACCCAACAGTAATAGCATCACCTGCAAGACCACCAATGAGAGTATTATGGAAGCCCGTGGTGACTAAAACACCTGCGTTATAGCCCACGGCTGTGTTGTAAGTATCTGTCGCTGTTGTAAAGTTTTGAGTAGCTAAGGTGTTAGCGCCAACGGCTGTGGATTTACTACCTAATGTATCGGAAGTTAATGCTTCGTCACCAATGGCGGTATTGTCATCTGCATCTGTAAAAGCGTCACCTGCTAGACCCCCAACGAGGATATTGCGAACTCCCGTGGTGATTAGCAAACCTGCTGCATGACCAACCGCCACGTTGTAAGCATCTGTAGCCGTAGTAAAGTTCTGAGAAGCTAATGTACCCCACCCCAAAGCTGTACTTTTAGATCCCAACGTATCGGCACCTAAAGCTGTATATCCGATCACTGTGTTTTGATCTGCGTCGGTCAGAGCATCACCCGCAAGAGCACCCACTAAAGTGTTGTTGACACCCGTGCTGATTGCTGCTCCAGCGGAACTACCTATAGCGACGTTATACGCATCTGTAGCTGTGGTGGTGTTGTGAGAAAACATAGCACCGTTGCCGATAGCTACGTTATGACTTGAAAGAGTATTAGTCGTTAAAGATCCACTGCCTACCGCTACGTTGTTACCGCCCGCAGTAATTGCATCACCAGATTCTGCCCCAATGAGCGTGTTGCGAATCCCCGTGGTGACTGCCGTACCTGCAAGAGAGCCAACTGCCGTGTTGTAAGTATCTGTAGCGGTTGTAAAGTTTTGTGTGCCT
>Ga0209348_1000782_pt1 | contig 15948 bp, 16 predicted proteins | sample ETNvirenome_2_30_FD_184065 | JGI IMG/M metagenome (GOLD analysis project Ga0209348, IMG submission 184065) | Marine viral communities from the Pacific Ocean - ETNP_2_30 (SPAdes) (version 2) | ecosystem: Environmental > Aquatic > Marine > Oceanic | place: Pacific Ocean | collected 2013-06-22 | reverse complement strand
GAATAAAGGAGATAGAATGTCAAAAGAAAAACGTAATATAGCTACCAAGCTAGAAACAGAGTCAAAGTATTTAACAAACATCTTAGATAAAGATGATGTTAAAAATTTTAAGAAATTAATACCAGAATTACAAGATACATGGATGAAGAAACAAATGTTTCGTACAGAAACAGAAATGAGATTTTCTGTGTTATCTGATAATAAATATCCAACTAAAGCTGCAAAGTATTGGCAATCTGTAAGAGAGCAGAATACACACTTTGAAAACTTAGTTCACCTATCATTTGATGCTAGGAAGAATGAAGTTGAGATAAAGAAATTACAAAGAGATATCAAAAAAGAAAAAGATCCATTAGAAAAAGAACTTAAACAAGTAGAGCTAGAAGAAAAATTATATGGTAAAGCACAAATGGAACTTGTTGCTAAACATAGAATGAGAGAAGTAGCCACTTGGTCTAAACTTAAAAAAGAGTTTGATGATGGTAACTTTGATAAGAGAGATGTGAACACGCACCAAGCTAAATCATATCTATTAAGATTACAAAGACAGAAAGAAACGATAACACCTGGTACATCACAACCTGAAGTGTTTAATGTATTAGGACAACTAGAAGCTTTAGAAAAAGGTTTAAGAGAAAACACTTTATCTTTAGATGCTAAGAAAACTAAAAAATTAAAATGAAGTTCGACTTTGTTTATTTAGGTCAGACGGTCTTAAAATACCAGGTCCCCCTGGAAATATTCGTAGGTCTTAATGAAATCTACGAAAGACACAAAAAACAATTACCATCAGCTAGAAAACAACTTGTTGGAAAAATAGAGGATGAAGTATCTTTATTTTATTCAGGTCCTAACAACGATAAGATGAATCAGCATTCTTTTCTATCACAGGATATACTACGATGGTTTGACTCTGTATTTAATCATTACTTAACTTGGAATAAAATAGGTCCTAATACTAGATCAATAAATTCTATTTGGGTTAATGAAATGAAAGCACACGAATATAATCCTGTGCACATTCACCAAGGTAAACTCTATACAGGGCTATCTTCTGTGATGGTTTTAAAATTACCAAAAGAAACAGGCGTAGAATATTCTGCAGAGGATAAGCCTATGAATGGTAGACTACAGATTATTGGTTCAGCTAATGGTCAGTTTTCTAAAACAGATTATTCACCTAATATGAAAATAGGAGACTTTTATGTTTTTCCCTATGACATGAGGCACTGCGTATACCCATTTAACGGAACAAAAGAAAAAAGAAGAACATTAGTTTGTAATGTTGATGTTGATTATAATCCTGTAGCTTCAAGAACTGGAGCAGGGCAAAATGAATTTACTCTTGAACATGTTGAGAAATAAAAAATGATACCAAGAATGCCGCGATGGCAATCATATGTTGCTACAACCACAAACCCAATATTTACACCTGAACAATGTAAAATGATTATTGATGCGGGTCATCAGTGTGCACCTGAACAAGCCAAAGTAGGCGGAGGTGAAGATGGAAAATACGACACTAAGAAACGAGTGACGACTATATCTTGGATACCTTTTGATAAATTACCACAGATGTACAAAGTTATTGAGAACCAACTCTCTATTGTAAATTTAAATCATTTTTATTTTGATGGTGTAAGACTTACAGAGCCTGCACAGTTTACAGTCTACCCTAAAAAAGGTTTTTATGATTGGCACATGGATCTAAATGCGTTTGGTCAAGAAGGTCAGAATCCAATTAGAAAAATATCTATGACTTGTTTATTGTCAGATCCATCAGAGTTTACAGGTGGAGATCTTCTCTTTTCAGAAATGGGAGATAACAAACCCCTGCCCTTGAAACAAGGACAAGCCATATTCTTTGCATCATTTTTAAGACACAAAGTTGCACCTGTTAAAAAAGGTGTAAGAAAATCTTTAGTGATGTGGTTTGGAGGACCACCATTTAAATGAGCCAACTCCAAAGAAAGATATTATTTCCAACTGCTGTTTATTTTAAAGACATACCTAACGCTAAAGAACTTAATAAGTATTTATTTAAAGAAATAAAAAAGTGGCGTAAAGAAGATCCTAAAGGAGAAGTTAAAACTAACTCTGGTTTTGGCTGGCATAGTAAAACAGATATGGATAAGAGAAAAGAATACAAACCTCTTATTGATGAATTATTTAAAATGGCTCACGAGTGTAACAGAGATTTTGGTGTTAGCGGTAAACTAGGTCTTGGTAATATGTGGGCTAATATTAATCCTACTTATAGTTACAATAAAACACATACACACCCCAACTCTATGTGGTCAGGTGTATATTATATTAAAGTGCCTAAGAACTCTGGTAAACTATTTTTAGAAGATCCTAGACCAGGACCAAATATACATATGCCTAGAAGAGTAGATAATCTACCTGAACAACTATGGAGAGTATGTGCTTATGAACCTATAGAGGGACGTATGATTTTTTTTCCATCTTGGCTTCCCCATGGTGTTGATATAAATATGAATACGGACAAAGGTGAAAAGAACTGGAGAATATCTGTGTCTTATAATTTTATACAAATATGAGTTTTAAGAAAAATAAATATCAAGTTATACGTGGTGCTATATCAAAAGAAGTAGCAGATATAGCTTACAGGTATTTACAAATATCAGCAGACGCAGATAACTGGATGTTAAACAATGGTGTAACTCATGCAGGTAATAAACTTGTAGGTAATTTTAATGACCCACAAGTTCCAAACTCTTATGCTAAATATGGTGATAGGTTAATGGAAACATTACTTGTTAAAACTATAGCTGTAATGCAGAAGAAGACAGGACTTAAATTAGTACCTACATATTCTTACACAAGACTCTATAGAAAAGGTAATATCTTAAGAAGACATAAAGATAGACCTAGCTGTGAGATATCGACTACACTAAACTTAGGTGGAGATAACTGGCCTATATTTATCGATCCTACGGGGTCTGACAACGTCATAGACGAGTATAAATCCATACATAAGCCTGGTGCACCCAAAGGTGTAAAAGTAGACCTAAAACCAGGGGATATGCTTATTTACTCTGGATGTGAGTTAGAGCATTGGAGAGAGCCTTTTGAAGGCCAACTATGTGGTCAAGTATTCCTACACTATAATCATGCAGATGGACAGTTTGCAAAGAGCAATTTGTATGATAAAAGACCTATGCTAGGAATAGTCAAATAACGTTGAATATCAACGCAATCTAATATAATCTGGAGTTCTATGTTACAGAAGGTTAATTTTTTACCTGGTATAAATAAACAAGTCACAGCCACTGGTGCAGAAAGCCAATGGATAGACTGTGATAATGTGCGTTTTAGATATCTTTTTCCTGAAAAGATAGGAGGTTGGAAACAACTAGGAGCTGATAATATTACAGGTGCAGCCAGAGCACTACATCAATTTACAAATAGTGAAGGTAGAAAGTATTCTATCATAGGATCAAACAGAATATTGTATGCTTATTCAGGCGGTGTGTTCTATGATATACACCCAATTAAATCTACAAACACACTTACTAATGCATTTAGCACGACCAACGGATCAGCTTCTGTTACAATAAATTTTTCTGGTGATCACGGTATTCAAGCAGGAGATATAGTTTTATTAGATAATTTTTCTTCGATTACAGGTTCAAACTTTGGTGCGTCAGACTTTGACGATATAAGATTTATGGCAACCACTGTGCCATCATCAAGCACTATTACAATAACAATGCCATCAGCAGAAGCAGGGTCTGGAGCAACACAATCAGGTGGTATTAGAGTTAGACATTATTATAGAGTTGGACCAGATGTACAGTCACAAGGTTTTGGTTGGTCACTAGGATCTTGGGGTGGACAAGAAGTAGGAGCTTTTACAACTGTTTTATCAGGAGACATAAATGCATCTACGACAACAATAACATTAAATGATGCATCGCAGTTTCCATCATCAGGTACAAACTTTATTCAAATAGGGTCAGAAGAAATATCTTACACAGGTATATCTACAAACACACTTACAGGTGTAACAAGAGGTGTACGAAACACAACGGCAGCCTCTCATTCATCTGGAGCTACAGTTACAAACACATCTAGTTTCGTAGCATGGGGTGAAGCAGCATCTGGTGACTTAATCGTTGACCCTGGTATGTGGTCCATTGACAACTTTGGCGACAAAGCTATTTGTTTAATTGTTGATGGTGAAGTATTTGAGTGGGACTCTGCAGCTACAGATGCAACTAATTCTAGAGCAACTATTATTTCAGGTGCACCTACAGCATCAAGACACATGCTGGTATCTACACCGGACAGACACTTAGTATTTTTTGGCACAGAAACTACAATTGGTACAAAGTCTACACAAGATGATATGTTCATTAGATTCTCGGACCAAGAAGATATTAATACTTATACACCTACAGCAACCAATACAGCTGGTACACAGAGACTGGCCGACGGATCACGGATCATGGGAGCTATCAGAGGTAGGGATGCGATCTATGTATACACGGATACAGCGTTGTTCTTACAAAGATTTGTAGGTCAGCCATTTACATTTGCGTTCGTACAGGTTGGAACAAATTGTGGATTAGCAGGTAAAAACGCAGCAGTAGAGGTAGATGGTGCTGCATACTGGATGTCAGAGAATGGTTTCTTTAGATATGCTGGTGCATTGGAATCTTTAACGTGTTTAGTAGAAGACTTTGTCTACGATGATATTAACTTAGACTCTGGTAACCAAATGATATCAGCAGGTTTAAATAACTTGTTTGGTGAAATTATGTGGTTCTACCCAACAGCTAACTCTGCTGTAGTAAACAAAATGGTTTGCTATAATTACCAAGATTCAACACCGCAAAGACCAATATGGACAGTAGGTACATTGGCTAGAACAGCGTGGGCAGACTCTGCAGTATTTGGTAAGCCTCATGCATTAGAGTATGACGCCGATGGTGTAGAAGGATCTAGTTCATCTACATACGTACAAGGAAATACAGATGGTATCTCAACATACTATCAACACGAAACAGGAACTGATCAAGTTAAAGGCGGATCAGTAACCGCTATTACAGCAAATATTATATCAGGAGATTTTGACATTACACAAAGAACAGCTAGAGGAGCAACGACAGGTGTTGCAGATCTTCGAGGCGATGGTGAATTTATTATGAAGATAAGAAGATTTGTGCCAGACTTTATTTCACAAACAGGTAATTCAAGAGTCACACTAAATTTACGTAACTATTCAAACGACTCAGCGGCTAGCTCATCATTAGGGCCCTTTACAATTAGCTCATCTACAACTAAAGTAGATACTAGAGCGAGAGCAAGAGCTATAGCTTTGAAGATAGAAAACACAGGAACGGGACAAGATTGGAAACTTGGCACGTTTAAATTAGATATACAACCGGACGGTAGAAGATAATGGCGATACAGGAATTTGGAACAGCATTACTCAAACAATATCTTACAAATAAGTTAGTTGATAAAGGTATTAAAGGTATTGAAAAATACACAGGCACATCCAGTGACGAAGATAAAGATAAAAGTGGTTTTGTATCTCAACAAAAAACTGGTGGATTAGGTTCTATACTTGGCAGAGCATTAGCTTTTAGTTTATTTGGTCCTTTACTGGGTCCTTTGGCTTTTGCTGGAGGTAAAGGTATTTTAAATTTAGGTCAACGAAGAGGATTTTTACCAGGTGGTGAACAACAGATTGTAGATGATCCTAGAGGAACGTTTACAGCAGAGGGCATGCAGTTTGCAGATGTTCAAGATACTTTAGGTAGTATGGATTCTGGAACTGATATTGATTACAACACCGGAGATATTACAGACAAATCAACAGGTATAACTACAGGTAACGTTTATGATGAAGTTGCTTTAACAGGTGGTGATAGTAGCAGCGACTCTGGCTCAAATGGCGGAGGCGGAGGCAGCACTGGATCTATGAGTGCATCAGACTTTTCTGATGATACTGCCGGCACGCCTTTTAGATATGGAGGACTAGCAAGTTTATATAGATAATGGCAAAGATAGTACAAGTATTAACAAGACCTAGTGAAACGTATAAGCAATCTGTAGCTGATGCACAGGTTAGGGACCTTGACGGTATTATACAAAAACTAAACACAACGTACCAACAAGAATTAAAAGATGAGATGGAAGCAGAAAGCTTCTTTATTAATTAATGGCAAATAGTTTTATAAATAAAAAAGCAGATCTAACAACTACAAATTTAACGACACTATACACAGTGCCGTCGTTTAAAACTGCTGTAGTTAAATCAATCTTAGTATCTGAAGATGCAGGATCAGGAGCTAGTATAACAGTGACGTTGGTGGATGCATCGTCAAATATATTCAGCTTATTTAAGAGTAAAGCTATATCTTCAAATGCTACAACAGAGCTACTAACGCAACCTCTTGTTATGGAGGCTAGTGAGGCTCTAAAAGTCCAAGCCAGTGATGCAAATGAGCTGCATGTAGTGGCTTCAATATTAGAAATAGAACCAAGAGAGGTAACAACATAATGCAAACAATAAAGCCAGAAAAGATAATAACGACGATATCGAACTTGAAAACAGGTGAAAAATACAATACAGATGAGGAATGGAAAGCAAAAGGCGTGCCAGAAGCTGACATCAGAAGAGATGTCAAGGTAATCATGCCTTCGCTTGATTTGTTCCCTAAAACCAAGTAATGTGGTAAACTATGGCAATATCTAGATTTCAAATGAACAGACAATTAAGAGCATACGGCGGAATAATGGGCCAAGATGGTAGACGAAACTATGGAATAGGTTCGTTCTTTCAAAAGAAAATTATGGACCCTATTAAGAAAGTTGTAAAAAGCCCTGCAGGATTAGCTGCGACAGCTCTTGCTGTAGATCAGTTTGGTATACCTATAGGTGGTGGTAAAAAAATAGGTGGTGGTAAAAATGTTAGTGGATTTTTAGGAAATATATTTAAAGGTCTAGGTGGTGGTAGTTCACCAGTAGATACAGAGATAGAACAATTAAAAAGAACAGGTCAGATCAAATCAAAAGTAGGAAATAGATTAGACGAATTTGGAACCAAAGGTAATGTATACGGCACACCGCCGTTTTTTCCAACATCAAATCGTGCAGACGATGATAAAGGCGGTTTTTTTAAAAAAGCCGCAGACATTGCAACGGCACCCATATTAGGAACAGATAAAACTCTCGCAGGTTTATTAATGACACCACAAGCATTAGCACTTGGTTCAGGATTATTAGCTGGTGCATTTACAAAAGATGAAGAAGACCCATTGTACACGGGTCAGGACGTAGGATTAAACTTAGCTGATATTGGTAAACTTGCAAATATATCAGATCCAAAGACAGCTTCAGCTATTGGTTTAAGATTTTCACCGGATGTAGAAGCTAGAAAATTTACACCAGCAGAAATGGCAGCAACGTATGCAGCTAACGCACCTGCAGACTTTACACAAGAAAGAGAACCAGCTCAAGATGGTGGTATCATGGGTGATCAAAAAGACTTTGAACAATTTTTACAAGATAAGATGAACATGGATAAAAACATGTTACATGACCAAATACTAGAAGACTTTAAAAAATACATGGAAAGAAAAAGAATGATAGAAAATTTACCTGAAGCTAAAGATGGTGGTATCATGAGAGCTAAACCTAAAAAAATATCTATGGAACCAGGTCAAGAAAATACATTAGAACAAATCTATTTTGATTTAATAGATGCAGGTATGAGTCCTGATGAAGCTGCTAAAAAAGCTAGAGAAATTTATATGAATATGTCAGATGGTATGGCTGAAGGTGGCATGATGGACATGGGTGGTATGGAAATGGATTTAAGAGGCGGTGGTTTTGTACCAATGGGTAGAGCAGAAAAAGCCGACGATGTACCAGCAAGACTATCTAAAAACGAATTTGTATTTACTGCAGATGCAGTAAGAGCAGCAGGCGGCGGAAACGTTGACAAAGGCGCTGACAAAATGTACGCAACAATGAAAAAACTAGAGGACAGGGTAGCGTAATGGCAACAACAAGACAGATAACACAGGCACCAGCTTTTATACAAGATTTATCAAAAGATTATGGTACACAATTAGCTGGACTAACAGCTGTACCATTAGATACGTCTAGATTTGCACCGCAAGTTGCAGCGCAAGATCCACTACAAACACAAGCTGTATCATTAGCACAACAAGGTGTAGGATCTTATCAACCCTTTTTACAACAAGCACAAACAACATTAGCAGGTGCACAAGGTATGTTAGGTTCTGGAGCAGGAACAGGTGCAGGAACTATTTCAGATTTCATGTCACCATATCAATCATCTGTTATTGATACAACACTTGCAGAGTTTGATAGAAACAGAGCTATACAAGAACAATCTTTAAGAGATCAACAAGCACAATTAGGTGTTCTTGGTGCAGGTAGAGCAGGTGTACAACTTGCTGAATACGGTGCGGGAGCAGACAGAGAAAGAGCTGCATTACAAGCGCAATTATTACAACAAGGTTTTGGTCAAGCACAAGCTGCAAGACAACAAGATTTTTCAAACAGATTTGGTATCTTTGAAGCACAAACAGGATTAGCTGGTGCTCTTCCATCTTTACAAAGAGCAGACATTGCATCATTGGGTCAGGTGGGCGCCGCTCAACAATTGCAACAACAAAGAGTCTTAGATGCGCAACAAGAAGCCAATAGATTACAAGCTTTTGAACCACAAACTAGATTAGATACTTACGGCAGAGGTATCGCACAATTAATATCTGGATACCCTGGTTCTAGCCAAGTAACACAAACACCTAACCTATCTCGTCTTGAAACAGCTCTTGGAGTTGCTTCAACAATAGGTGGACTATTTGGGAAGAAAAACTAATGAGTAGAACTTTAAAAAGACCAATGTTTAGAATGGGCGGTAGCACTGAAAACTCTGGTATTATGGACGGTATGAGACAGCGTTATCAAAACGGTGATAGAGTAGAACAAATTTTAAAAGAATTAGATGAAAAAGCCCCTGCGCCTACATCAGGTAGATCAGATTTTTTAACATCGTTTGGTTTAAATATTTTAGCAAATCCATCACAAGGTAATATTTTTCAAACGGCCGCTGTAGCAGCCAGAGATCCTTTTGCTAGATATCAAGCAGGAAGAGCAGCTTCAGCTGCAAATAGAAGAGAAATTATGGCAGCATTATTAGGTCAAGAAAGAGAACAAGCCTTTGAAATGGAAAAATTAGAAAAACAACTAGAAGCTCAAAAAGATATAGCTGGGATGAAATCAAAAAATGACATAGCTATGCAAAACTTTCCAGACGCAGGAAACCCTGTAGTTGCAAGTAAATTACAAACAGTCTTAGACACGTCTACTATTATTAATGCACCTGGTCAAATTGTGCCAGACGGTCAAAACATTGTAAAAACATTACAAGCTTTAAATCCTGATGCCGGAACTATATTTGCTTTGTACAGCCCCTTAACAGGAGATGTAACTAAGTTTGTAAGAGTAGAAAAAGAAAAGAACAACAGAATTAAATTAGCAGAGGTAGATGCAGACGGAAACGATTTACCAGGAGAAGAAGGCGCTGCTGCGGAAGAAGAAGAGTTTACAGGCTTTCCAACATACAAAGCACAGCCAAAAGAAAATATATTCAAAAAAATAGAGCCGCAAGAAGCTTTTGATATAGAAGAACCACAAGCGTAGGAGGATAAATGGTCAAATACTATGATCCTCTCTCAGATGCTGAAAAAAATAATAAACGTAATTTTTTTGTAGCAGGAGCAGCAGGAATACTATCAGGTTTAATTAAAGTTCCAGAGGGTGTCTTCTCTCTAGCTGCAGAACTATTTGATCTCGGTGCAGATACAGACACAGCTGCTAACGTAGAAGAATTTTTTGACAAACTTAATCCATTTGAAGAAGTAGCAGAAGAAAGAGCTATAGGTAAACTTACAGAAGCGTTCACACAAATAGGTATACCCGGCGGTGTTGGTTTTAAACTAGGTCAAAAGATAGCTGATAAAGCTTTAAAAGCTAAAAAAGCAGGAACGTTATTAGATTTAAAAAATCCTAACTTACAAAAAACTTTACAAAAAACTACAGACTTAAATAAAAAAGCAGGTTTTAAAAGATTTGCTGCCGGTGTTATGGGTGGTGCAGCAGGTGAAGCTTTTGTTGCTGATATAGAAAAGATAGGAACATTTGGAGACTTACTCGGTGGTCCAACAGCAGTAGATAGAGAACCAGAAGCTACAAATAGAGGAGAAGCTCTTCGTAAATTATTAAACAGAGTTAGGTTTTCATCAGAAGGTGTTTTAATCACACCGTTTGTTTATGGTGTGGGTAAAGGTGCGAAAGAACTTGCACTACGCGGTAAAGATTTAGCATACAGTGAAAATAGATTTTTAAGACTTGTAGATAAAGTTGGCGGTGCATTTAGAGCTAGAGGTAGAAAGCCACAAGAAGTATTTGAAGCTAAGATGAAACAGATGGGTAGAAAGATGGGAGACGCAAAAAAAGCTGAATCTCTTTCTAACTACATGACACTACAGATAGATGAGATGTTTCCTACAACACAAAGAGTTTTTGATAAGTCAGTACAGAAAGAAAAAGATTTGTTTCTTGCAGAATTAGATGAAGCTTTATTTAAAGGTAATTTAAGAAATAAAATAGATCAAACTTCTTGGAACAAAGTAACAAAAATAATGCAAGATAAAAAAGTGTCCAAAGAAAAAATAGATAAAATGTATAATGCCATAACAAATTCAAGAGCTGCTTTTGTAGAACTTCTAGACTTTACGAAAAAAGGTAGTGCACCAGGACAAGTAAAAACTAATGTGCAAGAATTAGAAGATATAATGGGTAACAGAGTAAAACAATATCTTGGTAACACATATAAAATATTTAATGAAAAATCTATTTTACCTTTTGCAAACTATGAACCTACGGATGAGGCTATAAATAGAGCCGTAAGATTATTTCAAAGATACTCTAGATTTACACAAAGAAACAATAAAACTGTAAATGAAATTTCAGAACAAGAAGGTCGAGCTATGGTGGCCGCTGTGTTAGATAGTGTGCCTAAAACAAAACCAAAGGGACAGCTACCTGCATTTAAATATGTTAACCTTACTGCAGGAGCAGAAACACCTGATGTATTAAAAACTTTTGCAAGAACAGTAACCAAAGGTAAATTTGCTGGTGCAGATCCAAATGTGCCAAAAGTTATTGGTAGAGGTAGTAAAGTATTTAGAGAATTATTTGGTGAGATACAAGACCCAAGATACTCAGTATTTAATGCCATGACAAAGCTATCTGCAATGGCAAGGAAGACACAATTCTTTGGTGATTTATTAAGAGCAAACAATGCAATACCAAAAGGTGAAAGAAGATTTTTTTATAGTAATAAAAACGATGCGATAAAAGAATTACCTAATCAAGAAATAGTTTTATTAGACGACTATTTAAAAGATACACCTGGTGTCATCAACCCACTCAAAGGTTCTTTTACAACAAAAGATATAGCTGAGGGTATCGGTAATTCTAACAATGTTAGTGCTTTCTTTAGAGGTGAAAGACAAGGAGCATCTTTACCAGAAAAGATAGTAACGTGGGGATACAGAAACATGATTTTATTTCCAAAAGGTTTATCACAAATAGCTAAAACAGTTTTATCTATACCCACACACTTACGTAACGTATTTAGTGCCGGTGCTTTTGCTGGTGCAAACGGAACATTATTTGAAAATCCTGCGTTAATTAAAGAAGCCTTTGAAGAATCTTTTAGTGCTTTACAGGTGGGTACAAGAGGTGAGGCAGCTAACAAAGCTTATCAAGAACTATTAGAACTTGGTGTTGTAAACTCACAGGTTCAAATAGGAGATCTTATGAATTTGTTAAGAGATGTTAAGTTTGGTGAGGGTATGTTAAACACAGATAATTTTTTACGACCTATGTTAAACAAATTAAAAAAAGGTCAAAAGTTTTTCCAAGACTTGTACGTAGCAGAGGACGATTTATTTAAAATATATAACTATGCTATTGAAAGAAAACGTCTTGCTAAAGCATATGGAACATCTAGAACAACACAACAAATAAAAGAGGAAGCAGCAGATATTGTTAGAAACACAGTGCCAAACTATGCGTACGTGTCTGATACAGTTAGAGCATTAAGGGTATTACCATTTGGTAACTTTATGTCTTTCCCGTCTGAAATATTAAGAACATCTACAAACATAGTAGAGCGTGCGCTAAAAGAAATAAAAGATCCTGTAACAGGTAGTTTAAATTATTTTAGTAGTACAAACCCATTAAAAGGTATTGGTTTAAAAAGAATAGCTGGTATGGCCACAACCACAGTGGTAGTGCCAACCGCGGTGGCAGAAGGTGCTAGAGCTTTATACGACATCACAGAAGATGAATTAAAAGCCATGAGAAGATTCTTACCGGAGTGGTCACAGAACTCTACGATTGTACCTATTAGAAAAGAAAATGGTGATTTAATGTACGTAGATTTTAGTCATGGTAACGCTTATGACACGTTAGCTAGACCGTTTGTTACACTACTAAACAATATACAAAAAGGTGAAGAGAATGAAAAATCTTTAATGGACAGTTTTGCTAGAGGTAGCATAGAAGCCTTCGGTGAAATATCAGACCCTTTTATATCAGAGTCTATTTTTACGGAAGCTATGAACGACATCTGGTTTAGAGGTGGTAGAACACAGGACGGTAGACAACTGTACACGGACCAAACAGCAGCTGGAGATAAATTGGCAATACAAATTAGACATTTAGCTACAGCGTTAGCACCTTCATACAAACAATTTGTAAGAATAGGTTTAGGTGCAACAGATACTGTAGGTCCTTTTCTTGGTGTTGGTAAACGAGGAGAAGAGTATAGAGTATTACCAGAGGTGGCAGGTTTCTTTGGTTTTAGAGGTGTAGATATTAAACCACTAGAATCTATGGGTTTTAAAATTACAAACTATCAAGCTGGTATTCGTAATGCTAGAAGAGAGTTTACAGGTGGTGCTTTTGGTGTGTTATCTGGTGGTAAGAAAACACCGAATGATGTTATTGAAAGATTTATCGCTAGTAACAGATCAAGATTTAACGTGCAAAAAGAAATGTACAGAGATTTGAAAGCAGCACAATTACTAGGTGTATCAACAGGTAATCTTAAAAAAGAATTTAAGGAAAGACAACTTTCAACTGATACTTACAACTCTCTAAACAAAGGTGTGTTTAAGCCATACTTCCCATCAGAAGATATACAAGCTAGGTTTAATGAAATAGCTACAAGTATAGGTGAACCTAACCCTTTCAGGATTGCTTTACCCACATTACGACAGTTAGGCTTTACCTTCAGAAACTTAAGATTAGATTTTAATTTTGATAACTTTATCCAACCAGGAGATTTTTTACTAGATGACGCTCCTGCACCTATTGCAGCACCACAATTACCTCAAACTGGAAACGTAATTGCACAGCCACCAAGAGCGGACGTGTTACCACAAAGTGGGTTGACAAGAACAGAGGAGGCTTTATTGTCTCCAGAAGAAAAACTTATAAGGCAAAGAACAACATAATGGCTATTGAACCTAAAACTACTAGAGAACATATTGTATCCCTGTATGGACACATATCAGGTGTTAAGAAGAACATTCATCATATGCACAAAGGTATTCACGAATTGGGTGGCAAGATAGACAAAATCTATTGGGTTCTTTTAGCTGCGGTGGGGACCGTAGCCATACTTTTATTAGAAAGATTTATAACTTAAATCCAGTCTCTCAACTCTTCGCCCATAACTTTTGAGGCGATGTCAATTTTTTTACGAAGTGCTTTTACGATCTTTGTGTCTACAGTATCTTCTGCTATAATATCAACATATGTCACTGTTTTCTTTTGCCCTATTCTGTGTGCTCTGTCTTCTGATTGCATTCTTTTTTCAAGATCATATCCATTAGAATAGTAAATTACAGTGCTAGCTTGTGTTAACGTAATACCATAACCACCAGTCTGCGGTGTGCCTATAAAGAATCTTACTTTGTCATTGTTCTTAAAGTTCTTGATTGCATAGTCCCTTTGTTCAGGCAACGTCTTTCCATAGTAGTGGACCGCGGAACCCGGACCATACTTCTCCTCTAACAACTTAAATATGTTCATGACATCGTGTTGATAGTGTGCCCATATAATAGCTTTACCTTCTACTTCTTCTAATACATCTAGTAGTTCTGATAGTCTGTTGTTTTTAACTTCTTGTATTGTTCCATCATCAGCAGAGAAATGACCACAAGTTATTTGATGTAATCTCATTAACTGTGTAAGAGCTGTCATAGTTGTAACTGTCTTACCATTTAATGTAGCCAAAGCTTCTTGCCTCATCTGTTTGTATAGTTTCTTCTGTTCATCTGTAAGTTGTATCTCTCGTTTCATATAGATCTTGTCTGGTAAATCTAAACAATCTTCTTTTAATACTCTGTATGAAAAAGGTTTTAGTTTATCCGATAATTCACCTAAGTTCTGATAGCCCACAACTAAATTAATAGATCGACCAGATATATTAGCACTCTTCATTAAAGCATAACGGTTTCTGAAAGAATAGTAAGACTCATGCCCAAGGTGGTGTATGTCTAGAAACTGACATTGTGTATATAAATCTAGAGGGTTTTTAGTTACAGGAGATCCTGTCATCACCCGTCTGTATTTGCACAGGGGTGATAATGATAAAATGTTTTTTGTTCTTTTTGCTTTTGGATTTTTTATTGTTGTAGACTCATCAATAGCCATTAATGATTTATGTGATCTTAAAAATTTAGCTGCAAACAACCTACCTTTGTCTGTACTAAAAGCTTCTACGTTCATCACAAGTATGTGTAGTTCATGACCTGTTTTGAACAGTTGATCTAATTTATCTTGTTGTTTTTTATTTATATTAGCTTGCCACAATACTGTCACATTTTCTATATGATCAGGTAAATGTGCAGGCAACTCTTGATTGTACCAAGTACCCACTACACCTTTGGGTGCAACTATTAACGCGCCATCTACTTTACCTTTATCGTAAAGCATTGATAAGTTATCTATTAGTACCTTTGTTTTGCCGGTACCCATTTCCATAAAATATGCAAACGTATCTCTGTTCCAAGATTTTTCCAACGCAGTGAGTTGGTGTGCATACGGCTTTAACTTAAATTTATATTTCATCTTTCTATTGACATCTATATAGGATTATACTAATAAGTCAAGCATGAAAGTAAAAGAAAGTATGGATTACAAAGATATAAAAAGAAGTATACCTACTGTTTATGTTGTGCAAGAAATTGCAGGCACAAGAGAAGGCCGTCCTAAATTTAATATTATGGGTGCAGCAGAATATGGTAAGTTAAAATTTTTATTGGATGAAAGATCACAAATGATTTTTTCACCTGGTCCACTTATTTTTAAATTAAAAAACTTAATAAAAGATTTCAAACCGACAGACTACTTGTTATTAACAGGAGATCCTGCTATAATAGGTGTTGTCTGCAGTTTGGTATCAGATATAACAAATGGCAGATACAATCTCTTAAAGTGGGATAGACAAGAGAAAAGATACTATCCAATAGAGATTGATTTGTACGGAACAGGAGCAAAGAATGACGATTGATTTTGAAAAAGATCAGACAGAAGTGTTGGATAGAACAACCAATATTAATAAACTTGCAGATAAAATAAAAGAAATGCAAGCCGTCCAGAAAGCAATAGAACTGGATGAAGAACAAATCAAACAAAAGAAAAAACATTTAGAACATATATCAGGTGAAGTGATACCTACGATGTTATCTGAAATGGGTTTATCTTATCTAAAACTACAAGATGGTTCATCTGTAGAAGTAAAAACAAATTACAGCGCAACAATAACTCAAGCCAAAAAAGAGGAAGCGTTTAAATGGC
>Ga0209348_1000781_pt1 | contig 15979 bp, 20 predicted proteins | sample ETNvirenome_2_30_FD_184065 | JGI IMG/M metagenome (GOLD analysis project Ga0209348, IMG submission 184065) | Marine viral communities from the Pacific Ocean - ETNP_2_30 (SPAdes) (version 2) | ecosystem: Environmental > Aquatic > Marine > Oceanic | place: Pacific Ocean | collected 2013-06-22 | reverse complement strand
ATAACCAGCTAATTGAAACCTATTGAAGATATCAGAGTCCTCTTTGGATTGTGGAGCGTATAAAGGATCGTGACCACCTATAGCTAGAAAGTCTTCTTTGTATATAGCCCAAGGTGCGAATATACCTTCAGTAAGTTTATTATCACCCGTTTGTTTATCTTCGTTAAGAAAACCCATCAGTCCTAACTCATCGAACTCCTCAGGTTCTATACCAAAATCCTGTAGTATCTTCTCAGGACCGTCAGGATGTAATGGTGGCTCTATGCGTGTAGCTGAAACAACTTTTCCACGCTGTAGATGTTTGAGAACTTCCACATCCATATTAGGACAAGCGTACATATCTGCATGATATATCATCACAATATCGTTTGTAGCCATATCGACTAACTTATCGTATAATATGGTATGTCCTAATCTATCAGGACCGTCGTTTCTCATTATCTGTACATTCTCATCTTTTCTGAATATCTCATTCATCCAATCCCAAGTTCCATCATCAGAGAAATCATCAGCCCAACATATCTCATGTTCAGGTCCTAAGTTCTTTCTAATACTATTGTAAGACCATTGTAGGTACTTTAGGTTGTTTCTACTTGGTTGTATAAAACTTATCTTCTTCATATTTTTCTTCCATAACTTCTCTAACTCTGTAAAGTAATAATCTGGTTTTACTACAGCGTTATGTTTACCTATTGTGTATAGTTCATCTAAATCGTATACACTTTCTAAATCTATTAAACTTAACTTACCATTCTTTGTCTTAATAATATTTATCGAAACCAAATCGTAAAAGAACATTTTTTTTTCTTTCACTAAAGATAAAACCCTTTGATAGAAATGAAATGGTATCTCATTAAGAGTTTCTCCAGCTTCCATCGTGTATCCAACTATCTCACCATCATCTTCTATTAGTGATTGTAGTGCTGGTGCTACTTCATCAAAGAAACCAGCTTTTAAAGCTTTGATAAAATTTTCTCTACGACAATAGTCTTTATCAAATATTTTATAATAGACACCATCTCCCTTCAAAACCATCCTGCCATGATTTATACCATCAACAACCCTACCAGCTTTGTTTAATATAATATCAAATGAATCTAAATTAATATCTCTAAGCTTTATCTTTAACATCATTGAACTCCTTAAATATAACTTCTGATGGTATGTAACATTTTAAATCAGAAAACCTTCTCATACCATTAGCAAAATCATAATAACCCTCATAAAAATTAGGTAAATGTCTTTTTCTAAATGGTATTTCATGAGTACAATCTTCTCCCTTCAGTAAAAACTCTTCTAAGGTTTCTATAAAAAACTTTGTTCTACATATCATATCCATTGATAACCTTTTATGTGGTGCATGTTTACCCAAATAAAAATATCCAAAGTCCATCTTTTTATAGCCTGGAGATTTTGTTGTATTGTATGGTGTGTAACCATTAATATATTCTTCTCTAGTATAAGCTCCTATTTTTGATAAGAACATATAATCCATATCTTCTGTAGTAAACTCATGCATAGTAGATTCCATATGTTCTTTACTACAATTAACTTCCATATCTTCACATATATACATTACATATGGCGTCTTAACCTCTTTAACCAAGGCTAGTGTTACTAAAGCCCAATCCTTAGTTAAATCATTATAAAATGATATATTCTTTATATTGTTTTTGTAAGAATCTTTTATAGGATTATAGTTTTGATTATCAGAGTTGTAATTTATGTAAAAATTAGTATCTGAAAATACAGAACCAAGTTTTTTAGTGTTTCTCTTTACAACTTCTAATCTTGAATCTTTAGTGCAAATAAAATTTTGTACAATACTAAAATTCTTCATACACACCCATCCAATGGTCAATCATCTCATCCATCAGAGTTTCAAATGTGTATTCAGGTTCCCATCCAAATGTAGTTCTTAACTTAGTAGAATCACCACGAAGATATTTTAACTCCTCTGACCTCATAAATCTTGGGTCTTGTGTTACATAATCTTTGTAGTCCATACCAAGCTTACTGAAAACATATTTACACATATCACCAACAGAATTAGTAACACCAGTAGCACATACAAAATCATCTGGTTCTGTATGATTCATAATCATATGCATAGCTCTAACATAATCCTTAGAGTGTCCCCAATCTCTATAAGCATCTAAGTTACCGAGTGGTAGTTCTTTTTCAAGTCCCTTTTTTATCTCAACGGCAGATTTAACAACTTTATTAGTTACAAAGTTAGAACCTCTTCTTGGTGATTCATGATTAAAAAGTATACCATTTACAGCAAATAAATTGTAAGCATATCTGTAATGAACAACCATATTAAAACCAAAAACCTTTGTACAACCATAAGGGCTTGTTGGGTGCATTGGTGTAGTTTCTCTTTGGTAACCATCCTCATCAACAGACCTACCAAACATCTCAGAAGAAGAAGCTTGATAAAATTTAGAATTAGGACAATTGTTTTTGTAAGCCTCAAGAATATTTAATAATCCAAGAGCATTAGATTGCACTGTAAAAGATGGTATGTCCATACTAATTCTTACATGACTTTGAGCTGCTATATTATATATCTCATCTGGTTTTATCGTTCTCAATAATCTTTCTAAAGAACCAACATCCAACAAATCTCCATACTCTGTATGAACTAAACCTTCTAAATGATTTATCCTACTTTCTTGATGTTCAGCTATAGAGTTTCTTCTGACTATTCCATAAACATCATAGTCTTTTTCCAATAATAGTTCAGCTAAGTAACTACCATCTTGCCCATTTATACCTGTAATAAATGCTTTCTTTTTCATTTTTTATCTCCTATATGAAATATTTACTTTCGTTTGTTTGTTCAAAATCTTTTGGTATATCTAAACCATATTCATTAAAGCTATCAAAACAGCTTTTAGCCATTTTACCTCTAATTGTACTTTCACCCCAAGTCGCTATATTGTGGTCAAGTGTATACATATCACCTCTAGTTAATATGTCCCAAAACCTGTTTTTAGTTCCTAACATACCATCCATAGCTTTTGCCTGATATTTAGGGGCCTCTTCAATACAATCAAACATATATCTAAGAACCCAAGCTCTCCAATACTGATGAGCCCATTGGTTTGTTAGAAAAGTTCTTTTTATAAACCTAACATCATCGTAGTCTAAAAAGTTGTTTTTATCACTATTAGCTGGAACTTGTCTGATATAACCAAATGTGACACCTATTTTTTTGTTATCATCCAAAGATTTTACAAAAGAATGAACTTTGTTTGCTTTTTCTTCATCTATCTTTGTTAGGTATGTGTCATCACTAGCCCAAAAAATCCATTCATTGTCATCCACACCATCTAACAAACCGCTTATGGTTTTCTTAAACTCTACAGAAGTGTTTATTAATCTAACTTTAGAGTCACCGTAATCTTCAATCATATGGTTTGGTTTTTTTTCATTCCAAGGAACTAAAAATTCTAAATTATTAGATGGCCAAAGTTTTTGATAAGTTAATATCATATGGTTTGTCATCGGATGATATTTGTCACAAGAAAGAACTATAGATTTCATTTAAACACATCCATTTTTGTTAAATCAGGCCAATCTTCTAATAACCACTTTCTTGGTTTTGTTTTTTTAGCTTCTTCAAATTTGTCTAAGCCTTTTTGCGCTGTTTCTGGTGTCATGTAGTAGTGATAACCCATAGTAGTTACATTCTGTTCTCTCCAAGGTTTATCAGGTGTTCTACCATCGTAAGACATTTTCTTTAATTCATCTCTAGCTTCTTTATCATCTGTTAGTATTATTCCACCTCTCCCAAGACTTAAATGTTTCTGAAACTGAAAACTTATACACATAAAGGATTTTGGTATGTAACTATTTTCTTTCCATAACACAGCAGCATCATAAACTCCTGTATTACCTATTTCATAGTAGTCTCTCCAATCCTCATCTTTCCACTTCAGTTCTAAATTCATTTTGTTAGCTAACATAGGAACGGATAAGTAAGTTCTCTTCGGAACTACTATTTCATTCGCACCAACATATCTTAAACATATTTCTATCCCATGAGTACAAGCATCCACCGAAACACCGTAGGGAGCTCCATAAAAATCAGCTATCTTTTCTTCAAACTCTTTAACAATGTTAAAGCTCATAACCCCACCTAATTAGTTCATCTCTCCAAAAAGATGTCATCTCTCCTTGTTGACTCTCTTGTAGAAACTCTTTCCATGTTCCGACTTTTCCTTTATATATGTGTTGTCCATGCATTTCTGTCTCTTTATCATAACCACTAAAGGCTTTTATCGTATCGCTGTAAACTCTTTTTACTCTGCCTTTGTTCCACCTCTCTTGAATAAAATCTCTTAAATCTCTTTTTATGGTGACCTTCAGAAACTGTTCTAAATGATTAAACAAAAACTCATAATTGTTTTGAAACTCTTCGTATCTAGCAAAATAAATATTTTTATTTATCTTAACTCTTTTTTCTTTGTAACCTAATTCTTGATTATTATATAGATTATCAAATCTATCCAACCCCTCTGCTCTTCTTTTTAAAGCCGAAGCAGCGTTACGCATAGTGTTCATACCATCTATGGTTTTTCCCATATTGTCATCCCACTTAACTGTAAACAAATCTTTTTCATTATCAAAACCTCCACTGTTCATTCTCCATTTTGATGCGGTACAGTCTCTAAAATCTCTATAGGTGGCTACAATCATATCATTTTCATCAGGTTCCCAAAAATTATGACCTTGAACTTTTACTCTCCCATCAAAAATAGTATTTAGAATGTTTCTTACTAATGTAGAACCGCTTCGTGGAACTCCAAATATTCTTGGAACATTCAAACCTCTTGCTTCAAAATCTTTTATAATTGGTTCTACCAAGCTTTTATCATCCACAAAATTACTTACACCTTCTTCTTGAATGTCATATGTCATATTATGTGTACTTCTTCCTAGCTGTTTTACTATTACTTTTCCCATCATCTTTCCCCATTAAATTTGTAATCAAAAGCGTTTAACTCTTTTTCGAAGTGTTTTTCTATCACATCTATCGTCTCATCATCATAATAGTCTCTGTAATGTGTTCTGGTTTTATTTACATTGTTTTTGCTTAGACTACAATCTAAATTCAGAGTTTCTTTTAGTTTGTCAAAATCATTATCTAAATTCTCAAATTTTAAAACGTAATCTATCTCATCTTCGTTAAACCAGTGTGTAAAATCAGAATACATTCTGATATAATCTTTATAGTTTTCATCACGATATCTATCTAGCACCCATTCTTTGAAACTCAAACCACTTTGAATAGCACCACCATAGTAGTAGGACACCACTCTATCAAAAGGATTTCTCACGACTGAAAATTTGTAATAGTCATCAAAGTCCTTTCCTAAATATTTTCTGTATTCTAAAGTGTTGAAATGTTGAGATTGTTTGTATGTTAGTTCAGTTTCTATTTTATTATTTTCCTCTAACTTTTTGACTCCGTAGTTAGATAAAGCTTTTTCTATAGAAGTACCAGCAGTTTTATTTATATGAACGAATATAAATTTTTTATCAAATGAAATCATTTTACACACTCCACATTTAGACTTATTAATGTACCATTTTCTTTATCCATATGAGGTATGTACGCTTGTGAGTGGTCATCAAATTCAGAATGTTCTGTCTTTGACCAATCGTAAAGTTTAGGTTCCTTATAACCATTGCTTTGTAACACTTCGCTTAAAGTATCAAAGTCGTAAACTGTTTTGTGGTATATTGTTTCGTCTCCCATTTTCATCTTACCATACAAAGGACCTAAGAAACTGTTAAGAGAATAATCTCCCTCTGTATAAAGAACAGCCATTGTGGTGAAATCAGGAACGGCGACTCTTAAAATACCACCATCTTTCAAAACCCTTTTCCAACACTCAAGTAACTCAACTATCTCCTCTCTATCGAAATATTCAATTACATGCGAAGCATAAATTAAATCTGCGCAATCATCTTTATAATCTTTCATATAGATATCTGTAGATTGTAGATGTTCATAATCACCAGCATCTATGTGTATCCAATCTTTACCAAAATCTCTCCAACCACAACCAACATTAAACTTCATTCAGAAACTCCTTATCATTTTCTACACCCTTATACGGACCTGTTTTATACTCATATACTATTGTGTCTTCTTCTAATATTTCATAGTTATGTCCACCTTGAAAAGTCATTGAACAATCACCAGGATATAGTATGGGTGTTTCTATGACTGTATCATCCAAATCATACATAATTACTTTTACACTACCTTTTATTACAACCCAAGATTCTTGAGCTATTACTTTATCTTCACCATCTTTCCAAATATGTTTATGTGGTCTAAAAGTTGTTCCCTTTTTCATCTTCAAAGTAGCTAATTGAATAAATTCATTCTCAGGTGCAACATTAGTCCTACCCTCAATCTCATCTAATCTATGCACTAAATGTAATAACGTATCTGGTTTTATTTTTGAGTATATTTTTTTCATTACAACCTCTTTATATATAAATATATATAACTTAAATTAAAATCAAATTTAATTTGTATTTGACCAATTTTCTTTCCATTTTTCTTCTGTGTAGTTTTGTTCAAATCTCTTTTTTATCGTGTCACTACATAGCTTATAAAATCTTTCTGACCTTAGTTTTCTAGCGATTTCTCTAGCTCCATCTAAATCACCAACTTCAACTGTAGTTAGTGGATGTAATATCTCTTGTGTATCCAATCCTTTGTATCCAATACAAGGTATGTTATGAAACCCACAATTCATAGCAAATGTACCAGCCGCGTGTGTTCTCATAAGATGAACACCTACATTGTACTGACCTAAAGTGTTTATCCAATCTCTCCAACTCATATAAGGTAGATAGTTTATATCCTCAATCATACTCTCTTGGTCTTGTTTCCTACCCATTGATGGAGCAGACATAGGATTACCTATCTCTCTAGCTATTATGTAAGAATCAAATCCACCATACCAACTAACAAAGTTACCACCAATCATTGTGCTATTTCCCCACTCACTTCTTGGTACTAATCCTTCAGGTATCATAAGACTTCTCATTACTCTGACATCCTTACAACCCAAACCAAGATAGTAACTTACATCAGATTCATTGTGACAATAAACCCAATCAGCACTAACTACAGCATTATAGTAATGAAATTGTTGTTCTACAGAATAGTCTTGAAAGAACCAATGAGGGCCTTCTTGCATTATGGTTACCTTATCACAACAACTTCTGAATAAATTTAAATCTATGTTTGGATTATTCTTTGGTATTATAACAATACCTAAATCAAACTTCTCAGTTGGTATATTATTTATGTTGTAATGCGGAGCGTCTAAAGCCATCATCCAAGCATATTCTGTTCTAGCGTTAGGAAAGTCTCTTGGTATCTTACCATTAATTTGACTCTCTGAAAAAAATACTACTCTCATTTACACAACTCCTCATATGTCCTTTTCATCCAATAACTAGCATCTCTACCCATACTATTCGGTGGTATAGCGTTGAAGTGATAAACCCAACCAGCGTTAAGAAAGTGTAGTTCATCAGTCCACCAACAACCCTTATCTATGTATAACAGATTTTTTCTTGTCAAGTCTTGTAAGTTGTAACAATCAGGTAATATCTTAACATCTATTTCACTTCTTTTTAACATTAAGTTCAGTATAGTTTGGTCTGTTGCTGTTTTTAGTTTAGATATGGTTTCTGATATCAAAGAACTATTTTCATTATAATATTTTTTCATAGTCTCAAAAAATTCTTTATGGTTTTTATTCAGTATCTGAAAACCACCATTAATATATCTCCAAGGATTTACTCTCATCCCATCAAATAATTCATTACCAAAACCTCTAATACTTCTCAGAACCCATTCATAGTCTCCATCATTCATCACACCACAATATTTACCATCGGTTTCATTAAAAAAATTAGGACAGTTTGGGTGTACAATCGTATCCGCATCAACCATAAGAACTTTGTCATACTCTACATTATTACCATCTAAAATGTCAAAGAGGTAATACCTTTGCCAAGTAATCTTCATATAGTCCACAGGATACAATAAATCTTCCCAAACCAAAAGTTCACAATCATTTTTATCACACCAAGCTTTCCAACTTTTAATTGAATATTTGTAAGAACTATTTCTACCATTACCTAAATCTATGTTTGGAATAAATACTATATTTTTCATATATATTGTACTCCCCATTGTTCCTCTGATAACTGATTGAAAGGGTATCCTTTATAGCTCTCTGACTCAAAGAAGTTTTTTATTCCATTCCAATCTGATTTATCTCTCTCAGTATGTTTATTTTTTCTACTAAAATAAAATCTTGGTTCTAAAAATTTATATCCATTTATTTCAAAGCTATAATTTTCTATCAAATCATCATCACCTTGAGCATCAAATATTTGGAACTTACCTCTGTTTGGTTCAAATATCTCTACACCATTACTTCTAATAAAATTTTTATTATTGTTAAATAATTGTTCTCTAGCAGCGCTTGATAATATGATATCTATATCATCATTTTTTCTAATACCCATAACTGATAGTATACCTGATTGACATATGGTATACTCATGTTTAGGTATATTTACATTTTCAATTCCTAATAATTTCTGTATCAATGGTTTAACTCTATGCTTTCCATCTTTTTTTCTTGGATTGTCATAGATTTGACTTTCTTTCATATAAAAAGGAATATACTTTTTACCCTTTATCAATCTACCTATCATAGCACATGCTCTATGATAACTATGTTTTATATATCCATTTTCAAATTCCACAGGATTTTCTTTCAGAAATATTCTTAGCTCGTCATCATTCATCAAATCTAGACTATAGTAATACTCTTCAGTCATTTTATCCCACCCTAATTCGTGATGACTTTTGACATTTTTTCTAAATTCAGATAATATACAATTAAAATATTGACAGTTATCAGCGGTTAATTTATTTTTTACATTTTGTATGTTATTCTGTATGGAATAAAACATACAAACATCTCTAACAGTTTTCAATGTAAGATTTTGAGTTACAATCTCTTTACCACCTGTACCTCCAGCAAATTCCATATTTAAAAAGTAATCCAAACTTATTGGTTTATAATTTTCTTCAACCTTTTTGTTTTTACCTACATGTTTTCCTAAACTTACAAACCATTTGTTATCTCTTGAATCACCAGGTAGATAATTGAAATTAGTGTTATTTTTCCAAGCAACATAATTAAAACTTAATTGGTCTCTTCTACTATTGTATTTTATTTCAGTCCACCAATCTTCCATCGCTAGTATACAATCTTTTTCATTGTGTTTTCTGATTATAACCATACCTGTTATGAGTCCGTTATTTTTAGGATAACCTTCATCAAAATACTTTTGTATCTGATTTCTTATCAGAACTGGATTATCTTTATAGTTACCATTTCTCTTTCCAAATTCGAATATGACATCAGCTTCTTTGTAAATACAATCTCTTGGGTCTAGTAGATTTTTGTTGTGGTCAAAAAAAGCTATGTTAGATGCATTAAGATGATTTTTAATTAGTTCATCAGGATTATTTCTTATGGTCATATTACCATCAATAAAAATACTGTAATCATACTCTGATAAATGTCTATGTGGTAGAACTTTGAATTGTTTTGCATTTCTAGTGTTGTCATTGTAAAATGTTTTGACCTTAACTACATTCCAAACGTCTGATTCTATATCATCATCTGTAAAACAAACAAAATCCCAACCATCAGGAATAAAGTGTGGTTCAACTAAATTATCATAACCACCAAATATTGTCGTATATATTACTTTCTTATTCATAGGTAAGTTTCACCTCTGACGAAATTATGAGCTATGGGAATCTGTCTTTGTGTCTCATACACATCAGAGTATCTAACAACCATATGATTAACACCACATTGATTTCCAACATTTATTTTTGCTTTTGATTTTATGTAAAGCTGTATCCTAATATCTATATGTCTCATATCTAATACACTATCTATCCAATTAAATGGTGTTTCTCGTAATGGATTAGAAGTAAAGTAAAAGTATTTTAGACTTTTGTCTAAGTTATCATTTATAGCTTTAGTCTCTCTTTTCAAAGTTTCTGAATCAATAACACCTCGTTGAGTGCCAAACCTATCTGATATCAACAAGCATCCAAAATTATTACCACCAACATATTTACTTATTATTTCATCACCAATACTAATTTCTTCATCAGACCAATACATTTCAGGTTGAGAATCTATATATTCTTTTTCATCAAACTGCCAAAACTTTAACATCTGTTCTAGTAAAGGTATATCAGTATTATCTTTATCATAAATTCTGTAGTGATCGTGAAAAACCTCACCCAATATGTAATCTTTGAATTTATCAACGTATGGATTATGCTTGAATATTGTTTCAGCTATATTAGACTCAACACCAAATAATTTTTTTATTAGTTTACTTGATGGTACATAAACCCTACAATCAGGATACTTTTGTTTTAATAATCTTGGCATAGCAGATATTATACCCCAATCACCTATACCATTAGCAGTTCTCATGACAGTAAATTTTTGTCTTTCTAAATATTCATCTGGTATTCTATAACCCTCTGACTTTTCAAAACCTAAATTTTTAGTTTCTTTGACATGATACAAAACATTATCTAATATTCTGTAAAATATCACATTTTCCTCACATTCATTTCTTTACTGAAGTTACTGTTGTAAAATAAGTTTTGTTCCTCTTGCTTTTCTATAGTTTTCGGGTGATACAGACTTAGTTCTTCTTGTGGTGGTAGATGTGAATATGTTTTACAACCCGTAATATATTCATGTAAGGGTCTTGTCCATCTTATACTTTTGTCATTACGAAATACACGAGCTTGATAATCAGGATAATTAACCCAACCTTTACCTGTTACTTTCCATCCCCATTTTTGAACATGCTTTTGCTCCATTCCCTCAATCGTATTCACTCTTGGAATCCAAATTAAATCAACATCGTTTATTTCTAATATCTGTTTGAGTTGCTGTAACAATATTTTATTTGGGTACTCATCAGCGTCTATATGAAATATGTAATCACCACTACTCTTTTCTATAACTGAATTTTTGTGAGCTGCAAAATCTTTCTCAAGTTTTCTATCATAGTGTATGACTCTACTATCTATTGAGTATAACTCAATCACATCCTTTACACCCTTATCATTCCCATCAACACAGATTACGACTTCATCTTGTTCATCAATACTTACTAAAAGTATACCTAATAGCTTTTCAAGTTCTTCAACCTCATTGTGGACTGTAATACCATAGCTAATCTTCATTCTTCAACTCTTGTACAAATTGTGTTGGTAGTCTTAAATCTTCTAACGTTACTGTACTCTTTCTAGCTTTATCGTAATTATAGCTTCTATATATACCATACTTATTTATTATATTTCTCATCCTTTTGTAAGTTCCTCTAGCATCTGATTGTAATCTAACCCTATATATCTTCTTTTGTTCGTCTACTATTTCTGTAACACCAGCTTGTTCTAAAAGAGTTTTTATTTGTGTTAATGTTGGTTGATTAGATACCTCTAACTGAATACCATGAACCAAATATTGACTTGATGGGTTTTTAGCTCTGTTTCTCAACTTAGGATCTAAAACTAATATAGTTCTTCTTAATTTTCTACCATCTCTGTTCTCGTAGATAAATGATATAATGTCACCAGGACTTACTTTGTTCCAGCTGTAAGGTAGTTTAGCCATCTTCTTTTATTATCCCCATAGATTTACAAGCTTTCATAAATTCATACTGACCAAACTTTTCTGAATTTTCTACATCTAATCTTTTTTCATGTCCGTCATATTTTTCTCTATCCTCTTCGGGTATATCTATAACCTTAGCGTAATGCCAATACCAATCATAAAGTTTACCATCAGGATATATAATACCTTTCTCACCCATATTGATTACAGATGGGAACCATACTATACCTCTCTCTTCATCCATTATCTTCAAGTCATTCATCAGTTCGCTATGGTTTTTAGTATACTCCTCTAACTTATCACTATCGAAAGCTAAGTAAGAGTTAGATGTCATACCACATTGAAAACACATATACGATTCAAATGGTTTTCCTTCTATCTCCGTTTTTTCCACGAAACAATTATTATATAAATCACCACACATTGGGCATTTTGTTTTTTCTTCCATATTATACCTTTTTTAGTTTTGGTAATTTGATTTCATTTGGCTTATCATCAACCTTCTTTAGTTTTGGTAGTTTTAAATCTACTTGTTGTGGCTGTTCTTCAAACTTAGGTAGGTATCTGTCTAATATTTTTGTAAAGTCTTTAGTCATTTTATCCATAGAAAAGTTTACTCTATTATACATAGCTTGTTTCTTAGCTGACATTACATACTTTCTGTTGTTCTTAAACACATCCATCATTACTTGAGAAGCGTACTGATAGTTTACAGTAAACCATTTAGCTCCCTCAACTAAGATATCTTTTGGTAAAGCTGATTTGTGAACATCCGTCATCACGCCTGGTAAAAGAACTGAGTTGTTTTTGTTAAGAAAGTCTAAGTGACCACTCCAATTAGGAGCTATAACTATCTTTTCTGATAAACTAGCTTCTAATAGAGGACGACCAAATCCTTCACCATGTGTAAAAGTAATATGAGCTTTAACTTTAGTGTGGTTGTATAATTGGTTCATCTCTTTATCGGTTAAGTCACCATGCAAAAAGTAAACAGGAGGTAGTGTACCTTTTACTGTATTTTTTATATCTTCTATTTTTTCTTTAATTTCATTTCTATCTATAACAGAAAATGTAGCACCACTTGTTTTCATAACCAAAGCTGGTGGATTGGGTTTGTTCTTAAATGTTTCTAAGAAAGTCTGTAGTAACATTCCTGTATCTTTTCTATCTTGTCCTAATTCACCTTGTAACCAATGTCCTGTGTATAGGAATACAAACCTTTCTTCAATATTATCCATCTCAACTTTTAGTTCATCTGATATATCTTTTGTCTTACCATATATTTTGGTATCAGCACCCTCAAAAAGAACTTCAATTGGTGATGTACATTTTAACTCACCTGTTTTCTGTTTTGTTTGTTCATTTATCTCTTCGTATGAAACTGACTCAAATATACCTTTCACAAACTTAGATGGAACTATATTCATATTCATACGATTCATACCTTGAATCCATTCAGCTTTAGGCGCTGTATTTTCTATACCAGCTGTTACACCTATATTGTATTTAGCTATCGGTGTAAACTCATTAGGTACACTTATCTGTATGTGAACTTCTGGTTGTCTTGGTAATTCATTTGTAGTAAGTATTCTACTAAGTATTTCAACATCCTCTGGCTTAGTCTCATCTAAAGCATTCATAGGACAATTACCCCAACGAAGTGAATTAATCTTTATATCAAACTTATCCATAGCTATAAGACTTCTAACTAAATCTCTACTATGTGAACCATATCCACTTCTTGTAGCAACTGGTCCTGTAATTAACATCAATGGTTTCATTGTAACTCCTATGCTTTAAACATTGTAAATCGTTTGCGAGGTGTCCACTTCTCAAATGCTGTATCCATATGTTCTATGAATAGATTGGACATAGCGGTGGCTGACATACTAGCTTCATCACTCATTACAAACTCATGACCTAGCTTACCACATCTTTGTCTTTCCTCATCTCCCATATCATACCACTCCTTTAGAACGTCAGCGAAGTCTTCTGAACGAGGTCTGTCGTCATAGATGTACGGTGTGGGTATTGAACCTTGCAAACTTCTATTAGATGGCCATACCGGCTTTACCCACTCACCCCAAGTCAAATCAGAATTGTCTTTCCATTTTTTTTCATCGTGTAGTGAATGTACCCAACTATAATCTTTATATGTTAAAAACTCACCCTTATACTTAAATCCACATTGGTCTTGTAATCCACCTGTGACATTTACTGATATCGGTGTACCACACATTAGAGCCTCACAAGTTCCCAAACCAAATCCCTCATTAGAAGCCATATTCATGGTAACATCCGCTATATTGTAAAGAAAGCAAAGTTCTTTATCACTTAATTTTTGATGTGAAAATATGACATCGTAATTTGGACAACACTGTTTTACAACCTCTGGTAAATCTGTACCATTTTCATCACGAGGTTGCGTGTGCATTATCAGAGCACATTTATCAGCTTCTTCTTTTGGTAACATATCACAGAATTGTTTGTAAGCCATTATGACATCACCAGGCAACTTTCTTCTAATATTTCTGTTGTTCCAAAATACTATGTATTTATAATCTTTACCATTAGTCACATTTCTTTTAAATTGTAGTAAATCTCCCCAATCTTTATGAGAGTTGTCAATTGGATAGAAGTTGTTTTCGTTTATACCATGTGGGATATAAGTGTTATCCCAATCTGTTCTTGGTTTGATTTGACAAACGTTATCTACAATATTAACTGTTTGCTTAGAGATGTTCATAATCAAATCACAAGACTCGTAGAATGGTTCATTCCATCTTGGGTATGGTAAATCATCCCATATATTGTAATAGAATATTGGTGTAGTTCTTCTCAGTTCATGTTCCATCTGATATAACCATCCCCAAAATCTTGGGTCTGTATAATGTAATATAGCGTCAACACCATTCTCCATATTAGTAATCTGCCTAATCATATCAGGATTACCATAACCGCTTGTTGGGTATATCTTTAGATAAGCGTCTTTTATACCTGTGTCTTTTCTAACAGATTCATTCATATCTATAATCTTACCTTCATCAGGATGTTTTATAGCACCACCAACTTGAACCCAATCATAATGTTCAAGAGTTCCTAATACAAACTCTCTTGACATTGTGCCCACACCTGATGACATTCTTAAATCATCTGATAATAGTAAAATTTTCTTTTTAGCCATGTAAAACCCCTTTACCACCATTATCTATAGTAAAGTATTTATTTAAAACTGATAACTTATCATCATACTCCGCTATTATTTCTAATTCCTTTTCTATCGTTTCCATAATATCGGCATGTTCTGCAACACCCACACTATTTTCCAATAAATTTTCTATATTAATTCTATGCTTTTCTATATGAGCTTTGAAATGTAACTCGCTAGCCTTTATTATATCACCTCTCATAATGCGCTCCCACTTGGTTTTAGATTATCCCACTCATTTATTTGTTTTCTAAAATTATCATCATGAACATATAAGTCCATAGAACGATTGATTAGCTTTTGTAATGTAAAGTTATCATCTAAATTGCTTATTTTGAATTTCTTATAAAGATTGTCCAATAACTTTACGGATGTTAATTTTAACATAACATTTCCTCCGTATATATGTATATAAGTATATAACAACTAAGTTATTATTACATATTTTTTTTCTTTTTTCTTAGCTTCTTTTAGTGTGCTTTCCGTTCCTTTGGATGCGGTATCTTTAGGTATGAATGCTGCTACGACATCACTATACTCAACTATCTTTTTGTTTCTATCGTGATAATGCCAAGCTGCATATGGTCTTCCATACTTATAACTTTCAAGAACACAGTGTTGGTTGTAAGCATAATGTGATGGCGGAAACTCTGAGTACTTTACATCGAACTCTAAAGCGTATTTTTTAGCATATCCATCGGCTCCATCTTTCTGTCCACCGCTTACTATCTCCAGCTCATCTCCGTACTTCTGTTTAAGTTTGAAGACAAACTCTTGTATTCTTTTTCTATTTGTGTATTGTCTACTTCCTACTATTGCTACTCTCATAATCATTTCTCTTTTGAACTCTTGGTGGTTTCTCTGAGGTACAGAACTTAGCTGCTTTATGAAAATCATCTATAGCGTTTAACATCTGTGAATCGTTGTCGTAGATATGTTGAAATCGAACATTCTGTTTTGGATTTACATTCTCTCTACTGACTATATC
>Ga0209348_1000779_pt1 | contig 16015 bp, 29 predicted proteins | sample ETNvirenome_2_30_FD_184065 | JGI IMG/M metagenome (GOLD analysis project Ga0209348, IMG submission 184065) | Marine viral communities from the Pacific Ocean - ETNP_2_30 (SPAdes) (version 2) | ecosystem: Environmental > Aquatic > Marine > Oceanic | place: Pacific Ocean | collected 2013-06-22 | reverse complement strand
CCACCCATATAAAAAAATTTAAAAAAATACCCACAACTTGTGGTTGTGGGTATTTTGGCGGTGCCTATTTGTAGGTACTTGTTAATTTAAGCCGCCATTTGTTGCCACGGCTGACTAATCAGCATCTGAGCAACTTTTATCTCACGGTCTCGATTTACATTATGAGACCCCGCATTTTTTCTGATATCAGACATTTCATAATCCAATTCAGATTTTCTACTTCCAGGATTTACTTTTTTTAATCTTAATTCCTGGTTATGTGTCGACCAATGCGTGGCCGCGTTGTACACGTCCCAAACCGAAGGCGTGTTTTTAGCATCTCTAAAACTACCATTACATAGTCTCGCTGATTCTCGCATCACATACTCTAAGACAGGCTCAGAGTGTGAAGACTCTTCACCTAACGCTCTTTGCTTAAATGACTTAGGCTTAGACGCGATTGTCTGTTTAATGACATTTTCAACTTCAAGCCATGAGACTTTTTTCTGAGTCCATTTTTTGAATTTTTCAATATCATTATTAAACATTGTTGCCGCGTTTTTGATTTTTGCAATTTCAGAAGAAATTGAAAAACCTGTAGTATGCTTTTTAGAAATGACCATTGCAAACTGACCACTTACTAATCCGTTCATACATACAAAGTTTAACGCGCCAAACGCTGAGAACCACGGCCATGAACCATCGAAGGAATTATATAAATCTAACTTCAACGCGATTTTTTCACCCTCTGATACTTCAAATTGGTAGTTGTTGAAAACAATTGATCTTCTAGCTTTTCTACCACCATCTAAAACTTGATCAGTAATAGAAACATTTGAACAATCAACGTTTTCAGTTAAAACCGAATTATACTTTTCAAGAATTTCAAAAGTAGATTGCGGTTTATATTTTTCAGAGTGTACACCTACAATAGATGAACTCTGACCTTCTTTGCCTTTTCTTACTAGAACTAACTTGTTCATAGCGTTGTTACAAAATTCACCTTTGTTCACAGGGTCTCTAACCTCTAATGGCATTGGCACAACTTCGTAATCAAACGCGCTCAAGTCAGTTATATTTTTATGTTTATTTTCCATAATATATCTTTCTAGTACCTACAAAATAGGCAAATAATGTATACACCAAATAACAAATAAAAAAAACATTTATTTGTTATTTAATAAAAAAAATTCAGTGTTGCATTTCTACTACATTCCGAAATTGCATAACTACATCTTGTGTGTACCCCGTACCCCCGACCACAACATATAGATATAGGTCAACATTGTTGCCACTAGATATTGTGTTGTAATTTTACCACACACACAACATATAGCGTTGCAAAAATATCACAGGTGCGCGAAGAGGGTGGGGAAGCCCGTGTCCCGCCCCCACCCACAAAAATAAAAAAATAACAAAAAAAATGGAGGCGATCTTTAAACCGCCTCCATCTGAAAGGATTCTGTTATTCCTTTATAGTCGTGCTTTATTTAGCACTCTTTCTTCTATGCTATCTAGGCAACGATTCATAAATCGTCTTCTAGTAATTGAAGTACACAAACCTCTGTTTGTAATTTCAATTTTTAAGCCAATGTGTTTTTCTAACAATTGACTTATCTCAAAGTTACTTGGATCATTTCTAAGAAACGATGAGCCATAGACGAAATCTAGATATCTAATTCTGAACAATATTTCAGACATAGTTTTTCTAGAAATTTCAGCAACACCAATTGCCATAAGTACATGACCAACTTGATCTGCTTGTTTTCTTTCTTCATCACTTTTAAAACTTTCACCGTTAAAGTGTTGAAGACCTTTATAGTGTATGTATAACGCCATATGTTTTTTTCCTTTCTGTCTGGTACAATACCACAAGCAAATCTACTTTCAACAAGAAATGTGTCCATTTTGGGTTTGTCCATTTTGGGTTTATTGGCGAGAGTAGGTGTGAGGGCGGGGAGCCCGCCCCCTAACCCCACCTAAAAAAATAAAAAAATAAAAAAAGTGAAGGCGACTTTTACATCGCCTCCACTGGTCGGACAAGACCCGCGGGACTTTCCGTTATCCTAATCTACTAAATCGAATGCCTTGGGCAATCGGATGCAGATCTTCTTCTAGAGGAGCATTCTCATCTAAGAATTGAACTATCTTGTATCTCTTGATAGTTGCAACACCAGATGCTGTATCAAGACCGTTCATCTTCTCGATCTTGTATGGCCTCTTAGTTGTACCTGCTGCCCACTCTTTCATATCTTCTTCCGAAGAGAATTCGCAGTACAGCCTGTACCGTTTTGGTTTTGGCATCTTTCGTCCTTTCTGCGGGGGACTTTCACCCCCGCTATTTTTTGTTATGATTGCATTACAATCAAATGACTCGGTACTTCAATAGACGTAACTGAATAATGTTTGTCTTTGTCGTCCGACTCTTTATTCAACGCATCAGCAATAGCATTTGCAGTTGATTCATGTTCGAAACATTTGTGTTCAAACACGCTTGTCATAGGTCGACCGATGTGTCTTTTATCAGCGACTATAACTACATAAAGTTTTTCCATATATATTTCCTCCTTTCTTATATGGTACAATACCACAGTAAAATCTATATTCAAGAACTATTTTAACTAATGTGTCCATAATGGGTTTTTTAAAAGTGTTGCATATTTACTACATGCACAAACCGCATAGCTAACCGATACAGGGTGGAGGGCGGGGCAAGCACGCCCCCTAACCCCACCAACAATAGAGGTACCAACACGATTTTAAAAATTGAACTTTTTTAAAATATAAATTATACATACTACAAAAGGGATCCTAATATTCTGTATATAGTGTAAGTTTTAGTTATAAACACAGGGGAAAAACTTTTTGGTTCCATATGACAATAGACATAGAGAAATTTGATAAATTACCAGACCCTGTTAAAAAAGAGTTTCAAAAAACATTATTACAGTGGCAAGAAAAATTAAAAGTAGAAAAGTGTCAAAAAAATTTTCTATCTTTTGTAAAACATGTTTGGCCTGATTTTATTGAAGGCTATCATCATAAAGAAGTTGCAAAAAAATTTAATGAGATAGCAGAAGGTAAATTAAAAAGATTAATTATTAATATGCCACCTAGACACACGAAGTCTGAGTTTGCATCTGTATATCTTCCTGCATTTATGGTTGGTGTAAATCCAAAATTAAAAATTATACAAACGACTCACACCTCTGAACTTGCTATCTTATTTGGTAGAAAAGCAAAGAACGTTATTGATTCACCTGAGTACAATGAAATATTTCAAACAAGATTACAAGAAGATTCAAAGGCCGCTGGTAAATGGCAGACAGCACAGGGCGGTGAATATTATGCTGCTGGTGTAGGTGGTGCGATCACAGGTCGTGGTGCAGATTTATTAATTATTGATGACCCACACTCAGAGCAAACTGTTCTATCTAAAGATTCTTTTGAACGTGCATACGAGTGGTATACATCAGGCCCCCGACAACGTTTACAACCAGGTGGTTCGATAATCGTGGTTATGACACGTTGGTCTAAAAATGATTTGACTGGAGAATTATTAAAAGCACAGTCTAATAAAAATTCTGACAAATGGGAGGTAATAGAGTTCCCTGCAATCATGCCATCGGGTCGTGCTCTGTGGCCAGGTTATTGGAAGAAAGATGAATTAGATAAAGTTAAATCATCATTAAGTTTAAAAAAATGGAATGCACAATGGATGCAAAACCCTACATCAGAAGAAGGTGCAATATTAAAACGTGAGTGGTGGAAAAATTGGGAGAGTGATAGTCTACCACCTTTAGAACATGTTATACAATCATATGATACAGCTTTTTTAAAAAAAGAAACTGCTGATTATAGTGCAATAACAACATGGGGTGTGTTTAGTTTAGAGGATAAAGGTAAACAATTAATACTAGTAGATAGTGTAAAAGGTCGATATGAGTTTCCAGAATTACGTAGATTAGCATTAGAACAATATAAATATTGGTCTCCAGAGACCGTTATAGTAGAATCAAAAGCATCAGGATTACCCCTGACTTTTGAACTTAGAAGGATGGGAATACCAGTTGTTACCTTTACACCAAGCAAAGGAAATGATAAACATGCGAGAGTAAACTCAGTTGCACCCCTTTTTGAGAGCGGTTGTATCTGGGCTCCAAAAAGAGAAGAATGGGCTCAAGAAGTTATTGAAGAATGCGCAGCTTTCCCTTTTGGTGAAAATGACGATTTGGTAGATAGTACAACACAGGCTGTCAAACGATTTAGAGAAGGGGGTCTGATAAATCACCCTGAAGATTATGAAGATAGTGCTTTACCTTCGTCAAAACATATTTATTATTGATGGTTAAAAAATTAACAAAAACGGTACCACCCAAATCAGGGCCAACACCACAAGGGTTGAATGTTCCACTAAAACAAGTTAAAACTGTAAGATTGGAGAAAATTAATGGCAGAAATAGACAAAGCACTTCCAAACGAAGTAACTAAAACTATTGAAATAGAGAAACCAGAGGAAGCAGCTGTAGAGGTTGTACAAGAACAAGAATCAATTCCTAATCCTGGAGAAGTTTCTGTCACTGAAAAAGAAGATGGTGGAGCCGAAGTAAATTTTGAACCAGGTGCAGTTAATCAACCAAATTCAAAAGATCACTTTGATAATCTTGCAGAAATTTTACCAGAAGAAGTTTTACAACCGTTAGGATCAGAATTAAATAAACAATATTCAGATTATAGAGCATCAAGACAAGATTGGGAAAAATCTTATATTGAAGGTTTAGATCTTTTAGGATTTAAATATAACAATAGAAGTGAACCTTTCAAAGGTGCATCGGGAGTAACTCACCCTGTACTTGCAGAAGCAGTTACACAATTTCAAGCACAAGCATATAAAGAATTATTACCAGCTGATGGCCCAGTTAGAACTAGAATTATTGGTGCCATAACTACACAACGTGAAGAACAATCACAACGTGTTCAAGAATTTATGAATTATCAACTCATGTACAAGATGAAAGAATATGAACCTGAGTTTGATCAAATGCTGTTCTATCTACCGCTAAGTGGATCAGCATTTAAAAAAGTTTACTACGATGATTTATTAGGTAGAGCCGTTTCTAAATTTGTACCTGCAGATGATTTAGTGGTGCCATATTCTGCTACATCGTTAGATGATGCAGATGCTGTTATGCATGTAATTAAAGTTTCTGAAAATGATTTACGTAAACAACAAGTTGCAGGTTTTTATAGAGATGTAGAATTACCAGATACTTATAATCAAGAATCAGAAGTTGACAAAAAAGAAAAAGAACTTGCAGGTGAAAAGAGAACTGTAAATGAAAATATTTATACTTTGATTGAGTGCCATGTTAATTTAGACTTAGAAGGTTTTGAAGATAGATTAGATGATGGAACACTGACAGGAATTAAACTTCCATATATTGTAACTATAGAAGAAGCATCAAGACAAGTTTTATCTATTAGAAGGAACTATCAACCGAACGATAATCTTAAAAAGAAAATATCTTACTTTGTACATTTTAAATTTTTACCAGGTTTAGGATTCTATGGTTTTGGTTTGATACACATGATTGGTGGTTTATCTAGAACTGCAACACAAGCATTAAGACAATTATTAGATGCTGGAACTTTATCAAACTTACCCGCAGGATTTAAGATGCGTGGTATTAGAATCAGAGATGATGCACAATCAATACAACCAGGTGAGTTTAGAGATGTAGATGCACCAGGTGGTAATCTAAGAGAGGCATTCATGACTTTACCATTTAAGGAACCATCAACCACGCTCCTTCAACTAATGGGAGTTGTAGTTCAAGCAGGTCAACGATTCGCGAGTATTGCAGATATGCAAGTTGGTGATGGTAATCAAAGAAGTGCAGTAGGTACAACTATGGCATTATTGGAACGTGGTTCGAGGGTTATGTCAGCGATCCACAAAAGAATGTACGTTGGTTTAAAACAAGAGTTTGAGTTATTAGGTAAATGTTTTGCAACATACTTACCTGCTGCTTATCCGTATGACGTGGTCGGTGGTTCGAGGTTTATTAAGATACAAGATTTTAACGAGAACATAGATATACTTCCTGTTGCAGATCCAAACATATTTTCACAAACACAAAGAATTACATTAGCACAAACAGAATTACAGTTAGCGAGTTCGCAACCTAAAATGCATAATTTATATAATGCGTATCGTCAAATGTATGAAGCGTTAGGTGTAAAAAATATAGATCGTATTTTACCAAGACCTGCACCACAAGGGCCAAAAGATCCAGCGTTAGAACACATTGATGCGTTATCTGGTAAACCTTTTAAAGCAATGCGTGGTCAAGATCATAGAGCACACATGACAGCACACTTAACTTTCATGTCAACTAACATTGCAAGAAATAATCCCATGGTTATGGCAGCATTAGATAAAAATATTTTAGAACACATTAGTTTGATGGCTCAAGAACAAACAGAATTAGAATATGCAGATAGATTACAAATGTTACAAAAAGATCCTGCACTAATGCAGAAGTTTGAAGCTGACAAAGCTAAAGTTGTAGCTGAGATCATGGAAGATTTTGCTAAAGAAGAGAAGAAAATTACATCACAATTTGATAATGATCCTATTGCGAAGTTAAGATCTAGAGAATTAGACATCAGACAGATGGAAAACTTTAGAAGAGGTCAAGAAGATAAGGATAGATTAGAGTTAGATCGACTAAAAACTTTATTAAATCAAATGAATCAAGAAGAAAAACGTGAGCAGAACGAAGATTTAGCTAATTTACGTGCAGATACTTCTATTCAAAAGACAATATTAACTAAAACAATACCTAGTAACTAAGATTTAGATGACAAAAGGCGAAAAAAAGATTAAAAAGGTCATGAAGGAGTTCAAAAAAGGTAAGTTGAACATTGGTAAATCAGATAAGAAGGTAAAATCTAGAAAACAAGCACTAGCAATTGCACTTTCTGAAGCTGGTAAAAATAAAAAACGGAGAAAAATATGAAAAAAGAAAAAGATGGTGGTAAAGTAGAGGTAAATCACTCAAAATTTATCAACAAAGACGGTTTTAAAACTGGTGGTGTTGAGATTGAGATGACAAACCCTCAAGAAACACAGACTTTTGCGGTTAGAGGCCAAAAAGCTATGTTACCAGAGAAAAAAAGAAACGCTAAATTATTTTAATTATGTGGTTATCAGCTATTAAATTAGCGATGTCTGCGGGTAGTAAGATATACGCTAATAAACAACGTACAAAGATGGCTATGTCAGAGGCCCAGCTAATGCATGCACAGAAAATGGCTCAGGGTGAGGAGGCTTATCAGGGAAAACTGTTAGAGGCTAGACAATCAGATTGGAAAGACGAGGCAGTTTTGATAATTCTTAGTTTGCCCGTGTTGGTGCTTGCTTGGGCAGTAATATCAGATGACCCAAGTGCGATGGATAAGGTAAAATTGTTTTTTGAGATGTTCTCACAGCTGCCGTCATGGTTCACAAATTTGTGGATACTTGTCGTTGCGAGCATATATGGTATAAAGGGAACACAAATATTTAGAAACGGAGGAAAAAAATAATGGCTAAATTAAAAATGGTAAACAAAGGTGGAAAAAAAGTTCCTTTCTTTGCTGCTGACGGAAAAGGTGCAAAAGATCTTGGAAGAGTAGAAGCAAGAAAAGGTGGGAAGATTCCACCACAATTAAAAAAGTTTGTAATGGCTAAAAAGAAAAAAGCTAAAATGAAGAAGAAAAAATAATGGCAAAACTCTGTCCAAAAGGTAAAGCAGCAGCAAAACGTAAATTTAAAGTTTACCCGTCTGCATATGCTAACATGTATGCTTCTGGAGTATGCTCTGGAAAAATTACACCAGGTGGTAAAAAAGGTAGCCGTAAAAAAGCTATGGGTGGTGGAATGATGCGTAGTATGTATGGCAAAGGCGGTGGCGTTTGTATTAGAGGAATGAATAAGGACGCTTACGGAAAAAATTCGTAATGGCTAAAAAAGGTTTACGTGCATGGGTAAAAGAGAATTGGGTCGATATTGCAAACAGGCGATCCGATGGTTCATACCCAAAATGTGGGCGCAGTGGTGGAGAAAAAAGAAAAAATTATCCAAAATGCGTGCCCATTGCAAAAGCAAGAGCGATGACCAAAGGGCAGCGTGCGGGTGCCGTAAGAAGAAAACAAGCAAAAGCGAATACAGGCCCTACACCTAGTAGAGCAGCAACATTTGCTAAAAGAACTAAAAGAGCAACTGGTGGCATAGTTGATATGACGAGGATAACTTACTTCTAATGATGAGAGTTGAATATTCTAAAGGCACAATGCCACCAAGAAATAAAAAAAATTTTCGTTCGACAAAGTCGGGCGCAGGCATGACACAAGCTGGGGTCAAAGCCTATAGAAGATTAAATCCTGGCTCTAAATTAAAAACAGCGGTTACTGGCAAAGTCAAACCAGGATCTAAAGCTGCCAAAAGACGTAAGTCTTTTTGTGCGCGAAGCGCAGGACAAATGAAAAAATTTCCAAAAGCTGCGAGAGATCCTAACTCAAGACTAAGACAGGCTCGTAGAAGATGGAAATGTTAAGTGGATATTAGATCAGTTATTTTACAAGCATTAGAAGATAGATACAACGCAGATATATCATCTGCGGAAGCTACAATAAAAATTTATTTAGAAAAACCTGTTGGAATTGGAGAACATCCTCAACATTTAGATGAAATAGATAAATTAGTTGATAAGATTGCACAAGCTGAAGAAAAAATAAAAATATTACAGGAGTTTAAAATATGAAAAAAGCAAAGGCAAAAATAAAAAAAGTAATGAAAGGTTTACAAAAAGCCTCTAAAACACATGCTGCACAAGCCAAAACATTAAAAGGAGTATTACATGGCGGATCCAAAAAAGGGAACGGGAAAAAAGCCTAAAGGCTCTGGTAGGAGGCTCTATACAGATGAGAATCCTAAAGATACTGTTAGAATTAAGTTTGCGACTCCTACTGATGCTCGTAAAACTGTTGCAAAAGTTAAGAAGATATCTAAACCGTTTGCAAGGAAAATACAAATTTTAACTGTTGGAGAACAGCGTGCCAAAGTTATGGGTAAATCACAAGTCGCTGCAATTTTTAAAAGAGGCAAAGAGTCTATTAGAAGGAGTAGGAAAGCATGAATGATATAGAATTAATACCTAAAATACAAAAATTTATAAAAACAAATCATACTAACATTGCTGATGCAATGGTGGCGGGTGGTGTTGACAACATGGAAAAATATAAGTATATGTTAGGACAGGCACATGCCTACCAAATAGTATTACAGGAAATCTCTAACCTGCTAAACCCAAAGGAGCAAAAAATAGAAGATGACAACATTATCGAACTCGGAAAAGGAAGTTCCAAAACATAGGAACGCTTTACAAGAAAAATACAACAAAGAAAAAGAAAATAAGCCAGAGGAAAAAGAACCTTTATCCCCTGATAATATACAAGATTTAGTATCAAAATTACCTCAACCATCTGGTTGGAGAATATTAGTATTACCTTTTACACCAAAAGAAAAAACAAAAGGTGGTATTATCATTGCACAAGAGTCCCTAGAAAAATTAAGAACTGCAACTAATTGCGGTTATGTAATTAAAATGGGGCCACTATGTTACAATGATTCTGATAAATTTCCAACAGGACAATGGTGCAAAGAAGGTGATTGGGTTATCTTTGCTAGATATGCAGGCTCTAGATTACCTATTGAAGGTGGTGAAGTTAGACTACTAAATGATGATGAAGTGTTAGGAACTATTTCTGACCCAGAATCTGTATTGCATTATATTTAAGGAGGAGTAATGGCAGACGAAGAAAAAACAGTTGACATAGATACTTCTGGCCCAGGTGCAGAGGTAGAATTACCTATCGAAGAATCTACAGTTGACAAACAAGAAGATAAAACACCAGCGGAGGATAAGTCACATGAAAATGAACGTGAGACAAAACTTGAAGACGGTGGTAGCACCGATGACACATCTTCGGAATCTAATCAGCAATCTGATGTTCCAGTTCAAGAAGATAAACGTGAAACTAAAGAACAAAAAGATAAAAGATTTTCTGAAGAAGAAATAAAAAAATATGGTTTTAACGTAAAACGAAGAATCAATAAAGAAGTTGCCAAGAGAAGAGAAGCCGAAAGACAACGAGATGAGGTTTCTGAGTATACAAAAATAATTATGGCAGAAAGAGATAAGTTAAAAGGTAGACTTGAAAAATTAGATACTAACTATGTCTCTGAAGTTGAAACTAGAATCAAAGCTGGTGTACAAGCTGCAACAGCTAAATTAGCTAAAGCTAGAGAAGATAACGATATTAAATCTGAGATAGAAGCACAAAAAGAAATATCTAGATTAGGATATGAAGAAGCTAGACTAGCTGATTTAAAAGCATCACAAGCTAAAAAAGAATCAGACGTTCAAAAGTCAGAAGAACAACCTGTACCACAACAAAGACCCCCTATTGATGAAAAAACTCAAGAGTGGATAGATAACAATAAGTCTTGGTTTGGTAAGGTAAAAGGTATGACAGCAACGGCTTATGATATTCACGATGATCTTATGGGTGAAGGATATGAAGGTTCAAGCGATGACTATTTTAATGAATTAGATCGCAGATTAAGACTTGAATTCCCTTCCAAATTTGATAAAGTCGATGATTCAACTACAGAAAAAGCAAAACCTGCTCAAACTGTAGCTTCAGCTAAACGTCCAGCTGCAACAGGACGCAACAAAACTGTGTCACTCACACCCACAGAGGTAGCAATTGCTAGAAGAATTGGTGTGTCACTAGAAGATTATGCAAGAGAAAAATACGCGAAGGAGGGCAGAAGCATATGACAGATAAGGATATAAAAACCTCTCGCGCAAGCCAAAGTAGGCAAGCGGAAGAAAAACCAAAAGTTTGGACTCCACCCAACGCTCTGGAAGCACCACCTGCGCCAGATGGTTATAGGCAGAGATGGCTGGCAACTGAAATAAGAGGCCAAGACAACTCTAATAATATAACTAACAAGTTAAGGGCTGGTTGGTCACTGGTTAGAGCAGATGCTTATCCAGGACAACATTATAACAGCCATACTGAAGGAAAATACGCAGGTATGATCGGAAGCGGAGGCCTTGTGCTGGCAAGGATACCAGAAGAGATTGCAAAACAGCGTGATGAGTATTATGCACGTATGGCTCGCGAAAAAGACGAAGCAGTAAACAACGATCTTTTGAAGGAACAGCACCCAAGTATGCCTATTAATCAAGATAGGCAAACACGTGTAACCTTCGGTGGTACAAAGAAATAGTTCTTTTAACAATTTCTAAACCAACGAAACAAATATAGGAAAACAAAATGGCAAACGCAAACAGTCAAGGGTTTGGTTTAAAGGCGGCAATGAGAGTAGGTAACACACCTGCTATTCAAGGTCAGTCTAAATACCAAATAGATGCTGGTCATGGTGCTAATATATTTCAAGGTGAACCTGTAAAAGTAAACATCCATGCTTCAACTGGTGGTTATATAACTACCGCTGCTGCTGGAACTGCTATGGTTGGTGTGTTGAATGGTGTAACATACACAGATGCAACATCTAAAAAACCAACTTTTAGTAACTTTTTTCCAACAGGAACAACACCTGCGAATAGTGAAGACGTGACAGCATTCGTCAATGATGACCCTTTTCAAGAATACATCATTGCAACGGACGCTACGTTAGGTGGTACGGTTGCTTTAAGACAATCCAAAGTTGGATTAACTTATGCAACAACGGCTGCTGCAGGTAGTACATCAACAGGATTATCATCTGTTCAACTAGGAATCTCAACAGCAGCAACAACTGCTAAACAATTGAGAGTAGTTAGAATAGCTGAAGATCCAGAAAACGAAGATCAAACAGCTGCAAATTGTTCAGTTATCGTAAAAGTTAACTTACATCAGTATCTAGTTGGATCTTTGGCAACAGGTATATAAGGAGAATAAATTATGGCTATATCACGATCACAGCTAGTTAAAGAACTAGAGCCAGGTTTAAATGCTTTATTCGGCCTGGAATACAAAAGATACGAGAACCAACATGCAGAGATTTATGATGTTGAGAATTCAGACAGAGCATTCGAAGAAGAAGTAATGCTTTCTGGATTTGCAAACGCGCAAGTTAAAGCAGAAGGTCAAGGTGTATCATTCGATGATGCTCAAGAGACTTTCACTTCTCGTTATAATCACGAAACCATAGCACTTGGATTCGCAATCACTGAAGAAGCGATTGAGGATAACTTGTATGACAGACTTGCGTCTAGATATACAAAGGCTTTAGCAAGATCTATGGCAAACACTAAGCAGGTAAAAGCTGCCGCTGTGTTGAACAACGCATTTAATGCTGCAAATGCAGGTGGAGATGGTAAGGAGTTATGTGCTACTGATCACCCAACTGTTGCAGGTTCATTTTCAAATGAGTTGGCAACTTCAGCAGACCTTAACGAAACATCATTAGAGCAAGCGTTAATTGACATTGCTCAGATGACAGACGAAAGAGGTCTTAAAATAGCGGCTAGAGGAGTGAAAATGATCATTCCTAGTGAACTTCAGTTTACTGCTGAAAGACTTATGAAGTCTGCAAACAGAACTGGAACTGCTGACAATGATATCAACGCAACAGTATCTATGGGAATGATTCCACAAGGATACGTAGTTAATAACTTTTTAACTGACCCAGATGCGTTCTTTATCAAAACAGACGTACCAAATGGTATGAAAATGTTTGTCAGAGCACCAATCAAAACTGCTATGGAAGGTGATTTCGACACTGGTAATGTTAGATACAAAGCTAGAGAGAGATATTCTTTTGGATTCTCAGACCCTAGAGGTATCTTTGGATCACCAGGTGCGTAATAATTAACCGAACTAAACAAAAGGGGGCTTTCGAGCCCCCTTTTTTTATCTCTAAATTATGGAAAAAAAGTTTCACGTTAAAATATTTGCCTACGGATACTTCATGGAATTTGATGTATTTTGTAGAGATTCCGCTGAAAGCATAGAAAATGCTATAGTTGACAAGATCAGAAAAAATGATATAAAAATGGAGTATAACACATTTTATGATAATAAATCATTGCGTGTAACATACGAGGAGATAGAGGATGGCGGAACTTCAAACAAAGATAACCAATCTTTACGAGAAGAAAAAATCTCTAGATCAGAAATGGGACGAAGACCATAAAAAAGAAAACAGATATACTCTGAATATGGTCAAAATAGATATAGAGGTTAAAAATCTTATAACTAGAATTAAAGCTGCAGAAGCAGAATTAGCAAGAATATAACTTTAATTCTAAAAACTCAATTTTATTCCCAAGGATTCCTTGCGCTTTTCAAAAAATTTATATATATTTAACTTATCATACAACTAATCAGAACATAGACTAGTATGATAGACGACCTAGAGACTATGTTCGTTAATTACTAGGAGAAAATAAAATGGCAAATACTACATTTAAAGGCCCAGTGACATCACTTAATGGATTCATTGGTGGCCCAAATAAGAATGCAGGTGATACGCAACAAGGTGGAAAAAACACTTATTCATTTGCAAGCACTTCAACAGTTACAGATGGAACTAATACTCTTGATGCAGCTGAAAACGAAGGCGTTTTAATCTATGTTGACAATGGAGCAGCAGGTGCTGCTATTTATGCTTTTTCAGATGGAACAAACTGGAAAAGAGTTGACACAGGTGGAAACATAGCAAGTTCATAATTAATTTATTGTGGGGCTATGGCCCCACATAATTCAAGGAGAAAATTATGGCTGGCGGAGGTTCATTTGCAAGTGATCAAAAATTTACAACGGCAACAGCTGATGGTGTTTTAAAAACTAAATCAGGTGGTTCAGTAAACATTGGCCCATGCAGAGTTACATACATATTAGCAACAGGTTTTACAAACGTAAAACTTTATGATGCAACAGGTGTAGATGCAACTAAATTAGAATTTGATTCAACATTTGGAAGCGAAGGTTTAGATGTTTTTGTACCAGGTAGTGGTATAAGATTTCAAACAACAATTTATGCAGATGTAACTGGAACAGGATCATTAACAATAGGATACACAGGATAATGAAAAGTGATGTAAAAGCAGTAAGAAAAACATCTACAGGTGCTGTGTTTGGAGGAAGAACAAGACTCAGAGGAATTATTTTATCTTCTAGTGGAGGTGCAGGAGCAGTGACTTTACAAGATGGTAATTCAGTAACTCAGTTTCAAGCTGATGTTCCAAACGGAGATGTTTTTTCATACAACTTAGCAGAGGATGGAATTGTGTTTGAAGGCGGTATGACTATATCTGCTTTATCTAACGCAATTGTTACTGTTATAATAGATAAGTAGGAGGTTAAATGGCAAACACTACCTCTGGCACAAGTATTTTTGAAAAAGGTTTTTCTATTGCAGATATAGTAGAAGAATCTTACGAAAGAATAGGAATACAAGGTGTCTCTGGTTATCAATTAAAAAGTGCTAGACGTTCTTTAAATATAATGTTTCAAGAATGGGGCAATAGAGGTTTGCACTATTGGGAAGTTGCAAACAATAGTATTACATTAGTAAACGGAAAAGCCGTATATACTATGTTTAGATCCACAACAGATGGTACATCTGATGCAACAGCTGTCTATGGTGTTGATGATGTATTGGAAGCTGTATATAGAAATGCATCTAATGTTGATGTGTCTTTAACAAAAATATCTAGATCAGAATATCAAGCACTATCAAATAAAAGTTCAACAGGTCAACCAACACAATATTATGTTCAAAGATTTATAGATAGAATTACAATAACTTTATACTTAACACCAGGAACTTCCGAAAATGGAAAATTTTTAAATTTTTATTATGTAAAAAGAATACAAGATGCAGGTGGATACACTAACGATGCAGATGTTCCTTACAGATTTGTTCCTTGTATGATAGCGGGATTATCTTATTACTTATCACAAAAGTATGCACCAGATAGAATACAAGCTATGAAATTACTATACGAAGATGAATTAAATAGAGCATTAGCTGAAGATGGATCTTCAACTAGTTCTTACATAACACCGAAAATTTATTACCCAGGAACATAATGGCAAATAGAGCATCAGGAAAATTTTCAAAAGCAATATCAGATAGATCAGGTATGGAGTTTCCATATAAAGAAATGGTAAAAGAATGGAATGGATCTTTTGTTCACATATCTGAATTTGAACCTAAACATCCACAATTAGAAATTAAACCACATGCCTCTGACCCTCAAGGTTTAAGAGATGCTAGACCTGATAGAACAGAAACTGCAGTTCCAACTTTACTACCATTGAATCCATTTGAAATAACTAATGGTAGTACAACAATTATAGTTAGTGAACCAAATCATGGTAGATCTACAAGTGATACTGTTAGATTTAGAAATACTACAAATGTAGGAAATGTTTCGTCTGCAACAATCACTAATAATGCAGGGTATACAATTACAAAGGTTAATGATAATAGTTATACATTTGTATCAGGAGTTACAGCTTCTAGTACATTAAAAGGAGGAGGTGGACTTGCTTCAGCAGGCCCAGTTACAGTTACAGCATAATGGCATACACTTTAACAAATTTACAAGATGATATTAGAAATTATACGGAAGTAGATAGTTCTGTATTATCTACTGCTATTTTAAATACAATAATAAAAAATGCTGAAAACAGAATATATAGACAAGTTGATTCTGATGATAATAGATTTTATGCTACATCAAATTTAGCTGTTGGTAATAGGTATGTAACAATACCATCTGATTTAAGAATTATAAGATATGTTCAATTAAAAGACTCAAGTAATAAACAAACATTTTTAGAAAAAAGAGACACTAGTTTCATGGCAGAATACTACGATACACCAAGCACTGCTAATGGATTACCTAAGTATTATGCTAATTGGGACGCTAACTTTTGGGTTGTTGCTCCCACACCTGATGCTACT
>Ga0209348_1000777_pt1 | contig 16026 bp, 18 predicted proteins | sample ETNvirenome_2_30_FD_184065 | JGI IMG/M metagenome (GOLD analysis project Ga0209348, IMG submission 184065) | Marine viral communities from the Pacific Ocean - ETNP_2_30 (SPAdes) (version 2) | ecosystem: Environmental > Aquatic > Marine > Oceanic | place: Pacific Ocean | collected 2013-06-22 | reverse complement strand
GTACATGCAACGCTTTATGTATAAGCGTTTCGTCATGGCGTCAGGCACTTCGCCTAATAGGTACGTTAAAACTGTCATGGCTGATAACCTCAACATTGATCTTAAAGATAATGATGGTGGCTTCAACTGTGGCAAACCCGCCGGGTACATCCAAGACTTCAAGTCTTTGCCTGAGAAGACGCAGGAACTGATCAAGCAAATCAAACGGGTGCGTGTGATATTCGGCACCGTTGAACTGGTCAATCCTACAGACGATCAAGGTAATGCAGTAGAGTTGGATAGTACGCCCTTTATCTGGGAAGTGGACAATCGTGATGCTTTCAAGGGTTGGGGAGATGTATTCTCCACCTTTGCCAAGCAGAAGCGGTTACCCATTCAGCATAAGGTAGACTCTGCGACAGAGGAGCGTAAGCTGCCTAATGGTAATAGCTTCTTCGTGCCGGTGACCACTGTCAATCTGACCAATGTCGTGGACATTGAGCCGTCTGATCAACAGTTGTTCACAGACTTCATGGCATGGGTGCAGAACTACAATGAATACATCATCAATACGTATGCAGAGAAAGCTAACCTGCACAACGATGAAGATGATGTGGCTATCACCGACAGTCTTTCGGATATGATTGACATTGATGACGAGGAGATGGCATAATGAAGCACCCTGCTGAACTGGCGTTGCATCAATACATGGAAGACGCTGCTAATGGTAAGACAACAATGTCGCTTGAAACCATACGGCAAGTAAGTCTAGATGTATCATCTGCACTCGCACGTCAGTTTGGTGGGGGCAACAAGCGAGACAAGTTTGGTCTGCGTATGTCAAACGTGGGTAGGCCAACTTGTCAGCTTTGGTTTGACAAGAACGAACCAGAGAAAGCGTTACCCCTACCGACAACATTCGTTATGAACATGATGATTGGAGACATCGTGGAAGCTGTCTTCAAGGGACTTCTAAAAGAAGCGGGGGTGAAATATGAAGACGATAAGAAAGTTACACTTGATCTTGACAATGGCACATCCATCTCTGGCACATATGATATTGTTATTGATGGTGCTGTTGATGATGTTAAGTCTGCATCAAACTGGTCCTACAATAACAAGTTTGAATCCTTCGACACTCTTAGACAGGGTGATGCTTTCGGGTATGTAGCACAGCTTGCTGGCTATGCGAGGGCATCAGGCAAACGTGCTGGTGGATGGTGGGCTGTCAACAAGACTAATGGTCAGTTTAAATATGTACCGGCTGCAGGTCTTGACATTGATAAAGAGGTAGACCATATCCAACAGACGGCAGACGCATTAAACGAGAATCAGTTTGAGCGTTGCTTTGATGCCGTGCCTGAGAAGTTTAGGGGCAAGGAAACAGGTAACACAATCTTGTCCACAGAGTGTGGCTTTTGCCGCTATCGTTTTGCTTGCTGGCCCGGACTAAATGAACGTCCGTCCGTAGTGTCACAGGCAAAGCAACCAAAGACGGTTGCATATGTATCACTATCAGAGGAGTATATAAATGGATGACTATGATGTTGAAACTCTCGCAGAAGAGATCAAGATTACTGAACAGAAACTTAGCGACTTGCGTAAGGAATATCGTGAGCGCAAAACTGCTGGACTTCGTGCAGCTATTGAAGCACGTAATGAGGCTGAAGCCATGATCCGCGAAGAGATGAAGGGGCTGGGATATAACGGTCGCTATGTCGCGTGGCGTAATGTAGGTAGCCTTGCCTAATTATACAGCGTTTCGTGCTGCACGAAAGTATGGGTATAGGAGCGGACTAGAGCATAAGCTATCCATATATCTTGACGAACTTAAAGTCTCATACGATTATGAGAAGGTAAAGATAGAGTGGGAAGACCTTGCATACCGCACCTATACTCCTGACTTTGTATTGTACAACGGTATAATAATTGAAACCAAAGGTATGTTCACAGCGGCAGATAGGCGAAAGCATCTTGCAATCAAGAGGCAACATCCAAGGCTTGACATTCGTTTTGTTTTCGAGAATAGTAGGAGAAAGCTACGTAAGGGTGCTAAGTCAACTTATGCGGAGTGGTGTATAAGATATGGTTTCAAATACTATGACCGCATCATTCCAGAAGATTGGCTAAAAGAAAAAGGAAAGAACAAGCATCCCAAGTTTATCAAGTTCAACGGAACCAAAGTGAAAAGGAGATAAAGATGGAATCAATTGATGAAGGTGACTTCGTAATTCGTATCCGGCCTTCAGAGGTAGACGGAGAATGGACAGGTGAAGTAGATATCTCTATTATATCTCAAGCTGGTAACCCTCTCAACGACGAAGGATATACACAGGTCATGCACTTTTTCAAGATGATGTGCGCTAGCATTCCACTCATGGAGATGGACGAGAATCTTCGTAACCTCGTGCATAACTATGTTATGGAAGTAGTTGACAGAGACGATGACGATGTGGTAGAAGATGATGAAGGTGTGATAATTACAAAAGAAGATGGCAATGTAGTGCATCTTAGTTTTGGCAGTAAGACAAAAGGGAACGCATAATGAGACATGAAGCATACATGAGACGCGCTGCTGAACTAGAGCAAGCAGGTAAAGAAGCCTATGGCAATGTGGATATGGTCAACAACCCGCCTCACTATAACAAAGCAGGGGTAGAGTGTATTGAGGGTATCCGGGCTGCTACAGGGGATGGCTACGAGTACTACCTACAGGGTAATATTATGAAGTACCTATGGCGCTATCGCTACAAGAATGGTACAGAAGACCTCAGAAAAGCACAGTGGTATCTGGACAAGCTAGTAGAGGAAGTAGAAGGCTGCTACGATGAGAGTTAAAGTCTTCATTACAATAGAGATAGACCCGGATGAATATCCGATACCTGCCGATGAAGATGTCGGCATTGAGATTGAGGATGGTATACGTGAATACTTTTATGATGTTGACGGTGCCGAAATCAAACATATAAAAACATTAACGGAGTGACGAGATGAACAACCACCTACCTACAGACTATCAGAACTTTATAGCCCTTTCCCGGTACGCCCGTTGGAAGGAAGATGAACAGCGAAGGGAGACATGGAGTGAAACAGTCGAAAGATACTTTGATTATATTACTAGGCATCTGGTCACTAAACATGACTATCAGCTTTCTGATTCACTAAGAGATGAACTAGAGGAAGCGGTGCTTAATCAAGACATCATGCCAAGCATGAGAGCATTGATGACCGCCGGTCCCGCACTGGATAGATGCCATGTCGGCGGTTACAATTGCTCCTACGTACCAGTGGATAGTCCTCGTTCCTTTGACGAGACAATGTATATCCTCATGTGCGGCACTGGTGTAGGCTTCTCTGTGGAGCGTCACCACACGGAGAAGCTGCCTGTTGTCAACGAAGACATGAATCCTAGTGATACTGTCATCAAGGTTGGCGACTCACGTCCGGGCTGGGCCAAATCCTTGCGAGAACTGATCTGGCTACTATACGCAGGGCAAGTGCCACAATGGGACACGTCACAGGTTCGTCCTGCTGGCGCACGTCTCAAGACTTTCGGTGGTCGTGCCAGTGGCCCAGCCCCACTTGAAGAACTCTTTGAGTTTACAGTGGCGACGTTTAAGAAAGCAGCAGGTCGTAGGCTATTCCCCATTGAATGCCATGACCTGATGTGTAAGATTGGTGAGGTAGTTGTTGTCGGTGGTGTACGCCGCAGCGCACTCATCAGCCTGTCCAACCTGAATGATGACCAGATGCGTCACGCTAAGTCAGGTCAGTGGTGGGAAGGTGAAGGGCAACGTGCGCTGGCTAACAACAGCGTTGCCTACAAAGGCAAGCCAGAGATGGGTACATTCATGCGTGAGTGGGTGTCTTTGTATGAGAGCAAGTCTGGTGAGCGTGGTATCTTTAACCGCAAAGCGGCTAGAGATCAGGCAGCTAAGAATGGTCGCCGGGAGATAGACCACGACTTTGGTTGTAATCCCTGTAGTGAGATCATACTGCGTCCCTATCAATTCTGTAATCTTTCAGAGGTGGTGGTACGCGCATCAGATACGCAGCAGACGCTGACAGAAAAGGTCCGTCTTGCGACTATTCTTGGCACGTTCCAATCTACACTGACAGACTTTAAATATCTGCGTACCGTGTGGAAGAAGAACACAGAGGAGGAGAGGCTGCTTGGTGTATCATTGACAGGTATCATGGACAACGCTATGATGTCTGGCAAGTCAGCGCATCTTGGCATGAACATTGGGGCAACCCTACATGCGCTGCGAGTTGAGGCGGTAAAAACAAACGCTGACTTGGCTGCAGAGTTAGACATACCCATCTCTACGGCTATCACTTGTGTGAAGCCTAGCGGCACAGTATCACAGCTTGTGGACAGCGCCTCTGGTATTCACGCCCGTCACAATCCGTATTACATTCGGACAGTGCGGGGAGATAACAAAGACCCGCTGACGCAGTTTATGATCAGTGCAGGTGTTCCGGCAGAACCCGACGTGATGAAGCCGGATAGCACCACAGTGTTCAGCTTCCCTATGAAGTCACCGCATGGTGCAGTGACACGGTTCGATATGTCTGCCATTGAGCAGCTTGAACTGTGGCTCTTGTATCAACGTCACTGGTGTGAACACAAGCCGTCTGTCACCATCTCTGTGAAAGAGCATGAGTGGATGGAAGTAGGCTCGTGGGTGTACGAACACTTTGATGAAGTGTCTGGTATCAGCTTCTTGCCATTTAGTGAGCATACATACAAGCAGGCACCCTATCAGGATTGCACTGTAGAAGAGTATGGTGAGATGCTGCAACGTATGCCAAAGGGAATTGATTGGACATGGTTGCAGGATTATGAGAAGGAAGATACCACAACAGGTGGACGTGAGTTGGCTTGCACAGCAGACGCATGTGAAGTGGTAGACCTGAACGCAGCATGATTGAAGGTGCAGACATGCCGAACTGGTGGCAGTGGTGGTTGCTATTCGCCATCACTGTCAACACCGCTATCAACGTGGTAGTATTCTTCAAGCACAGGTTTAGGAGACAACGTGATGGATAAGATAACTGATATGTTAGTAAAACTACTGAGCAGATTCATCAAGTTCCAAAAGCAACCGGAGTATCTACGTGGTAAAAAAGACTCGACAGAAAAAGGGGGTTGACACATGAGTGAGAAAAGAGTAATGTGGAAACAGGGTGACGGATGGGTACAGTACAATCCACCAAAACATCACCCATCTTACGAAGAATGGATGAAAAGAAAGGAGAAAGAGAATGAGAACAAAGATGATTAACGTGTTGAAAAATCATGCACAATCGAATGTCCATCTGCACATGATGAACATAGAAGCCTATCTTAAAAATCCTGTTGGTATTGGTGAACACTCTGATATTATGGAAGCAATACAAGGTGAACTAGATAAGATGGCTGTACACGAAGACCGCCTCGCAATTCTCAAAAACTGGCCTGAAGGAGACTGACAATGATAATGGAACGATTCAAAGCAAACCCATACACGGGTAATCCGATGTACTACAAGGACAATCCAGAAGCTGTGAAAAAGCGTGACGCGAAGCGCATGTTCATCAACGGCAAAGAGATTTCCAAGAAGCACCCTCTGCATAAGCCGGGACGGTACAAGTCACTGGATGATGCTTGGTCACACAAGCAGATCAACAGCACCACGCAGGGTGAAGTGTATGTCATCGTTAACGATGCATGGCCTGAGTGGGTGAAGGTAGGTAAAGCTAGTATCTCAGAGGACAGGCTCAACGGTTACCAAACCTCGTCGCCTTTCCGTGACTACTCTGTCATCGCCACCTTGACAACAGATGATCGTCATGTTAAAGAGAAGGAAATGCACAAGACCTTTGCCCACTTTGCTGATGAGCGTAGGGGTGAGTGGTTCAAGATTGATCGTGTAAAAGCGATTAACATTTTCAACGTACACGCAATGAACGAACTGAGCAAGGAGTTGCAGAGTGAACAAAAATCTGGCTGATAACTTTAACGCTGGCTACAAGGCTTTCTCTCGTGCAGAAAAGCGAGACACTGTAAAGAACGGAGTACGCTGGCATCAAGTAGCCAATCCCATGAAACCCAACACCACTCCCCACCGGGAGTGGCAGCGGGGATGGGAAGCTGCGTACTTTAAGAATCTGGAGAACAAGAATGGACCTAGAGCAAGAAGCTAAAACGTGGATGAAGGAGAAGTATATGTACGGGATAACTGGCACAGCATATCAGATAGCAGCGTGTGATACTGCTATCTTTCCGAAGAACAAGGCTATGGAGTATCTTACTCTTGGCCTTACCGGAGAGGCAGGAGAGATAGCAAACAAGGTCAAGAAGTTTATACGCGACGGCGCACCTCGTGACGAGTACGAAGCCAAGAAGATACAGATTGCGTATGAGATTGGGGATGTGATGTGGTACTGTGCTGTCCTTGCCGAAGAACTTGGCATGGACCTTGGACACATCATGGAGAAGAATTTAGAGAAGTTGGCTGACAGAAAGAAGCGAGGTACGTTGTCAGGTAGTGGTGACTCGCGTTAGCGCGGTGCCATCAGACCGCCACGGCTCATGTTCTGTGTTAACATCATAAGCATACGCTTGAGGTCAGCGCGGCCAATCTGAGTTGCTGCTGCCAAATTTTCGGTGCTACCGTCTCGTAAAGCTGCGTTCTCAAGCAACTCTGCAACTTTCATACGCTGCCTTCTAGTCTCTGCAGTTAAAGGTTTACCCTTCATCGTCGCAAAACGCCTCTTATTTTTAGTCGGCATTTCGTAAAGAACGTCCATAACAATTCCATCTGGAACATCGCGTAATGCTTTTTGACTGTAGTCTCTGGCATCAACAGATACGGAATCTACAGACTTGCCAATTTTAGCTAAGTTATCCAGTGCTATCATCATATTTCTTCTTTGTCCATCTGGTAGACTTTCAGACAAAGCGCGAATAGTAGGCCCAAGTCCAGCGGCTTCACCCTCATAGACATCAAAAAACTCATCCATCATCTCATCATAAGCATCTGTAGTTCCCTGACCTCTAGAGAATCTGGACAGACCTAGCATATCATTGAGGTATTTACGTACATTATTGTATGCCATCTGACGCAGGTCACCTACCTTTTCTAAGTTTCCGTCTGGACCTATCCTGTTTAGTATGTATGCGCCTTCCCCACTGATTGACTTTTCTTTTCCCGGTAGAATGTCTTTGACATTTATATTACTGCCATCGCTGGAAGTTGCTCCGAAAGACCCCTCACCCTTACCAAATCTGTTAAAGCGAGTGTATAATTCATCTCGCTCTGCTTGCTCTGCTGCAACCAGATCACGAAGACTTTTATCTTCCCCTACTGCTCTAGGGGGGCCAACAAATTCTTCAGATGGGGCGTCGTCTACCACAGCCCTAGTAACCATACGCCTAGCACCTTCAGTTTCTAGGTCTTTAACTTCTAGTTCCTCTGGCATACGCACAGCAATCTCGTCTTCTACGTGAGTGCTTTTAGGAAGACTATATCCTATCTGTCCCTCTTCAAGCGGCGGCAGTTCTTCCGCTCCACCAGATGCACGTATTCTGTCATAATCTCTTGGCGTCATATCGCGTACTTGTTCTGGTCTAACAGAAGCATAAACAATATTCTTTGTATCGCGGCCACCAAAAGCAGGTTTCATAGATACACCCGGCGCACGGGATGTTGATAGCAGATCGTGCGTGAGTTCGTAATGAGAACCTGTCGCCTCTCCCGCCATGCCTTCAGCACCTTCAAATTTTCTACCTCTAAGTCGTGCGGCTTCCGTTCCTTCAAACGCATCAAAACCCTCTGCCAAAACTCTTTCTTTTCTGGTTTTGAAATCAGACAGTAGATCACTATTTGTTTCACTTAATTGTTTTACAATACGCTGCAGATCACCTTGTAATGCTTGTCCCGCTTTTTCTGTGGGTGCCATATTTTCAAGCATATCTACATCTTCTTTTGGAATAGTGGCAAGAACTACGTCACTTTCTTCCATTGTTTCAGGGTGTATATGTACAACTTCAATTTCACCAGTAGTTTTATTCTTTCTGGCACGAATATCAACGGTATCAAATTCACCATCTGGCCGCATTGCAATGTATTTTAGTCCTTTAAATTTTATATAGTCAAGATACTCGTCAGGTTTCATAAACCTAACCTGATCGGGGTCTGTAGCCATATTCCCCATATAAGGAAAAGATTCATCAATTTGTTTCGCAACCCGTTTATTAAAGGTATCCGTAATCGCAGCCATAGATTCAGGCTTATCCATACTTTTTGCGCCATGAAATACAAGTTGTTCAGGACGATTAACTTCTCTAAGAAACTTACGCCTTTGATCCGCTGGCATCTTTGCTGCCTCATCCAGTTGTGCTTGACGCTTTGGAGAGATCAGCGCCTCTTGTCCAAACGCACGGCGTGTCTGTGTGCCTAGTTCATCTGCTGCGTCTTTCACACCCTCTTTGATTGCACGTTTGCCCACATCCGCAGCCAGCTTAACACCGGGTATAAAGCCAAGACCAGTGAGTACAGCCATCGTACCACCAAGTCCCATCTTCTTGATGTCACCTTCCTCGTAGCCAGCAGCCAACAAGTCTTGCACGTAGCTGATATCTTCAGGTAGTTCTGTTGCTGCTTTGGCTGTGCCAACGAAAGGCAGCACGTCAGTTATCAGAGAGGCAGCTTGACCTAGCCCCTCTCTCATTTCACGCTTACGATCTTCCTCTGTGATTTCTAACCCCGCACGACGTTTCTCACGGATGGACATACCTTCCGTGTCAGCGTTCTGTGTGTCTTGTATATAGGCTAGTTCACTGCGGTTCATTCGATACCATCCGACTTTCTTATTTGTGCTGCAAGAGAATTTGCCCAACGCAATACGTTGACATCTCTACCACTCTTTAACGCGATAGAGTTATCACGATCAGCCATTACGGAATTGCCGCCAAACTTATCGCGGTATTCTTGTTCAACGAGAGCCTTAATACGACGGGATGTACCCTGCCACGCTGTTTCATCCAGCGTAGTGTAGGCCAATCCTTTACGACTTGCGTCCTTTTCAATGCGCAAGGTTGCACGGGCTTTAGCCTGTGAGATAATATCTCTTGACGCGCTACTAAGTATCACACGTTTACGCTCAATGCTTGCGTTACGATACTTTGAACTACGGATTAGTGTTTCCATACGATCATTTAGATTAAGAACGCCATCTGTACGGGATAACTCTTGACGCATATACATGTCAAGTGTTTCATTGCGTTGCCTCTTGTACAAATCATATGGAGACAGACCCAGATATCCCATCTCTTCTTGCAACACATTCTTGGCTTCACGTTTACCAAAACCAAATATCTGTTTCTCAATTGGGTTTACGCTACGAAGAGGACCAGTTTGGAAAGGAGAACGCGCAGGACGGGTATCATCTCGCATAAAGGATGGGAGTGATCTACCAGCACGAGCAGCGGCTACGTTGTATATGATATCAAACATGGATACACCATAGTCACCCTGACGTGTTTCTGGTATCATACGCGCACGTTCATCTGTAACACCATAAAAGTCTTTCACAATTGCTGCTGGCAGTGTGAAAGTATTTAGAACATTACCCAGTGTCTCGCCCACAGCTTTGGCAAAGCGGCCATCTGATGCATCTTGATAGAACTGATCAAGTGCATACAGACCCATGCCCGTGCGGAACGTGGAGCCAAGCATGGCTTGCATTGAGTCACGTAAAGTAGGAACCAAAGTGTCAGGGGTAGCGCCATTTTGTTGACGGTAAATGATGTCTGCCACCAGCATAAAAGGAGCAAACGGTCCATACACAGGACGGCCATCCACAATCTTACCATCGTTGGTTTTGAACTCATACCAGTTTACATCATCCCCTTGTGACGCTCTCCATTGATATGCAGCCATCATCATGGTTGCACCTGTAAGTTGCTTTGGTAGCTTTTCTTGTATATATTCTTTTGTGCTACGTGCAGGAAGTTTAGAGCCTAGTCTATCAAGAGGTAACATACCTATCAACGGCGCATGTTCGTAGGTAAACTTTAGCTGGTTTGCAATAAACCGTGGGAACGGCATAAAGCTAGAGATAAAGAATGGCACTTCCTTGTGGAAGTTAAGAAACCCTCTGGTTCCTTTACTAAGAATGTCGTCACCCTTAAACGAACTCTGATAGGTAAACTCGTAAGCATCTTTGACTGCATCCTGCAGCAAATCTTCTCGCACAGTGCCTAGTTTGCCATTGCGTATGAACTCGTAAAGATCATCTCCTTGATCTGACATGCGGCGTCTCAAAGATGCAGCTAGTGCAGCTTGTTTGAAATAGTTATCAGACGCTGTGTTGAGTACGTTCACCTTACGACCAATCTTTGCTAGTGCTGTTTCACCTGCAGATTGTGCAGACAAGTCAGCAGCTTCACGAAAAAGTTTAGCGGCCTCTTCAGGAAAAGCATCTGCATATACTTGGCGTATGACACGAGCCTCATAGGGGTTTAGTGCAAACTTAGCCATGTCAAACACCCCGTCAAGGGGATTACGGAAGTTGATCATGTTGTCAAAAAACCGTGTGGTGGCGTCAATTCCCAGACGGAATCCACCGTTCAGGTTGTTACGCATGGTTGTAGCAAGCTGGGATGTCATTAGTCCCAGACGCAAACTATCCAGATCACGTGCGTATTGAATGGCAGTGGTGTTTTCAGAAAGTTGTTTTGCTTCTTTGCCTGTCATGGCAGAGATGCCAGCTTCATGCAACTCGTCTACGTCTTGGATAAGTTTATCCACAGGTGTTTTGCCACGCAACGCCCGTTGGACTTGCGCACCCGTGGCTAGTTGCTTACCAGCAGAGGACATTTCAGCATAATATACTAGGGAGAATTGATCTAAGGTGAGATTGTGTTCGTGCATGATTTGGCGAATCTCATCTAATCCATCCAAGCCATCTTCACGAATAAGTCGGGTGATGCCTTCTGTAATGCGATCACCTTTGTTTAGTTTAATTTTATCTTTAACTTTGATAGCGGCAGCAGCTATGTTTTTAAACACATCAGGACCAAGGGCTGCTTCCATTGTAGTTCCGGGTTGTAGGTTCTGTGCAATCTTACGACCTACTGCAACCTTTAACGGATCAAGAGCGTTGAGGGTTTCTCTGATTTCATCTACTTCAGTTTCAGCAGCTTCATCTAGAACACGTGTGCTTTCTTCGTTGGCTTCCTTTGCACGTTTAGATGCAGCCATGTCAGCTTGTTCATATAACTCATCTGCTTTAGTTGCAGCTTTGGTTTGTTGTCTGCCTGTGATGGCACCTATAGTGCCGCCCGTAAGCGCAGAAAGACCGCCTGTCAGTGCAACTTGACCGCCACGTATTTCGTCCTGCAGTCCCGTTTCTACACGGGTTTGCTCTTGGGCTACTGCCTGTCCTGTGCCAATAGCACCTTCAACTGTTGCAGCTTTTAGTGCAGATGGCGCACGTCTAATAGCACTAGACAGTATTTTACGCACACCTATCTTAGCTGCCTGTGTGCCAGCCACAGCAGCAGCTTTGCCAGTGCCACCTGTAATGATACCAAGATATGTAGAGGGAGCAGTCGCTATGCCTTGCGCATAGTCAAGCATCATGCGACCATAGTCTTGTGCTTCTTCAAGATCATCAATGCGATCATATGCATCAATCAAACGAGCAAAGGTCTGTTTGCCTTGACGATCTGTGTTTTGTGCATACTCAAGATCACGGAGAGCAGTGATCTCGTTGACATTCTGGTAGCGCATATGCTCCATAAATTTGTCAACGACCTCTTCGTTAGTCATTAGACTTGTGTCGTTATTACGATCTCGCAAAAAATAAGTAGCGTCCGCAATAAAGTCTGGGTCCAATACTAATTCGTTACGAGTTATATTATCTTTGTTGTTATAGTCTTTTAACATTAATACCTCGTGCGAACTACTTAACTAGCGGGGGGTGGCATTGTTCTTTTAATATTGTCTACGTCGTCTCTTCCTGTTACTTCCATATAGACTGCAAGAAGACGCTCATATTCTTCTGGTGTTTTGGCGTTTTTTAGATTGCTAGCAGCTTCTACTGGAGTTATGTCAGCAGTAACAGCGGTCACTCCTGTTTGTAAGGATTTAGTCCATTCCTCTAGGTTTTTAGCTGCCGTTGCATCGTCTGGTCCTTTTTCCATAAAGTATTTACGCGCCGCTTCTTTTGCTGCATCAAACGCTTTCGCTTTCGCTGCGTCGTCTTGACCTTCAATTGCTTTCTTATAGGCAGCGGCGATTGAACCGGGGTCTTCTTCTGTTGAGAAGTCAAAGTCGGTGACAGCACCGTTATTGCCACCGTTTGCTGCTGGGGGTGTATAGTAACCCTGATCCTGCGCCCACTGCTGAAGTTCTCCCATCAGTTCATTTCTGTCTTTAGCGGAGAACCTGTTCTGACCTCGTTTTGCCAGAGCCTCTGCAATCCAGCTATTAAGCGCAACCCTGCGTTCTGGTTGATCAAAGTCGTACAAAATGCCGCCAGCAGTTACATTACTCTTTCCACCAACAAGGTCCGCACCAAAATTAAACAAGGTAGATTGCATAGATTCAATACCCGGCTGTCCTGTCTCTCCACCTTCCAACGCAGTCTTTGCCTGTGCAGATGCAAGCGGATCAACAAGGCTAATTACACCGCCCTCTGGTGCTTGACCATATTCAAGATCACCTGTGGCTATAGCTTTTAATGTGCCGATGTCAAATCCAGATGCAGCAGCCGCTGCTTCAGCACGGTTCTCCATAAAGGCACGTTGTAGTCCACTGCCGCCCATGTCAGCAAGGGCATCCGCTGTAGACATGCCGGAACTTACTTTACCCAGTACACCGTCAAGAATTTGATCCATAGTTAAACCTGACGCTTGATAGTCTGGGCCAAACTTAATAATGTCCGCCGGATTATACTGTAGGTCTGCATTGTCCTTACTTGCAGCTTCAAGTGCCTCTACGTGTTTAAGCACTTCGTCTTGCTTACCTTGATAGAGAGCAACAGCAATTTGATCATTGCTAAACCCCTTGCTCTTTAAACCTTCAGCGGTAGTTTTCATGCTGGTGCGCAGCTTCTTGCGTTCCTTAATCATAGGAACACCAAGCCTAGTCCAATCAGTCATGTTTGTGTCAATTAGATTATAGGCTGCTTCACGTTCTTCTTGAATAAGTTCAGAACCACGTTTTGCTGCGCCGCCTATGAAAGCACCCATTTTACCGCTAAGTAAACTCATACTATTTTCTCCTAGCCATCAGACCGCGAGGCTGCTCTTCTTCTTGTTCTTCAGTTTCTTGCTCTGGCTGCGTATCTTCTTCCATGACTTTCATATCTTCGCCAGACATTTCGTTTAATGTAAGGGCTATCTCAGTGCCACGTGGATTATCATCAGGATCGTCTGTAGACAGCATCTTGTATTTTATACCAGCCTGATCGGCCATGTCACCAATAATTTCTGCAAGAGATGGCGCAATGACCATGCCTACATCAACACTATGCAAGCCATCCATTACTCCACCAAGTTGCATTGTATCAACAAGTGTGTCTACAGGAATGCCCATCTCCAACAAGTCTAGCATCTGACCGGCTTGCCTATCGTTCGTTATACGATCCACATAAAAAGCCAGCGCCTGTTCCGGTGTAGGGAACGTGGCGGGACGTTGCCACGGACGATCCCCAAGTGGGGCTGTCAATCCCTGACCCGGAATAGGAACATCAAGTGCTGGTGCTGGTTCGTTACGCTTTAGCATTTTTAATACTCTGCTTTACCCGACGAAGCAATGCAACTGCTTCACCTTCGTTCTGATTATCGTTTTCATCTGTCCTTCTCAAGAGCAGTCCACTCTTAACAGGCTTTGCTTGACTAGCTGCTTTAGCATCGCCTATCTTCTCAAAGCGACGTGCATTAACTATTGCTTGTGTTGTAGGGCGTATATTCATTTTAGAATCCAAACTTCCATGCTGTATCTACACCAACCTTAAACAGGTCTGTCATAAAGCCACCAACGGATGCGCTTGACTGATAGTCATTTTTAAGTTTTGCTAAATCAGCAGCGGAGTCTGCATTAATCTTAGCGATAGCCAAATTAGCATGACGATCTGCTTCGTTGTCTGCAGATGTCCATGCCCACTCCATAGTGTCCGCATAATATTGCCACAGGTTTTCATACGCTGATTCAGATATACCCAGAATAGCTTGTGCGTTTAACTGGTTAGCTGCATTAACTGCAGCAGTATCAGCAGTGGCAATCTCTCTGCGCCACACTGCATTGGCCTGCGCAATTGCAAGCTGGTTCTGTGCGTTAAACTGATCACGTTGATTATTCATCTCAGCATTGAAACGCTCAACAGTATTAGCTTGACCTGCATTAAACTGCGCTTGCGCATTCATCTGCGCAGAGTTAAACTGTGATGTCTGACTACCTAGATTAGCAAAGAACTGATCTACTTGATTCTGCGAAGTAGCGTTAAACTGTCTTGCTGCATTCTCAGCAGCTTGATCTGTAAACATAGATTGTATACGCTGCTGTGCTTTAAATATCTCTGTCTGCTGTTGATTGCTTAGATTAGCCATATCCATTTGTAGGAACGACTGCGCATTTTGTACAGCAGCTTGTTGCCTGTTACCTAGATTAGACAAGTCCATATTAGCCAGCGCACTTGCTTCTGCAATGACAAGAGCCTGTCGGTTAGACAGATTATTCAAGTCCATTGTATTTACAACGCGACTGTTCTCAAGTTGTATCTGTTGTTCTGCGGTAAAGTTTTGATTGGCTATGTCAGAGATACGAGCAGCGTTTTGCACACGCGCTTGGAAGGCTTGGTCAAACTCTTGACCCAAGAATGTAGCGCGTTGTTGTGCTGCAAGCATTACACGCTGTTGACGATTAGAAAGGTTTTGCGCTTCAAACTGTGCAGTAACAGCAGCGTCTGCTTGCGCAATAGGCAGTGCAGCTTCCATAGTGGCTTGCACGATAGCTTGTGCAGCTATAGATGAAGAACCTAGACCACGTGCCACCATCTCTGCATTAGCAGCGCGTAGTGCGCCAGCAGCCCATGCAGGGGGATTAGATGCATCAAAGTTAGCAGTAAGCTGTGCTAGCTGCCCTTGAATAGTGGCTTTCTCTGTAGGTGTTGCTTGTGCAGCTTGCACCTGTTCTGTAAAACTAGCAGCAGTCTGCGCGTCAGCAGATGCACCAGATATCAATTCACCAGCTTGAATGTTGCGCTGTACCGGATTATCAATAAGTGTAGCGTTACCCTGTGCAGCTTGTAGGTTGCCTACACTAGATGCTGTTTGCTGGGCCGCTGCAACCTCTACACGGGGGTCTACAACACCCTGTGCTGCCTGTGTAGCTTGCACTGCAGCAGTGACCGCTGGTGCGGCTGTAGCAGCTTGTACCTGCGCAGCTTGGCTATCTACTTCAGGTAAAGCGGTAAAGGTTCCCGCCATTGCTGTTGGAACTGAAACCTGCCCTGTCAGATTACCTGTACGGGGGTCAACATATTGACTAGCATCTGTCGGCATAAGGGCGGCTTGCGTTACACCACCTTCCGGTAGACCCGGTTGATACATGCGTTGGACAGTGGCTTGTTGCACACTTTCAGGCCGTGTCTGTGGAGCAGGTGGTCTAGCTGGCTCTGCGACTTGTTCAAATCTTAATGGTCCCCCAGTGGCACCGGGTTCACCGGGACTAGACCTACCTATTGTACCACCCGTTTGCATCTTCACTACACCGCCCTTTGCCATCTGCACAGCGGCGTTAGTAAACTGCTGCATACGTGCTTTACGTGCCGGGTCTTGTTCAATGAAGTCTTGGAACTGTGCCATGTTGCCTGTATAGCCCATGCTCTTGGCGATTTTGTTCATCGCTTCTGGTTTAAATGCTCTGAATACAGCCATACTAATTCATTCCCATAAATACTGTGACCACCATTGCAACCACAAGCAGTGTGCTGCCCATTATCATTGCCTCAAGACGCCACATGCGCTTGTCCAAGCTGTCGAGTTTCTCT
>Ga0209348_1000776_pt1 | contig 16030 bp, 14 predicted proteins | sample ETNvirenome_2_30_FD_184065 | JGI IMG/M metagenome (GOLD analysis project Ga0209348, IMG submission 184065) | Marine viral communities from the Pacific Ocean - ETNP_2_30 (SPAdes) (version 2) | ecosystem: Environmental > Aquatic > Marine > Oceanic | place: Pacific Ocean | collected 2013-06-22 | reverse complement strand
CACTCTCGCTCCTCGTCATTGACGAGGCTGCGTTTGTTGACGGACTTGAAGAATTATGGACTGCTCTTTATCCGACACTATCAACCGGTGGACGCTGTATTGCTCTAAGCACACCGAATGGTGTTGGTAATTGGTTTCACAAAACATATATAGATGCTGTCGATGGACAGAATGATTTTAAATCTGTGAGTCTTCCGTGGAACGTACATCCTGAGAGGGATCAAGCTTGGTTTAAAAATGAGACCAAGAACATGTCACGTCGACAGATTGCTCAAGAGTTAGAGTGCAACTTTAATTCTTCCGGAGAGAATGTTCTACAATCAGAAGATATGGAATGGATTCATGAATGCATAAAAGATCCCGTCTATCGCACCGGATTTGATAGAAACTTTTGGATTTGGGAAAAATATCAAGAGGACTCCAAGTACCTGCTTGTTGCTGATGTAGCGAGAGGAGACGGCGCTGACTACTCTGTCTTTCATGTTATTAATCTAAACACAATGGAAATCGCAGCAGAATACCAAGGTAAGCCGACATTGGACCACTACGCAGACATACTATTTGATGCTGGACGTGAGTATGGCAATTGTCTTTTAGTTGTCGAGAACAATGGCATCGGAATCTCTGTTTTAGAAAAATTAATTAATAAAGAATATCCAAACATTTATTACTCTGTCAAAGGAACACACGAATATGTAGAGCAACACAAAGCTGAATATATGGCTAACTCTGTTCCCGGTTTTACTAATTCATCAAAGACAAGACCACTTATTGTTGCAAAAATGGAAGAGTACATGAGAAACAGACTAATTACTGTTAGATCTTCTCGTCTTTTTCACGAATTTAAAACATTTATCTGGCACAATGGGAGACCACAAGCTATGCGATCTTACCACGATGATTTGGTTATGTCTTTATCGATTGCTTGTTGGGTTAGAGATACAGCGTTAGAAATAGACAAAAGAGACGTTGCATATAAAAAAGCCATGGTAAATGGTATGTATATGAATTCAACTAAAATGAACACTACAATAAAAGGTCAAGACGGATACTCACAATCGTTCGAAGAAAAGTATCGAGAAGAAATTAAAAATGCAAAAGATTTTGTTTGGATCTTTAGAGGATAGAAAATGGCTAAAAAAAGTAGAAATGGAAAAAACCCTAACAACGAAGAAAGTGAATTATTTAAATCGTTAACTCGCTTATTCTCTGGGCCCATCACAACGAGAAGAACGCAAACGGGACGACAGCTAACTCGTCGCCATCTAGATATCTATGCAAAGAAGTTTCGTTCAGCTTCTGGTAAACAGTTCAAAAAAATGGAGAGCTATGCTCCGCTTTCTCAATTAAATTCAAATTTATATAAAGCCAGAAACAGAGCAGAGCGATATGTTGATTTTGATGAAATGGAATACACACCAGAGATCGCATCATCGCTAGATATCTATGCTGATGAAATGACCACGCATTCAACTCTTCAGCCAATGCTTACAATTAAGTGCTCAAACGAAGAGATCTCTTACCTTCTACAAAACTTGTATCATAAGGTTCTCAATATTGACTACAATCTTTTTGGTTGGTCTCGAACAATGTGCAAGTATGGTGATTTGTTTTTATATCTAGATATTGATGAGCATGCTGGAATCCAAAACTGCATCGGCTTACCTCCGCAAGAAGTCGAAAGGCTAGAAGGTGAAGACGAGTCTAACCCTAATTATGTTCAATTTCAATGGAACTCGGCAGCTATGACCTTTGAGAACTGGCAGGTCGCTCACTTTCGCATTCTAGGTAATGATAAGCATGCACCATACGGAACCTCTGTTCTCGAACCGGCTCGACGCATTTGGCGACAGCTTACAATGCTTGAAGACGCAATGATGGCTTACCGCATTGTTCGAGCACCAGAAAGAAGGCTTTTTAAAATTGATGTTGGAAACATTGCTCCAGAAGATGTTGAGCAATATATGCAGAAAGTTATGACTCAAATGAAGCGTCATCAAGTTGTTGATCCAACAACCGGTCGTGTTGATCTTCGATATAATCCCCTTTCAATTGAAGAGGACTACTTTATTCCCGTTCGTGGAGGCTCGGCATCGGACATCTCAAACCTACCCGGATCTTCATATAATGGCGGGATTGACGATGTTAAGTATCTCAGAGACAAATTGTTCTCTGCTCTTAAAATTCCACAATCATACCTATCGATGGGCGAAGGAGCAACCGAGGACAAGACAACTCTCGCACAGAAAGACATTCGTTTCGCCAGAACCATTCAAAGACTTCAGAGGGTTGTTATTTCGGAGTTAGAAAAAATTGGAATCATTCATCTATTTACACTCGGCTTTCGTGGAGATGATTTGCTTTCGTTTAAGTTGGCACTCAATAATCCATCAAAAATTGCTGAACTTCAAGAACTGGAACATTGGGACAAAAAGTTTCAAGTTGCAGCCAATGCCACGGAAGGCTTCTTTTCAAAGCGGTGGATCGCTGAGCATATGTTTGGTATGTCTGCTGATGAGTTTATTCGTTGCCAGAGAGAAATGTTTCATGATCGTAAATTTACCGCTGCCCTTGAAGCCGCTGCTCAGCCTGAAGGAGAAGCTGCCGATGCCGGAGGCGGAGGTGGGCTTGATGATCTGGGTGCTGATCTCGGTGGTGATGATCTCGGCGGCGACCTTGGTGGTGGTGAAGATCTTGGCGACCTTGGAGGAGGTGGAGAAGAACCAGCAGCCGAACCCGCAGGAGACGAAGGAGAAACCACATTACTGGCCGAGCCACCGGCTAAGCGTGACGACGACGCAAAACCGCGAGGTCGATACGAAATGAAAAGAAAGCCACGTAGACCAAGAACAAAACAAAAAATTATGAATCAAGCAACATCCGGAGAGATCAGAGGCTCAACAGCTAGAACAACCTTTCCCGGCGGCGTTGGATACGGGGCTTTATCTAATCTCTATCAAGAAGATAACTCTAATGAGAACTTAGAAGAAGAGAAACTATTTAGTTTAAGCAACGATGTAAAGCAGTTGCTCGAAAGTTTAACAAAAAAGGAAGATAAGCATGAAGCACAATAAGAAAAGAAATACCGCTTTTCTTTACGAATGTTTAGTAAAAGAATTAACAAAAGCTATTGTACGTAATGATAGCGACCTCAAATCAAAGATTACTGAGGTCATAAAAGAAAACTTTAAGAAAGGAACAGTTCTTAAAAAAGATCTCGAGATCTATAACTCGCTTCTCGAAGGAACGGGACAGAGTGAATACGCCAATGCGCTTCGTGTAATTTATGAAATTAAAAAAGACTACGACAGTCTTGATCGCAAAGCAGTGTTCAATGCGCAGACTAAACTTATAAAACAAATCAACGAATCTTTTAATTCTGGAATCTGGAATAATTTTGTTGGCAATTATAAGAATATGGCAACAGCCGATATATTTTTCAAACAAGACAAACTCCCAGCAAAGAAACGTTTACTTATTGAGCATCGGGTTGTTGAGTTCAGAAGAGAGACTCTTGTTGAGTCAAAAATGAAGCACATTGACAATCTTACTTACAAAACATTTGTAACTAAATTTAACGATACATACGCAGAATCTCTGCGCAAAGAACAAAGAGAACTTTTAACAAACTTTATTATTTCGTTCTCGGACAATGGCGTTGGACTTAAGTCATTTATCAATGAAGAGATCCATCGTCTTCGAAATTCGCTTCAGACCTTGAACGAAAGTGCCTATGCTCAAAATGCCTCAAAAGTTGTCAATAAACTGAATAGTTTTAAGGAAAGACGCTTAGATGAACAAATGCTTAGGGACCTTTTTTACATTCAAGATTTGGTACACGAGGTGACAAAAAATGAGCATTAATGTTAAAATTGGAGGTGGTCAATCACCCGAACCTCGTGATACATCAATTGACGTTAACATTAACTCATCTCCAAAGATTGGAGTCACAATTAACAACCCATATCTTCACGAGATCAAATTTAAACTAAACATTCGTGAGGCGCATAATGGTGACCTCATGATCTTTGACCACCCAGACATTGATATTGTGGTAATGGTCGAGAAGAAAAAAATTGTTACTTTTGCTAAAGACCTAGCAACCGATATTGTGTATGGCACATCATCTCGTCTTATGGAACGATTGCGAACAAAAGGCGTCATTGCATATGAGACAATTCAAGGCGGCAATGTGTATGGATCTCTTGAAGGCCAATTGCTTGAAATGAAAAACTCTGAATTAAAAGAAAATATGTTCCCTCTGATTCTAAATCAAATCTCTGAGTGGATTGAAAGTGAAAGACCTTATTTTGAGACTGTGCAAGATTATGAACAAATGTATGATGACTCTTTAACTCATCCTGATGCTGAAGACTCTACTCCGCTTGGGAAGGTTCCGCAAGAAGCAGAAAAGGGCTCTATTCGTCCTTACATATTTGGTGCTTATCCTTATGGTGGGTATTATTATCAATGAAACTTATAATGGAAAGCTGGAGAAAATTTCTTCTTAAGGAAGAAAAATATAAAGCTGAATCTGGTGCGCTTGTTTATTTAATTAAAAATAAGCTACTCGCAGTTCTCAGAAGTGGTGAATTTTTGAATAATACAAGTTTTCAAATCAAGATACCCGATAATGTAAAAAAACGCAGAAATCCTACAAAAGTATTAAACAAAATAAATAAATTAGTTCTTAAAATTTTAGATCATACAGCTAAGCCTATTGAAGCTCTCGGCGGCAAAATGGAAACAAACGGCAACTTGCTTATCAAAATAGGTTTAAATAGAGATGGTATTAAACAAGGTAGTGTAAGAATAGATGAAGATATGATCGAAGAAATTATTCCCGCACTTTATGGAACAATTTCACACGAATTAACACACTCTGGCCAAGGTATTGATGCAACGATGGCTGTCTTTGATGCTGAGAGAAAGGCTGGAAGAAAAATAAAATCAAAAGAAGAACAAAATCGATATCGAGACACCATAAAAAAATACCTTCAATCTAAATTTAAAAGACTTGTGTTTAAAGACAATTACGCCTCTGAATACGAAAAGGTCTTACAATCCAAAAGACAAGAGATAGAATATTTAAAATCAACCTTGCCCAACAATTATAACGCTGTAAAGTTTATTATTTATTTTTTACAGCCAATAGAAATTGAAGCGTTTGCTCATGGATTATATGCTGAGGCAAGAAAGAAGGCCAACGTAGAATACAAACAATACAGAAAGCAATTCAATCCTACAAAAAAAGTAACAAAAGATAAATTAACAAAAGATTATTTTTCAAAAGCTGCTATGAGACAAAGAGAGACAATGCTTAAAATGAGAGACATGCTGATTGATACTTATGAGCCAAGCAGCTTAGAAGCCGAAGCTGGCAAAGTCAATCCCATTGATAGCAAATCAAAGCAGATAATTAATAATGCTATTGATGAATTTGGGTCGAAGATTTATGACTATGCTTTTGAGAGATATCCAGTATTAACGAGGTAAAAATGAACGTAAATTTTTTAGAATTTGACGCTGGTTGGCTGTGGTTTATATTGACGGCATACGGACTAACCCAAATATTAGTGTATGGCTCAATCTTTGACCAAATCCGCCCCGCAAAAGATGCTTACCGTGGATGGGGAAAGGTTTGGCATTGCCCTATGTGTATGGGATTTTGGGTAGGAGGGCTGTTATTTACCTTAAACGGCTTTACTGAACTATTTACTTTTGATTATACATTTGCAAACTTTTTAATTTGTGGATGGATTTCATCAGGCACATCATATTTTTTAAGCATGCTTGTGAATGATGATGGGATTAAGATTAACCAAGGAGCTAAAAATGAATAAGAAATGGATGCTACAACCAGTTCGACGCTGTTGCAGCGGATCTTAACTCGGGCGGGTTGCGCCCGCTTTTTTTTGAGGATACAAAATGTCTAAACAACTTTTACAAGAATTTTATGAACTATGCCCCAATGGGATGTGCCCGGACCTCTTAACTGAAAGAGAGAAGCGGGAGATCTCTAATGGCGCAATGTATCTTACTGGTCGTATCCAAACTGCTGATAAGCAAAATGGAAACGGCCGTGTCTACCCTTACGATGTCCTAAGTCGTGAGGTCAACAATTATAGAAAGATTGTTGAAGACAACCGTGCTTGCGGAGAGCTTGACCATCCAGATGACTCCGTAGTAAATCTTAAAAATGTCTCTCATATTGTAACAGATGTTTGGTGGGATGGAAAAGATGTTATGGGGAAGATCAAAGTTCTTGACACCCCATCTGGGAAAACATTAAAAGAACTAATTAATGCCGGAGTAAAGTTGGGTATTTCTTCAAGAGGTCTTGGTTCTGTTCGTGAGAGCATGGGCAAGACTGTTGTTGAAAACGATTTTCAATTAATTTGCTTCGACATTGTTTCCGAGCCATCAACTCCAAATGCTTTTGTTTATCCAAAGGATTACGACAAGCGACCGATCAAGATGCGAGAACATAAAGAAAATAAAATCGACAATCTTTTCGATAAAATTTTGAGGGATTAATGAATAAAAACGAATTAAAAAAGATATTGAAGCCAATGATTAAAGAGTGTATCAAAGAAGTAATGTTCGAAGATGGAACTCTTTCTTCTATTATTGCTGAAGTTATGAGAGGCACACAACAGGTCTCATCGCAGCCAATAATAGAGCAACAACAATACCAACCACCGCAACCTCGTTTAGAAACTGACGAGGAAGCTAAAGCAAGACTTACGGCAAAGCGCAAGACCCTAATGGACTCCATTGGCCAAGGCGCCTATAATGGAGTTAACCTTTTTGAAGGAACAACCCCTGCCCCTGCACAAACCGGCACACAAGGCCAAAGTGCATTGAGCGGGGTCGCTCCAAATGATCCCGGCGTGGACATTTCAAAATTAATGAACAAAACATCTGCCATTTGGCAAAAAATGAATGAGAAGAAGTAATGGGATATAACTACGAATATAAAATTAGAAAAGGCGAATCTGTTGAAAGAGCCGTAAAGAAGTTTTCAAGAAAATGTAAAAAGCTTGGAATTATTCAAGAGTGCCGAGATAGAAGACACTATATGAAGCCTTCTGTCAAAAGGCGTTTAGCTAAGAAAAGAGCAATCGCCAGACACAGAAAAGAAATGGCGAAAAGACGCCGTTAAACTATTTAAATTGATAGGAGAACAGAGATGTCGTTTTATAAGGCAAATAGTTGGGGAAGAACGAGAAGACCAAAGGCGCCCAACAATCAAGATAAAAATTTAATCACTGGTAGTTCAGGATTGGACGCCTTGAATAATTTAAGCGAAGATCAATTTACCGCTGAAAATGGTTGCTATCGCACTGAAAATCAAAGATATGCACATTTAATGTGTTCCGGTTCTAGTACAATTTCAAATGTCTACCTTTATAACTATGCATCAGGTTTCTGGCACGAGCTTAAACGATTCGATTTTAAAACAGGAACAGACACTGAGTCAATTGTTGTAGGAAATAACGAACACATTATTGTTGACATTAACGGCGCCGATTGGATCTCAATTAATTCAGGATCTAATAGCGTCTGTACTATGGCTTTTAGCACTTTTTAGGATTACTCATGTCTGAATTTGGATGGGCTTTTATATCTTGTTCCGCTGGGACCGGTGGTGGAGGAACTGCATCTGGGCAGGGGCCCACTGGTTCAATACAATTTCACACCGCCTCTGGTGGTTTGTCTGGTTCGGCACAACTATTGTTTCTTACAAGTTCAAATACTTTAAGACTAACTGGTACTTTAGATGTCAGTGGTACTATCAATGCTAACGAATTTAATATCAATGTTGTCAATAGAGATATTGTAAATCTTAGCGCAACTGGATCTACTAAGTTTGGAGATACAGCAGATGACAAACATCAATTTACCGGTAGTGTCTATATCTCTGGTAATTTATTTGCTTCGGGCGCTGTTCAACTGAATTATTATCGTGTTACATCAACGGTATATACAGCCAGTGCAGATGACTATATAATCGGTGTTTCAACCTCAAGTGGGGTTACTGTTAGACTTCCACAATCGACCAACCAGAACACTGGTCGTATTTTAGTAATAAAAGACGAAATGTCAATTACAGGGGGACGCCCAGAAACTCCAGCAGGCCAGATTGCTATCTCGGCTTCGGCCGGATCCTCTAACTTGATTGATGGTAATGGTTATGTTGCTTTAGCGGGAGATAATGCTTCTATCACTTTATATTCTTCTGGTGATGGCAATTGGTTTATTACATAATAGAGAGGTGGGGGACTTGTGTCGTATAACATATTATCTGGAAATGTCTCAACACCTGCGGGTCTCGATGTTGAACTAACTGGCAACTTTAGCGGAGCTTACTCTGGTGACGGAGCTAGCTTAATAAATGTTAGTCATGTAAGCCAAGTAGACCCATCCAACACAAGAGTTCCATTTTTCAATGGCTCAGCCAACGCAGATGGTGAATTCAATATTAGAGGTAATTCTACTTTTACTTTTGATAATGGTGATAATCGTCTTACTGTTTCAAAGCTGACAGCAACAGGCTTAAGCTCTGGTTCTGCCGCCGGTGGTGGGTCCTACTTAGCACTTAACTCATCAAACCAAGTTGTTCTGACTGCATCATCTGGTGGAGGCAATGGAACAATTGGCCCAGCCGAGGACGGAGATTACACTGACGGTCTATTCACTGACTTTACAACATCGACTCTAATTGGCGTACCGGTTGATAGATTTAATGAAGTTCTTAAAATTCTCGCACCAACGCCCGCTCCCAATGTCAGCGCAATTAATGAAGAGGTTACTGATGGTGTTACCGCTAAACTATCATTTGGCTCTTCGTTCCCGGTTGGAGGCTACACATCATCAGCAACAGCCGCTGGGTTCGCCGCTGTTGGCAGGAGTGGGTCATACGGTGTAGCGACCTCTGGCTCGAATATAAGACTTGGTGTATATGACGGAACTCAAGACATTTCTGGTGAGATTAACCCGGATGTTGCTCAATCGGTTACCAATGGCAATTTTGCATTTACTGAGGACGCTTTTGGAAGTGCAAACGAAGGAACACTAAAATTAGAATTAAACGGAACAGTTGTTCATTCAATTAATCTTGCGACATTTACAGGTTCGGGCGCACCGCCTAATGGAACAGACAACAGCAACGGTGTTAATGGTAACGGATCAGGATTTTTTAATGTGTCTTTAGCCTCATCGTCAGTTGACGGCAATGGCGCAGAGTGGTACATCTTTAAATACAGAACCGCTAGATATATTATAAAAGCGGCAGATCAAAAAGTTGGTTGGAACTATCTACGAGTAATCCACAGTCTTTCCGCAGACAACACAACAAACTATGTTGAGTGGATCAACGATCCATCTGGTGCTGTTAATGTTGAGGAGATGTCTGCTTCTAATGGAAGAATCGAGAACATTTCTTTAGTTGGTTCAAAGTATTTATCAGGTGTCGAGTACAACACAGACGCAACAGCAAACTATAAGGTCGATCTTTTAAATCTTTATACAAATGTTTATGCGGCATCAGGCACACCAATATCTTTTGGCGTCACTAATTCAACATCACCATCTGCTCAGTCGGTTCCAGACATCGGAGTCACTGAGAATGCAAACAAAGTTTTAGGCGTCACTGCTTCATTAGATTATAATAGCAACTCTCTTGTGAGTGGAGCAATTACTGCAAATGTTTCTGTTACTCATCCGCTGAAGCAAACAATCTCCAATACAGGCTCAGCCACAACTAATAACGGTTTCCTGATTGATAATAGAAGCCTTGCTAGTAATAATGGCACTGAAAACTTTCATGATGAATCACTTAGAAAAACCTCCGGATCATATAATACTCAGGGAGATGTAGATGCCGCAGCATCTATTTGGAGTTCCCAAAACCATATGACAGGTGGCGGTGCAGCAGGCCACACAGACGGCCTGTTATTTTTCAATCAGCGCCTTTACAGTCCTATTGACGGAGATGTACCAGCAGGCGGTAATTTTGGTTCTTTAATTAATGTTGAATCAGGACAGCCAAATTATTCAGGTGTATCAGGTCAAAGAACATTTTACAGAGTTATAACAAGTTCAGCCGCTCAGGCTTTCAATGCGAGGATCCAATCAACTAAAGTTGGAACAACATATAACAATTCTTCTCTTGGAGCAAGTAATGTTAACTTTTTTATAAAAGTTCCGGGTACAACTGGATGGATGGATATTTCTCAAAACTTTAGTTATGGCAATATTCAAGACGGTGATGGCGCTAAAGTTACCGGTACAGATTCTGATACTTTTGTGAGTTTTGGTACAGCATCCGTTGCACTCAATGATAAAGTAATGATTAAGATTATCGCAGATGCTTCATGGTCTGGCTATATTAGTCAATTAGTATTTACTGTTCCTGCTGTAACAAGCCAAGGGACCCCAAACGTCTTAGATGACATTGATGCCAATGATACAGGCACAGCAGCAAAATTATCATTTGGTGCTTCAAATGGCATAACTGGATATAGTAATGCAACGATTTCAACAATTGGCGGATCCAATATTGATTCAAATGGAGAGTATTCTGTATCAGGAGATAGAAGAGGGGTCTTCACATCCGCCCCAACTATTGATGGAGACCTTAATGATAATAAAGCGGCTGGAACAGGTTTCCCTGCCGATGCTTTTTTCAATGGCTATAGTGGCTCGTTAGTTCTCGAGGTCAATGGAGTAGACGTTCACGAGGTTGTTATCTCTGGAACCCTTAGTGCGATTTCAAATAATTTCAACAGCAACTCATCGGGCTTCGATTTATCCGCAGTTGACTTCAGTACTGTTAGCAATGTTCCCGATTATAACAAGCCATACAGAACCGGAACTTATCAGATTGGCGCCAACGATCAAAGAACCGGTTGGAACTATGCGAGAGTAAAGCATGGTGGCTCCACAACCAACTATGTCGAGTGGGTAATTGATCCATCTGGTGCCGTTAACAATAGCGCTGTTTCAACTCCTGTATTATCAAACTTCAATCACGGTACGCCATATTATCAATCAGGTATTGCTTATTTCTCTGCTGCTCCAAGTGGAACCTTTGATTTCACTGGTTCTAATTTTTATTCTAATGTATATTCAAATAGCTCAACAGCAATTAGATTTCCAACAACAACAAATACCTCGATCACAAACATAAGAATTACAGGATCTGGTGTCACAACATTTAACTCTGGCGTATCGTCAACAGGAATGCCGGCTCTTAATAATACAGCAGATTGTGAGCTTACAGATATACAGATAACTGGCTCTGTATTATACAATGGAACAATACCATCAATCAGTGGAGGGCTTGGCCTCTATACAGATCAAGATGTCACAGTTGCAGGTCAAATAAGAAATCATCCATTCAAGTCAGACAGAACAACAACATCAGCATCTAAAACTTCGTTCATGATTTATTCTGGTTCTATCTCTGCTGGTGTGACTAACAGCGGAAGCAATGAAGATTTTAATGTTGAAGAATACAGAATTGTATCAGGCAGTTATTTGAGTCAATCAAATGTAACAGCTTCTTCTAATGCTTGGGACAGCACGGTTCATATGACAGGCTCAGGGACACACTCTGATGGTATGGTTACCGCAAATGGATTCTTGATATCGCCTCTTAAGATTGGTAACGCTGGTGATACTAGAAATGTTGCTGACGGTGGTTCCTTGCAGGCACCGTCTGGTAATCCAAACTATAGTTCAATCACTCAGCCAACAAGAAGTTTTTATAGATACTTCAAAAACACTAGCGGCTTAACGGTGCAAAACTTTAACTTATTTGTTACCGGTAATGCCGAGATTGTCGCTAAACAAGGATCTGTGCATTTCGGTGCTCTCGGTACAAATAACAGAATTAACTTAGAATTAAAAGTTCCTTTCGATCCAGCTTTTACTGGCTTGGACGACAGATCAACTGCTTGGGGAGATTGTGCGATTCCTCAAGGCGGAGTTGATCCGACGACAGACGGTAACGGAATTTTTAACGGAGGTAACGGTAACCTTGATCAAGATGCATCCAATGGATCTAAGATTGCAATTACTCTAGGGACAAAAGAGTGGAAGGCAAACCAACTCATAGTTCTTAAAATATCAGCACACAAAGATTGGACTGGCTATTTAGCAAACGTGACGGCTTCGTATTAGGTAAAAAATGACTACAAGAAAATCCAACTTAACTCTAACTAACCTCGCAGCCAAAAAACTTTTGGGGAAAGCGCATACCTCAAATATTAAAGATGTTTCAAATGAGCCGTATCCTTCGAATGTCTCAGTTGTGTCCGAGGGTGTTTTCGGAGAACCAATACCTAATGCTCCGGGCTCTGACTTTTATACACTATATTCGGCATCTGCCGGCGGTCCAGTAACTGTTGAAAGAATATTTTTTGATGTAGTGTCTGATTCATCAACAATTTATGACGCCGACTCAACAAGCAATGCAGGGCCCGGTGATGAATCTTCTGAGTCAGGTCCTCATGGTTACTATCTTAAATTAACGAGCAACTATCAAACCACATCTTCTAATCCAAATAGAGGATCTGGTGCTTTTTTAAATGATGCGAGATTGTATAATTCTCGAGGTGCATTGCAGATTGTACCGCCTTTTATTTCAACCGAGAATCCAAATCCATATCAGTTAAAATTATTTAATGCTAGCAATCAAGAAATATCTTTTACTGATAATATTGACTGGACTGTAGACTATTACGCTGGCACTATTTTTATTCAAGATTATGTGTCATCCGTTAGTGGTATTAGCAAAGTGCCAGTGTCAGCATCTGCATATTTGTATGTTGGCCAATTTCTAGACGATAAAATAAATTCTATCTCCTCATCTGCCGGTGGTAATGTTCAGGTTTTGAATGATGGATCATCTTTAACAACAGCAGTTACAAGCATTAATTTTACTGGCTCAGGCATTGTCGCAACAGGTGGCGCTGCTGTTACAGTTACCGTTGCAGATGCTGGTGGTATCTCATATTCTAGGCGTGCGGTGACAAGCACAATTACTGCTTCCACAAGCGATACCATCCTAGGAGTTTCAGCCTCGGCAGCGTTAGAAATAAGATTACCAAGTGCTGCTGGTTATGAGAACGGGCAGTACTTTACAATAAAAGATGAAGCCGGAAATGCCGACCAGCACAACATCACAGTGATTGCAACAGGTGCTCAGACAATCGATGGTGAAAATTTTGTAACCCTAGAATCAGCTTTTGGGGCCATAAACATTTATACTAACGGCAGCGACAAATTTTTCATTTACTAGACTGGAATTTACTATGTCTGCGGCCTATTTAAAATGTGCTCTTTTGAGATACGCTTTGTGCTGATCTCATGCCATTAGAGCACCTATTTTTTGGAGGATAAACAAATGGCTTATAAATTTCAAAGAGGGGCTGCTATTATTAGTGGTTCTCTCCAAGCTGAGGAGGGCTTGCAAGGGACTTTAGATTCTGATGTCATTGCATCCGGTTCCGCAGCTAATTTTAAACTTAATGGTGACGCTGGTGCTGCTCAAACATTTTTTGATGTTGATGTTAACAGTAACCAAGGTCGTATTAGAGTTAACACCAATGCAGGTGTTGAGGTTTTTAAAGTTGACTCTACTGGTATTTCTGGTTCTGGTCAATTAGATATTCTTGGTGCTTCTACTTTTGGTGCTAATACTACTTGTGTAGCTACCGTTTCTGGTGCGCTTGGAAGATTTGGTAACCTTTCTGGTTCTGGTTTTTCTAATGCTGGTGGTATTGTTAACGCTGATGGTATTAACAACCAATCTTCTGGTATTACTAATGCTGGTGCCGTTTCTGGTGTAACCACTATTACCGGTTCTGGTCAATTTTCAGTTGGTGGCGGTATTGTTAACGCTGGTGGTATTAACAATCAACTTTCTGGCATTACCAATGCTGGTGCTATTTCTGGTATCACTACCATTAGTGGTTCTGGTGCAGCAACACTTGATGTTGTTAGTGCTTCTATTCTTGCTTCAGCAGACTTGACCGCTGGTCGTGTACCATTTGTTGGTGCAAACGGTGTTCTTAGAGACAGCTCTAAGTTTACTTATAACGACACTACTGGTAATGGTATCGTAGTTGATAATGGAATTTCTGGTTCTGGTGTTATCTCTGCTGGTGGTAATATTACAACTGATGGTGATATTGTGCTCGCAGCTAGAAATACTGCAATCGGTGGTGCTCTTGGTGCTAACAACCTTACAATTGGTCAAACCGCCTCAACCATTATTATTCCGGGTAACTTGACTGTTCAAGGTGCTACTACAACTATTGACACAACTAACACACTTGTTAAAGACAAGTTGATCACTCTTAACGATGGTGGTGGTGCTGCTTCTGGTACTGGTGTTGGTTTTGAGGTTGAAGAAGGTGGTTCTGCAACTGGTTTCATTAAAACCGATCCGTCAGACAGAACTCAGTGGACTTTACAAGCTCCGGGCGCTTCTATTCTAACCATTGATATGGATGCTGCTGGTGAGATTGAATTCTCTGCTGCTAAGAAACTTACTGTTGGTGGTAACTTCAATATTGATGATGATATTAGTGCAACTGCTCATGAGATCAATGTTGTAGCTGATGGTAACACTACTGTTTCAGCATCATTAACAATTGCTGATACCGATGGTTTCGTTATTAACGATGCTGGTACTATGAAGCAAATCAGAGCTTCTAACCTTAAAGATTATGTTGCTGGTTCAGCTACTGCTGTTTCTGGTACCATTACCCTTGATGGTGCTGAAGACTCATTTAGTGCTGCTTCTGTAACTCCGACAACAAGCTTGATTCTTGTTGACGCTGGTGCAAACGCTGTTACTGTTACTATGCCTTCTGCTAGTACCAACCTTGGTAGAATCTTTATCGTTAAAGACTCATCAGCTTCTGCTGCTTCGAACAACATTACTATTACTTCTTCTATTGAACCAAATAATGGTAATGGCTTTGATGGTGATGCATCTATCGTATTAGAATCAAATTTTGCTGCTGTTTCATTGATCGCTGTTAGTGGTGGTCAAGGTTTCGGTTACGCTATCTTCTAATTTGATACTATCTGTTCTTTCTTTGAGGATGCCTTCGGGCATCCTCTTTTGTTTTTAAAACCTAATTATGGATAGCATGAGGTAATTAAATGTCTTATAAGTTTTCAAGAGGTACACAAATAATTGGAGACCTCTCTGGTTCTGATGATGCCAATAGAGATACGGGTATCGATTTTGAAGAGAATGAAATCAAACTTGTCGCTGGTGGCGTCGATGTATTTAAGGTCTCTGGGAGCCATGCATATCTTGCTAATGGATCCAATCTTTATCTTGGAGGTAACTCAAGATTATTTTTTGATGGAGATGATGCCGGTATTGACGTATTTGCAGAAGAGGATGGAACAAATAATTTACTTCTTGACGGTAACAATAGAATTAAATTAAGAGCAGACCAGCAAATTATTATACAAGAAAATGGTAGCACTAAATTTGACTTTAATTTTGATAATGACGATGTCAGAGTATATCTACCCATCTCATCGTCTCAACAAATCGAGGGAACCACTATCATAAATAACGGAGGCAGAAAAGCAAATATACAATCTGTAACTACAAGCCCGAAGACTCTCACAACCGATGATCATATGGTCGCGGTAAACACAGACTCCGTTAGAAGTATAATTTTGCCTGCTGTCTCAGCAGATAATATTGGTACCGTGTTTATAATAATGGATGCATTCGGGTCAAGCGCAGGCGCTGGGGCTAACAACAATAACATAACTATTAGCGCTGCGACTGGGCAATACATCGGCGCAGCATCATCTTATACTATTGATACAGCCGGCGGCACTGTTTCGCTTGTAGCATTGGACAGTAATGGTTGGTTAATTTTTAACAAAGTAACAAGCTAATCGCACGAGGTTATATAATGTCATATAATATTTTAAAAAAGAATGTAAGATTTTCTGGTGATAGTGCTGGGACAATTGAAGGAAT
>Ga0209348_1000774_pt1 | contig 16043 bp, 23 predicted proteins | sample ETNvirenome_2_30_FD_184065 | JGI IMG/M metagenome (GOLD analysis project Ga0209348, IMG submission 184065) | Marine viral communities from the Pacific Ocean - ETNP_2_30 (SPAdes) (version 2) | ecosystem: Environmental > Aquatic > Marine > Oceanic | place: Pacific Ocean | collected 2013-06-22 | reverse complement strand
CCTAGAGATCCAGTAGACCCTATAAGGTTCTCAGCACAGGATTTGATGGAACGTGAAGCTTCCTATGGTCGTTCTGGCTTTAATCTACAGTTTCAACTAGATACAACTCTCTCAGACCAAGATAGATATCCATTAAAGATAAACGACCTAGTAATCGCTTCTGTAAATAAAGAATTTGCACCAGAAAAGATCATCTGGTCTAATAATCCCGAATATGTCATCACTGATCTGCAATGTGTAGGCTTCAATGGCGATAGATTTTACCGACCAGCCCAAGAATTTGGTGACTTCATAGAATATACAGGGTCAGTAATGTTTGTTGACCCTTCTGGAAAGGGTAAGGATCAGACCGCTATAAGCTGCGTTAAGATGCTTAATGGTAATTTATACGTTACAGAGTGTTTAGGACTCTCAGGAGGCTACTCAGATGCCGTTCTAGAGAAGATTAGTAAGATTGCTAGAGACAATAACATAAATCAAATACTCGTTGAACAAAACTTCGGTGGTGGTATGTTCGCTGAACTACTAAAACCCTTCCTTATGAGGTTTCACCCCTGCCAAGTTGAAGACGTTAGAAACAATAAGACCAAAGAACTACGCATAATCGACACATTAGAACCTGTAATGAACTCTCACCGCCTGATAATAGACCGCAAAGTGATAGAAAAAGACTTTCGTTCTAACCCTCAAGAAACACCAGAAAGAAGATTAAAGCTCCAACTTGTATATCAACTATCTCGTATATCTCGTCATAGAGGTTCTCTGGTACATGATGACCTTGTTGACTCCCTTGCAGGTGCAGTTGCCTACTGGACAGAATATATGGCTCAAAATGAAGACCTTAATATCTCTAAAAGAAAAGAAGAACTACTCTCTATTCACACAGATAATTGGAACTCTCTCTTCAATAACACCATATCTCAAACTGCTATGGGTATGACCCCTCAACAAATAAGAAATAGTAACGTTTCAGACCAAGGTTTTATTAAGGATTTCTATTAGGGACCACTATAGGAGAAAGAGTCACCTCTACTCACTAAGATTACACTAAGAATATACTTAAGATTGCACTAGGGGGGAGAACCCTTGACCTGCTGCTGCATGGTTCCTACTCCAAAAAAATTAGGAGCAAAAATTTGAAGGGGTTTACGTATATGTCTTTTGCAAATTTTACCCCTTAATATATAAAAAATTACAGAAAAACTTAGTATATATCTAGTAAAACCATTGATATAACTAGGGTTTAATAATATATCTTATATTATTTATGGGGTATTCTTGGTATTTGGCTTTGATTTTGCTTTTTATGGCTCTTTGTTTTTGTTTATTATCGGTACATAGTCTTATTGTTACAGAATTGTTAAGATGAATTTCTTAAGTGATACCAAGGGATTACAGGGAATCAGTAAATCAATCTAACCAAAACAGTAATATATATATTAATATTATTATTAAGCGGCACAACCGACCGCACAACTTAAGAACCACAAATGACTTTCACTTCAAAGAAACCAACAGTAAAAATAGAAGATGCAATCCTTGCAGATTTTATGGAGCTATTGGATAACAAGCAACTAGACAATGTATGGTCTAAACCATGGACTTCTTCAAAGTCTCAAGGGCATATTAATTTTTTAACTGGTCATGCCTATTCTGGAGCTAATCCTATAATCCTTGAAATGTATCAAACATTGAGGGGTCAGGAATTACCTTTATGGGTAGGTTATGGACAAGCTAAAAAAGACTTGAATTGCATACCTAAAAAAGGCAGCAAAGCAGCCAAAATCTTAAGGCCTAATCCTATCAAGATTGACCTTAAGAATGAAGACGGCAGCCCTAAGTTAGACAAAGAAGGCAATCAAGAATTTATCATGAAAGTTACTTTTAAAGGAGCTAGTGTTTTTAATATCTCTGACTTAGTCGGATTAGATGACAAAGCACAAAGCAAACTAGATAAAATTATTGAATCATTCAAAGCTGACTGTAAGAAGTCAGAAAGACCATTATCTGAAAGATGCAAAGATGCTCATGATCGTCTTTTAGTATTCTCTAAGGATCTTAAAAACGGCCTTAAGCATCATGGAGATCAGGCCTACTATATGGACAGTACTGACCATGTAGTAATGCCAGAAAGAGAATCATTTACTAATGATGAGGCTTATCTTTCTACACTTGCACATGAATTTGCTCATGCTACAGGTCACAAAGATAGACTAAATCGTAAGTGGTTAAATGAGTATTCAAAGTACAGACCTCAGGAAGAAATGACCGCAGAATTTGCCGCAGTATTAATTTCTAATAGGTTGCAAATAACTTGTAATACTCAAAACCATGCAGCTTACTTATCAAGTTGGGCTAAGCACATCAAAGATAGTAAGTCACCAAGTCAGCAACTAATGAAAGTATTTTCAAATGCCGTCAAAGCTGCTGACCTTGTAATTGGTGAACAGTAAACCGACTCTTTCTTAGAGGGCTTTCTAGCCCTCTCTGAAGGACTCAAAAACCTTCACTTGTAAACCTTACATTTAGAACCACAATGGAACTAAGAAATTTAAAAACTTTCACAGATAAACTTTGTGATAAGGACATAGCAATGTTTCACTATTGTTTAAGAAAGGAAGCTTATCGACTATCTGATTATCAAGAAGCGATTGAATCTGATTTTAAACAACATCAAGTACCAACTCGAACTTTTAGAGATAATGTTCACAACAGAACAGAATCTTTATTAATAGAAGTAAAACAAGAACTTCAATATTTAGAAAACTTAATCCATTACTGCGAAGAGTTTTTTAATTATCCAGAAGAGACAGAATACCATTGTTTTAGAACTAAGCCTGAAAAAGGAACTAGTCACATAAACAACACTTATTAAGTCCACTCAGAATCGCCTAGAAGGTACTTGTTTTATCTTCTAGGTATCCTTACACCCTTACTTTTTATAACCACAATGCAACTATCAGAACTTAAGACAGTACACGTTACAGGTCTTGAATGGAGAGATACAGTTAATGGCAACTCTTACTTTGCTTTAGAAATTGCACTCAATTTAGATGCAAGTAGAGGAGAACCAAAGACCCTTATAAAAATTCCTTTGCAGTATGGCTACGAAGATCAATATATCTACGAAGCTAACCGCAGAATAAGAAAAGAATTTAAAAGGTCTAAATGGTACAAAGAAAAATTTAATTTGTTTCATGCTCAAGAAATTTATAAATTTAAACTTGAGTGCCACAAAATAAAAGATTGTACTAAAAAGAGAATCAAACAATGGTACAACGAAGACTCAGACTTTAATAAAGAAAGAGTCTTTCGTTAGTTCACCAAAGTCAACCCTAATAAACTTACCTTTTGGCGGTTTAGGGGTTGACTTTTTTTATGTCTTAAATCATACTGTATTTAGTTATGTTTATCATAGCTAATTAAATCAACCAAAAAGGAGAACCACATCATGATGTTTTCATGCTTACAAGGCTACGCCCTTACAACTTATGACGAGCTAGTCAATGCACTTGGCGAGCCTGATTATAAAAGACAAGGAACTTACAGCCAGCCAACACTAGAAGATGGAGACGGCAAAGTCTCTGTTGAATGGGATACAGAACACTTTACTGTTTACGATTGGAAGCTAGACGAAACACCTAAAGGCCAACACTATTGGCATATAGGTGGCATGAATCCTACAGCCTTATCAAAGTTTGAACAGGCAACAGGTATCAAGACAGGAAGATGACTAGATCAAAAACTGCTACTCTTTGGGAGCTTGATTGCATACTGCATAGAGTTACAAAACTTACCGATAGGAATTTTACTATCTTTCCGCCCTCTGATTCAGAGGGCAATCTTTTAGTAGATGAAACTATTGAGTACTACAAAAAAGAAATCATTAAAACTATTAACCAAATCAAAACGGAGGAGGTATGAACTTTATGGAAGAGATCAACAAAGAAACTCAGGCCATGCTGAAACAAATCAGCATACGAAAAGCTGAGAAGACAGCCAACGCAAACAAGCGTATAGCTGAACTAAAAAAACTTATTAAATTTTGGGAGCAAGACTTATGAAGTGTACAAAGTGCGGTAGCCTAGACAATCAAGTAAACAATACTAGAACTAGGCTATCCACTAGAGGCCACAACATAGACAGCAAAGACAGTTCGATTCCTTTTATTTGGAGGAGTCGGACTTGTCTTGTTTGTGGTAATAAATATTCTACCTATGAAATCCGTACCCAAGACTACGGAATGGAAGGCTTCAAACAAATGATTGAAGACCTTACCAACAACTAATAAACTTACCTTTGAGCCACCATGAAAACTAAAATGCCTACACTTTCTGAAGCAACTAAGGTTGTATATAAAAGAAGAAAGAACGGAACTAAATCTGCTACAAATTTCTTGATAGGAATGAAGCACAACATCAAAGCACTTGGAGACCTACCAGTAAATAAAATTACTAGACCTATGGTTAACAAGATGATGGATACTCTGAAACAAGAACGTAAGAATAGTAATGCAGTAATCAATCAGAAGATGGGCTACTTGAGAGTCGTACTTCAAGAGATGGAGGAAGACGGATACATTGAGATGATTAAGATGCCAAAACCTAGACCAACAAAGAACAGTAAGGTTCATTATCTAACTAAGGATATGGAAGAAGAACTGTTAGCTTGGTTTGAACGAGGTAAAAATTATAAACCAGATAAGCTTTGCAAGATTGCTTTACAAAACTTACAAGTTATCAAAGAAGGATTAGAAGCAAGAGATATTATTATTTGCTTGATTGATTTAGGTTGCAGGGTAAATGAACTTTTAAATTTAGAAAAAAGATTTGTTGACTTTGACAATAATCAAATCAACTTTAATGATAGAAAGAACGATCAAGCTGTAGCTGTACCCATGACAGATAGAGTTAGATTAATAATTAAAAAATACTATGACAACTGTAAAGACTTCGATAAATTATTTAGTCTTAACTACTCAAGAATGTATGGATTCTGGCAAGCTGCAAGAGAAAGTCTAGGCTATGCCGATAAGAAGTTCTATACTTTACACCTATGCCGACATACCTGTGCATCAAGGCTCGCTGCTGCTGGTTGCCCTATTCTTTTAATTAAAGATTGGCTTGGACACGAGGACATAGAGAACACCATGATCTATGCACACTTACAACCCAAAGCACTACATAGTTATGTGGAGGTGTTGAACTGATGAATAAATTTGTACCAATGACACGTTATTCCAGATGCAAAAGATATTCTGGTGCAATTATTAAATGCCCTAAGTGTGATGAATTGGGTACTGTATATCATCTATCTTGGTCGGCTTTACAATGTCAGAATTGTAAGAAAATGATCGACAAATATGATTGGCTAATTGAAAAAGGGAATCATTCAAAATGAATGAGCCTAGCAAAAAACAACTAGAGCTAGAGCAAAGTATCTCTAGCATCTCAGCCTATAACAAGATTAGTAAACAAAACAAAAACATAGAGAAGGGTAGGGAGTCCGAGAACTATTATGCTCGCAACATCATAGAGTCAGGACTACAGAAGTTAAGCAAAGCAATACAAGAACATATAGATGAAAGTCTTAGCGGTAAGGTAGGAGTCAAAGCTGTCTCTGCTTTGTTTCTTTCTCAGTTCCCAGACGTAGATGTAGTTGCCTTTATTGCTTTCAAAGTATTACTAGATAATGCTTCGCAGTTAAAGACAACTGTATCTACTGCACTCAAGATAGGGCAGATGCTAGAAGACGAACTTAGGTTTACTAAGTTTGAAGAGCTAGACCCTAAACATTTTAAGAACATAAAGAAACATACCAGAGATACCAAGAACGAAGGCTACAAAAGAAACCTTATGGTCTATCACATGAACAGTAAAGGCCATGAGTTTCAGACTTGGACAAGGGGTAATAAACTTAAGGTTGGGCTGAAGTTGATCGAGTTGATAATGATAAAAATAAATATGGTCAACCTAGTAAACAAGAAGGTAGGCAAAGCAACTACAAGTTATGTTGTCTTTACTGATAGGTTTATGAAATATATAAGGCAGGGTAGATCAAATAGGATTGCTGCTTTTCCTATATACCTACCTTGTCTTGATGTACCAAGAGAGTGGACTTCAATAGATAGTGGTGGTTACTTTACAGACAGACTAAAAACAAAAGCAATCAAGAGTTCTAATCAAGACTACCTAAACACACTACGAGGAGAAGACTTAACAACAAGTCTGAAAGCGTTAACTCTGGCGAGTCAGACAGCTTGGGGTGTAAATCAATTTGTATTAGAAACTCTTGAATACTGTTGGGAGGAACGAATAGAGGTTGGTTCATTGATAGATAGGGAGCTTGCAGAACTGCCAACAAAACCACTCGATATAGATACCAATAAGGAAGCACGAAAAGAGTGGAGATACTTAGCTTCTTTAATACATGATATGAACGCACAGAATATGGTCAAGCGGTATCAAATACTATCCATGATTGATACAGCAAAAAGATATATTGGAGAAAAATTTTATCACGTTTATCAATTTGATTTTACTGGTCGTATGTATCCACTTACTGCACACTTCCACCCACAAGGTAATGATATAGCTAGAGGACTGCATAGATTTTATGAAGGTGCAGAGATAAAGACTAAACAAGACTTGAACTGGTTAGCCATAGCAGGTGCTAATCATTGGGGTCTTAATAAACATACTTATGAGGAACGACTTGAGTGGGCTTACATAGAAGGTACTGACTTTGCTGAAGAAGTTTATAAAGATCCGATAGGTAATGTTGGTATATGGGGTAAAGCTAAAGAGCCATTTCAATTCTTAGCTTGGTGTAAAGAGTGGTGTGAGTTTCAATGCGAAGGGTATGGTTATGTATCACATCATGTTTGCTGTCTTGATGGCACGAACAATGGGTATCAACACATAGCAGGTCTTATATCTAATCAACATCTAGCTAACAAAGTTAACCTACAAAATGTTAAACAACCACAGGATTTATATAAACAAATACTTGATGTTCTCTTGATGCTACTGAAGTATGACAAGTCTGAGCAAGCACCAATCTGGTATGCACAGAAAGATATGTTGACAAGAAAGTTTATAAAGAAACCTGTACTTATGATTCCATATAACTCAACAACATTCGGCATAGCAAACTACATAGAAAAATATTTTGTAAATGAAAATGTTTTTATCGCAAAAAATTTTAAGAATAATTTTTATCTGGCAACCATGATTGAACAGGCAGTTAAGTATGTAACCCCAGAAAGCTATGAGGTATTGAAGTACTTGCAGACTACAGCTTTATGTTTCAACAAAGAGAACAAACCTATCTCTTGGCATACACCATCAGGGTTTCTTGTACAGCAGAACTACTACAAGAATGATGTTAAAAGAGTAAAGACTAAACTAAGTAACTCAAGTGTCAGGCTTAGTCTTGCTGAACCAGATACTACTAAGGTAGATAAACGCAGACAGGCACAGGGTTTTCCTAGTAATTATATACATAGTCTTGATGCTGCACATTGTCACATGAGTTTAGTTGAAGCAAGCAAGCATGGACTAAAAAACTTTTGTGTTATCCACGACTGTTATGGAAGCCCTGCAAGTGAGCTTCAAAGGTTTATCGAATGTGTAAAGCAAAGTTTCTTTAACATTTATAGTGACAACAATCTAGATAATCTATACCACCAAACAACACAACAACTAAGCGATACAAGTAAGTTACCAGCAGCACTAGATATGGGAGACTATAACATTACAGATGTGTTGACAGCACCATATATATTTACATAGCAAGAGATCAAGGTATAGTTAGGGAACGTCTTTTATAGACGCAATAAAACGGAAACCAAACCAAGAGAACAAACATGGAAGATCTCAAGCCAGAGACTATTAAGATAGTCACACCAAATCCTACAAACTTTAGGTATTCATATCTTGTAACCCCTGACGAGTACAAGGGTATCAAGAAATATAAAGCAGAATGTCTTATCAAAAAAGGCATAATGATGAAAGATGAAATGGGTAGAGAGGTTGATGCGGTAGAACATATCTACTCACAGCTAGAAGAATTACTAGAAAGATGGAAAGTTTCATTGAAAGAACACTATCCAGATAGAAAATTTACCCTTACAAAAAATAAGTTTGGCGAACCTGCACTTCCTTATTACTTAGAAGATGAATACCTAGTCATCAAAACAAGTAAGAAGGCAGGTGGGGTAAAACAAAATGGTGAGGTATGGACTAATCCACCTGTTACTTTCTGGGCTAACGAAGACCCACTGCGTCTAATGACAGACGAAGAGAAAGAACAGTATGAAAAGATTAGCCCTATGACAGAAGGGCAGATGTCTATGAAGTGTAGTGGCTATGACGCAGGTGCTAATGGTGTCGGTATCAGATGCCAACCTTTGCAAGTCATAGTAAGAAAGCACGTTGAATGGACAGGTAGCCCAGACTTTCAAGCAGAAGCACCGAGTAGTTATGAAGAGAAAAGTACTGCGTCAACAGCAGCCGACTTCTAAATACAAGAGTAAATTTGAAAGTCAATTTGCTGACAACTTAACCAAAAAGAAAATTATCTTTACCTATGAAACTCTCAGCATTGACTATGAAATTACTTGCACCTATCGGCCTGACTTTATCCTCAACAATTTTATTGTGGAAACAAAGGGCTACTTCTCAAAAGAAGATAGACGCAAGCATCTTGCAATTAAGGAGAAAAGACCCGACTTAGATATAAGGTTCTGTTTTCAAAATAGCAGAACCAAACTATCCAAAGCCAAGAACTCTATCTCTTATGCCAAGTGGTGTGAGAGACATGGGTTCCAATACTGCGACAAATTTATTCCTGATGATTGGTATGAAGAGCCAATACAAAAACAAAATAGTTTGCCCTGAGTGCGGTAAAAAAAACTGTGCAGTCTTTGATGATGGACACCACCATTGCTTCACTATGGACTGTGGCTACACCTACTACCCAAACAAAAAAGAAAAGCAAGTGACCAGTAAGATCATTCCTATATACAAACCAAACCCACAGTTACTTAAAGTAACACCGATTGCTTTACCTAAACGTGGAATCACTAAGGAGACTTCAGAACTATTTGGTTATGGTATGTCAGAGTACAGAAGACAACCAGTACAGGTAGCTACATATAAAGATCAGAAAGGTAATGATGTTGCACAACATATACGCTTTCAAGATAAGAAGTTTATATGGATAGGAGATATGTCAAAGGTACAGCTATGGGGTCAGCACCTATGGAGACAGCATGGAGGTAATGGTTCTGTCTTCTTAACTGTATGTGAAGGAGAAATAGATTGCATGAGTGCTAGTCAGATACAGGGTAATAAGTTTCCCTGTGTATCTATACCATCAGGAGTACAATCAGCAGCCAAGTATCTAGCAGCTAACTACAAATGGCTTGATAGTTTTTGTCGTATCGTTATTTGCTTTGACAATGATGAAGCAGGTAACAAAGCAGCAGAGAAATGTATGGAGGTATTGCCAAGAGGTAAGGCAGCTATAGCAAGACTAGATCGTAATGATATAAACGATCATCTTGTATTAGGAGAAAGTGAGCTAGTCAAAGACAGACTATGGAAAGCTAGACCAGTAAGACCTGACTCTCTTATCAATGCAGCAGACGCTTGGGATTTGTTTACCAAAGAAACAAGTAAGCCTGTATCAGACTTTCCATTTCCAAAACTAAACGAATACACAAGAGGTTTATTTCCTAGTCAGATATTTACAGTTGCTAGTGCTAGTGGTGCAGGTAAGTCCACGATATGCAGGGAGCTATGCCACCACTTCCTTAAAAGAAACCTCAAGGTCGGTTACATTGGGTTAGAAGAATCAGTACAAAGAACTCTTCAAGGTCTTGTAGGTATTGACTTGAACATTCCTTTGCACTTAAATGAAGATGGCATAAATAAAGATGATCTGCGGATTGCGTTTGATAACCTCACATCAACACGCAATCTTTTTTTATACAACCATTTCGGTAGTCTTGAGCCTGATGTATTACTAGAACAGATAAGATATTTAGCTACTGTTGATGGAGTGAAGGTAGTCATACTAGATCACATAAGCATAGTCTTGTCTGGTCTTGAACTAGATAATGAACGCAAAGCAATAGATATAATAATGACTAAGCTTAGAAGTTTGAGTGAAGCAACTGGTATAGCTATTGTATTGGTCAGCCATCTACGCAGACCACAAGGACAATCACATGAGTCTGGCAGAGAGGTTGATACTTCTGACTTGAGAGGTAGCCATAGTCTGCTTCAATTATCTGATGTTGTACTGTCAGCTTCAAGAAACCAGACAGGAGATGCTAGTGAAAGACAAAGACTACAGTTAAAGGTACTGAAGTCTAGACATACTGGTATGACAGGAGAAGTAGATAAATTATTGTACGACCAGAAGACAGGTCGGCTTGTTGTATATGAGGATTTTATTTAGCTATGACTTTACTTATTGATGCTGATTGGTTGATCTACAATTCTTGCTGTGCCTGTGAACAAGACACAAGATGGAATGATTGGGAGCATACTCTTCACTCTGATGAAAGAGACATACTAAATCTGATAGAGAACAGACTAGATGTTTATAGAAGTATTGCTGACAGCAAGCATGACATAGTTATGTGTTTCACTTCTTACCCTACATTTAGACATGAGATATTCCCTGAGTACAAGATCAACAGGATAGGTAAACGTAAACCACTTGCACTCAAGAGTGTTATCAAAGAAGTAAAAGAAAGATATGAAACTGTTGCCTATGAAAACTTAGAAGGAGATGACGTACTTGGTTTGCTTGCTACTAATGGCAGATATAAAGACCCGATAATAGTTTCAGTAGATAAAGATATGAGAACACTACCATGCAAACTAATAGCTGATGATTCGATAGAACATATAACAAACAAGAAAGCAGACAGGCATTGGTTTGAGATGTCGTTGGCTGGTGACGCTGGTGACGGAATACTAGGTATCAAAGGTATGGGTATGGTTACTGCTTCAAAGACACTAGCCAATACACCTGATACTAAAGAAGCACTATGGTCTAAGGTACAGGAGACATATACTAAAAAAGGTTATACGATTGCTGATGCTATCTTGAATGCAAGGCTTACAAGGATACTGCGAGAAGGAGATTATGATTACAATACAGGTGAAGTAAAACTTTGGAACCCATAAAGAAAACCCCAAGAGGAACCACACCCTTGAGGTTTTCTTAGCGTTGCAACAAGGTAACCACTCCTTGTTACTTTCACATTAACATATAATATAAAGATAGCTCTTTAATTTTTGTGTCTTTACCAGTAATTACTGACGAACTTATACAAGCTTTAGATAGTGTGTTTCCTAACAGACACCCAGACCTATCGCTATCAGATCGAGAAGTGTGGTATCGTGCAGGGCAAAGGTATGTTGTTGATTATCTAATCGAACAGCAACTAAGACAAAAAGAAACCATGCTAACCGAAAACGTATTGGAGAATTAGTTATGTGTGTCGGTGGCGGTGGTCGTAGTTACCCTCAACCTCAAAGACCTGAGTTTGATGATTCACCTCCTGTTGTTACAGGTATGCAGACAGGTGTAGAGAATCCAAAAGATACAAAGAAAGCAACAGAAGAATTAAAAATAAGAAGACAAAAGAAAGAGGGAACTTACGTTGACCCTAACCTTGCAGCAGTTGAACAGAAACTATCAAGAAGTGGTGGTGGGCCTAAGACTAAACAACAAAGAGATAACCTAGCTAGAAATAAACAAAGAGCAAAAGACTCAGCACTTGCTAGAAAAATGAAAAGAACAGCACCAAAAGGACAAGGTGCAGGTGCTATGAGAAGTGATATAAGATTTAAAGAAAATGTAAGCGAGGTAGGTTTATCTAAATCAGGATTTAAGATATACGAGTTCAATTATAAAAATGATGACACTCGTTATCGTGGTGCTATGGCTCAAGATGTAATAACTAAGCTACCAGAAGCTATAGAAACGCATGACGGATATTTATATGTTAATTATGATATGATTGACATAAACATGGAAGTCATATAATGAAAATTAAATTGGTAAATAATTTTTAATTATGTGTTTCGGAAGCAGACCATCACCACCACCTTTGCCAGAGCCAAGGCCGACACCGCCAAAGCCAGAGCCTACTGCTGAAAGAGTTGTCGTAGGTAGTAATAGAACTAGACCTGCACCAAACAGACCTGCACAAGCAAGTGTTACAGGACAACAGACTACAGGTGAAACAGGAAGAAAGAGAACAGGTCAAAGGCAAACAAGAGCTAGACGTTTAGGTACACGTTCACTACGAATACCTTTACTAAAAAAATCAAACACAACTGAAGACCTTAACATTTAATTATTATGTGTCCTCCAAGAAGACCAAGAAGACCCACACCCGCACCACCTCCACGTGTAGTAAAACCTCAACCAACAGCAGAATCTTCTCCAACTGCTGATAGAATGGCTGGTCGTGTAGAAAGAACTTTACCACCACCTGCACCTACTCCACCCCCACAAGCAGTAACACCGCCAACACCTACTCCTCCACCAGTACCTACAGAGCCAGCACCAAAAATGAGGACTATTGGTAGAACTTCTGTTCGTGCAGGTACTACTGTTTCTGGTCAGCAGACTACATCTACTGCTGCACCTTCTCGTAGAAGAAGACAGACTGCAAGAATGGGTAGAAGGGCTGGTACTAGATCATTGCGTATATCAAGAAACCCAAATACAGGTCAAGGAGATTTACTTTACTAAATGGAATACTCAGCACAAGGCACTACAGCAGCAGGTAGGTATGAATCAATGGTAGGTTTACGATCTACCTTTGATCGTGAAGCAAAAGAATCTTCTAAGCTTACTATTCCTAGCCTTATACCTGAGTCAACTACTGGTACAAGAAGTAAAATTAAAACTCCATTTCAAGCAGTAGGAGCTAGAGGAGTTAACAGTTTATCAAATAAACTTTTGATGACTTTACTCCCTGCTGACCAAGCATTTTTTAAAATGACTATTGATAGTCTTGAACTTAGAAAAGAAGGTCAAGAAGGTTTGCAGAGTGAAATAGATAAAGGTCTTCGTGTCATAGAAAATGCCTTACAAAATGTTATAGATACTTCTAATGATAGAGTTGCTATGTTTGAAGCACTCAAGCATCTTGTAGTATCAGGTAATGTCTTGTTATATCTGACAGATAAAGGACTTAAAGTATATCCATTATCGAAGTTTGTATGTAAGCGTGATGAAGTAGGTAATGTATTAGAAATATTAACCAAAGAATCTATACACCCACAAGCTTTACCTGCTGCTTTCTTAGAACAGATCAAGAAGAAAGAAAACTATGACGCAGAAGAAATGAAAGATGATCTTGATATATATACACACATCAAACGAATAAATGATGATGTGATTTGGTATCAAGAATGTAAAGGAGAAAAGATACCGAATACAAATGGTAATTCAAAAGTAGATGTATCTCCTTGGATTCCTCTTAGATTTATTCGTATTGATGGTGAAGATTATGGTCGTGGTTATGTAGAAGAATATAGAGGAGACTTAATTACATTAGAGTCTTTGATGCAAGCAATAATTGAAGGTGCTGCTGCTAGTGCAAAAGTTTTATTTCTTGTAAATCCAAATGGTACAACAAGGGCAGCAACTTTAGCTAAAGCACCTAATGGAGCTATACGAGAAGGTAGTGCAGCAGATATTTCTGTGATGCAAGTTGGTAAAGGTTCAGACTTTAACGTATCTTTTTCTGCAATACAAAGAATAGAAGCAAGACTTGAGTATGCTTTTTTGATGGCAAGATCAGTACAACGTGACGCAGAAAGAGTGACAGCAGCAGAGATAAATCTTATGGCTAGAGAATTAGAGAATAGTCTTGGTGGTATCTACAGTATCTTGACCCAAGAGTTTCAACTACCATATCTCAAAAGACGTATGCATATGTTGGTCAGGTCAGGCAAAGTACCAAAGCTACCAGATAATCTAGTCAAGCCAAAGATAGTTACAGGTTTACAAGGTCTTGGTAGGGGTAATGATAGAAACAAACTGATTGAATTTATAACAACTGTAGCTCAAGCTTTAGGACCAGATGTAATGAGACAGTACGTTAATGTAGATGAAGCGGTAAAAAGACTAGCTACCAGTATCGGTATAGATACTGCTAACCTAGTAAAAACACAAGAAGAAATCCAAGCTGAAGCTCAAGCTGCTGCACAACAACAGCTTATTCAAAGCCTTGGACCAGCAGCTTTAGGGTCACCATTACTTGACCCTAAAAACAATGCACAGGCACAACAACTACAAATGGAGGAACCTTCAGATGCCAACCAAGAAGTCTAGAAAAAGAGATGAAGACGGAAAGTTTGTTGCTGAAAAAGCAGTCGTCAGTCGTGTAGGTGAGTACGAAGAAAACCCTGTACCTGAGAAGTCAGGTGATGTCACTACTAGACATGGCAGTACAATTCACTATAGTTAAAAGAAAAAACCACTATGACATCATCACAAGTAAATGTGTCTGAGACACCACCAATGTCTGCTGAAGATTTACAAACTTTAGCTAAAAATGAAACTGATGACAATGGCCTTATTCTTGGCAAGTTTAAATCTGTAGAAGATTTAGCTGCAAGCTATAAAGAACTTGAAGGCAAGCTTGGACAGGTATCAGAAGAAGATCAAGCTACAGAAGAAACAGAGGAACAAACCCAAGAAGAAGGTGAGTTTGATGCAGAAGAATATTATGGAGATGGTCTTGCTTCTGTACTAGAAGAAGTTGGTATTGATGCACAAGACATCACACAAAGGTTTACTGATACAGGAGAGATTAGTGAAGATGATTACTCTAAGCTTGGTGAAGCTGGCTTTTCAAAACAAGTAGTTGATACTTACCTTGATGGATTGAGAGGTGTAGGAGAAGGAGATGAAATACCTACACAACAGATACAAAACATTAAAGACTCTGTAGGTGGAGATCAAGCCTACGAACAGATGGCAGATTGGTGTCAACAAAACTTATCTGAGCAAGAGATAAAAGCTTTTGATAAGATTACAGAGACAGCAGATGCACCTGTTATTCAGTTAGCAGTTGAAGGTCTGTACACACGTTATCAAAATGCTATGGGAGTAGAACCAGATTTAGTTACAGGAAGACCTGCTGCAAGTGGACCTAATCCTTATAGATCAACAGCAGAAGTTGTAGCTGCTATGTCTGATAAGAGATATGGTAAAGATGTATCTTATACAGAAGACGTACAGAATCGTCTTGCTGGTAGTGATGTATTTAAAACTTAAATATGGCTAATAAACCAACCAATCCTACTCTTTATGCAAGAGTGAAGTCAGAAGCAAAAAAGAAGTTTAGAGTTTATCCTTCTGCTTATGCTAATGCTTGGCTTGTAAGAACTTACAAGAAACGTGGTGGTGGTTATAGGAAGACATGAAGAAGCTTACTCTTAGTCAAATGAGAACTCTGAAGAAACATTCAGAACATCATTCTAAAAAACACATGGATATGATGAAGAAGCTAATGCGTGAAGGTTCTTCATTTAAATCTGCACATAACAAAGCACAGAAACAAGTAGGCAAATGAGTCTTACCAGATGGTTCAAGGAGAAGTGGGTTGACGTAAAAACTGGCAAACCTTGTGGTCGTAAAAAAGGTGAGAGTCGTGGCTACCCTGCTTGCAGACCTTCTAAAAGAGTTAGTAGTAAAACTCCAAAGACTACAGGTGAAATGAGTACTAAAGAAAAAAGTAGATTTAAAGCAGCAAAGACCAGTTCAAAAAAAATAAGCTATCAACATAGACGAAAGAAAAGTAATCGCAGTAGTTTAAAGATTGCGTAATAGTGTTATATTTTAAATAGCTTACATTTTTTATGTCTAAGGATGTATCAATGACTAAGGCAGATAAAGACCCCACAGGTGGTCTTACTGCTAGAGGTCGGAGAAAATACAACCGAGCAACAGGTGGAAACTTGCAAGCTCCTGTTACTAAAAAGACAGGTCTTTCTCCT
>Ga0209348_1000773_pt1 | contig 16043 bp, 24 predicted proteins | sample ETNvirenome_2_30_FD_184065 | JGI IMG/M metagenome (GOLD analysis project Ga0209348, IMG submission 184065) | Marine viral communities from the Pacific Ocean - ETNP_2_30 (SPAdes) (version 2) | ecosystem: Environmental > Aquatic > Marine > Oceanic | place: Pacific Ocean | collected 2013-06-22 | reverse complement strand
TCAAACAACTGGCCGGTGCTGCTGAAGGAACACACCTTCAACACGGTCAACGGCACACAGAGTTACGATCTGCCGACTGATTATGACCGCTCTGTGGGCAGTACAATGTACAATCGCACCGATCTGGATCAAATGGTTGGGCCTATTACACCGCAGCAGTTCCAACAAGATCGCTATGGCACAGCCAGCGCAGGCATCACGCAAAAGTTCCGTTTCAAGCCGTCAAGCAATGTTCTCAAGTTTGACATCACGCCAACACCCACATCAGCCGAATCTATTGGCTTTGAGTATGTCTCTAGCCACTGGAATCAAAGCAGTGGCGGCACCTCACAGGCCGCTATGGCGGCGGATACTGATGTTGGCATCCTAGATGAAACACTGATTGAGATGGGCGTCACCTGGCGGTTCAAGCAAAACCACGGACTGACCTATGATGAAGATTTCCGGCAGTACCAGCTAGAACTGCGCCAAGCCATCAGCCGTGCAGGCGGTGCGCCGGTCATCAGCCTAGACGACGCCAGACGCCTGCTGGTCAGCCCTTATTCTTACAATCTGCCTGATAGTGGATACGGGGCCGTATAATGCTGCAAGCGCTGCCGACATCCAGAGGCTACCGCGTCAAGGCGGTATCTGTGCCAGCCCCTGTGGGTGGTCTTAACAGCCGTGACAGCATTGATGCAATGGCACCAACGGACGCGCTGATCATGTCCAACTTTTTCCCGACTGTGGAGAAAGTCACCTTGCGCGACGGATACACCAGTTTTTGTACAGGGATTGGCACCGGCAATGTTGAAACACTGGTGGAACACAATGCTGGCGCAAACCGGCAGCTTCTGGCAATCGGCAGCGACGGCATACTGTACCAGATCGACAGCGGGACAGCCGTCAGCAAAAAGACCGGCCTTGCCAACGGCAGGGCAGAAAGCATTGAGTTCAACAACAACACCATCTTTGTGCCGTCAGGGGCGAACGTGCCTTTTAGCTGGGACGGGTCGAGCGCCAGCGATTTGTCGATCACGCTGTCTGATAGCGTCAACGCCAACACGCTGACCGGCGTTCACGCGCACAAGAACCGCGTCTATTACTGGACAGGCACCAGCCAGAACTTTTACCACAGCGCCACTGTGGACACCTTTCAAGGCAATTTCACCAAGTTTCCTGTCGGCCTGGTCGGCACATTCGGCGGCAACATCATCATGATCAACACGCTCACCATTGATGGCGGTGAGGGCGTTGATGATCTGCTGTGCATCATAATGACATCGGGCGAAGTGCTGCTGTATTCAGGATCAAACCCTGCCAGTGATTTCAGCCTGGTTGGCACGTTTCGGATAGCAGAGCCAATCAATGAAAAGCGCGCCATTGCTAAGCTGGGCGGCGATGTCATCGTGATGACCAAAGAGGGCTATCTGCCTTTGAGCCAGGTTGTGCGCCAAGACATTGTTGGCAACAAGGCGGCAGCCATATCAGAGAAGATACGCGGCACCGTCATCAGCCAGGTCAAGGCAACCGGCACATCAACCGGCTGGCAAGTCTTTGTCAGCCCTGACGGCGACAAGGTGTATTTCAACTATCCGACTGATGACGTTGACCCCTTCAATCAGCATGTGTTCAACCCGATCATCCGCGCCTGGTGCATCTTTGAGAACATTCCAGCCCATGTCTGGGGCCAGTTTAACGGCGATACATTCTTTGGCAGCGCATCCGGCGTGGTATTCAAAGTGACAGGCGATGCTGACAATGGATCAAACATCGTCGGCGATCTGGCCACGGCCTACAACTATTTTGGCGACAGAGGCGGTGTGAAGCGCTTCAGCAGCGTGCAGCCAATGCTTGAGGGCGAAACAGACGTTGTGTTCAGTTTTGGCGTAGGCGTTGATCAAGCGCCTGTAGCGGCCATTGATGTCTCGCCGGTCACCTTTCAGTCAAATCTGGCGGCGTGGGATACCGCTACTTATGATGATTTTTTCTATGCTGACACGGCTGGCGCAGGCGTTACCAAGCGGCGCAAAGCGGTCAACCGGCTAGGCTATTCGAGTGCATTGCGGATTAAGGTTGCAACCAGCACGCAGACAATCTCGTTCATCAGCGCTCACTATACATTCGCACCAGGAGGGCCAATATAATGGCATTCAGCGGCGGTACGTTTTCACGCACATTCGATTGCACGACAGATCGTGACAATGGCGTCAAAATCCTTGCATCCAAGTTTGACACAGAACTTGATGGCTTTGCGACTGGCTTGTCCACTTGCATTCTCAAAGACGGCACACAGACATGCACGGCGGCAATCCCGTTTGCAGAAGGTCTTACTGTACCTGACAACAAGACAATCATCCTTGGTACAAACAGCGACATCACCATTCAGTATGATGAAAGCACAAACGACAGCCTTGAGATTGCTGCCAACGTAGAAGGCGCAGCGCTTGGCATCGTGCTGAAGGCTGACCAGGGCGATGACAATGCAGACCAGCACAAGCTGAACATTGCTGATGGCGGTGTGCTGACACTGGGCAGCAAAATCAGTGGCAGCTTTGTCAGCTATCTCACACACACGCCCAACAGCACTGTGGCCAGCAGCACAACGGCTGTTGCAGGCAATCTGACAGTCGGTGGTGATCTGACACTGGGGTCGGGCGCTGTCATCAGCGAGGCTGAACTAGAGGCGATTGACGGCGTTACAGCAGGCACTGTGGCGGCATCCAAGGCTGTGATTGTTGATAGTAACAAGGACATTGCCAGCTTCCGTAACGTGACGCTGACCGGCGAGTTGGATGCTGGGTCACTGGACATAAGCGGCGATGCCGACATTGACGGCACACTTGAAGCTGATGCCATGACGCTGAATGGCACGGCAATCACAGCCACAGCCACGCTCGACACAGGCATATCAAACAACAACGTGCCAAAGTTTACGTCTGGCGTGGCAGATGATGATTTTCTGCGGGTTGCTGGCACGGCCATTGAAGGCCGGTCTGCATCAGAAGTCTTGTCTGACATTGGCGGTCAAGCCAGCCTGACATTCGGCATCAGCAACACAAATGCCGTCAAGATTGACAGTTCTTCAGTAGCTGATGATGAGTATGCGCGTTTTACTGCAAGTGGTTTGGAAAGTAGATCAAACGCAGAAGTTCTGTCTGACATCGGTGCGCTGCCACTAGCTGGCGGTTCAATGACCGGCGCAGTCACAATCACGACTGCCGACAACACTGCACAGCTTACACTCAAGTCAACGGATGCGGATGATTCGTCTGGGCCACGCCTTGACCTTACAAGAGACAGTGGTAGTCCGGCTGATGGGGACACTATTGGCAGAATACGATATCTGTTTGACAACGATGCGGCAGAACAAATTGAGGGCGTTAGAGTAAACGGCATTATTCTGGACGCTAGCGATGGTACAGAAGATTGTCAGTTTGAAATTAGTACCCGTGTTGATGGAGATATTAGAAGTAGGATTAAATTAGGAACAGAAACCGTTTTCAATGAAGCAAGCCAAGACATTGATTTCCGTGTGGAGAGCAACGGCAACGCTAACATGCTTTTTGTGGATGCGGGGAATGACTGCATAGGCATCAGCAACAACATACCGGGGTCTTTCAACGCCGGTGCTAACAATCTCGTGGTTGGTTCTGGAAGCGGCAGCGAAGGCGTAACAATCTATGGCGGCGCAGAAAGTAATATATTTTTCGCTGACGGAACGGCTACTGCTGACAATTTGACAGGAAGAATTGAGTACTCACACAGTTCAGACTCTATGTCAATTTATACAAACAACGCATTTGCTGCGCGTGTTGACAGCAGCGGAAATCTAAATGTCAATCAGAGTTCCAGTACTGGCGGCAAACTGAACGTAAGCAATGCTAGTGGTACTTGGGCTGCAACGCTCGTCGATGCGGTTGAGAACGGGAACTACGTTGAGTTTCGTGACAGTTCTGGCAATCAGCACGGGTATCTTAAGGCAGAAGGTGCCGGTCTAGCGTTAAACGTAGGCTCCGCTGGCGGCATTGATTTTAGCGCAAACGCCAACGTTTCCGGCATGACAAGTGAACTTCTTGACGACTATGAAGAAGGCACGTTTACACCTTCTTTCACTGGAGGTATCACCGGCTCAAGCTATGGCGACCAGAATGGAACCTATGTAAAAATAGGTCAGCTTGTATTCTTTGCAATTGAGTTAGACATAACAAACGGCCAACAATCCACAAACGGCAATCAAATTAAGATTGACAACATCCCGTTTGTTTCAGCGGCGGCAAGTCCAATGGTTCATAGTCAGGGCGGTGCTTGGGTCACATTTAATAACAACTTTTACAATGTTGACACTGGGCCATATTTTCAAATCCCTACCAACACTAATCAGATTAAGTTGTATAGAGGGTCAGGTAATGCCTTAGCTGGCAATGATACCGGCGTAAACGCCCAGAATGATTTGCATATTGCTGGCTGTTATCGAACAGCATAGGAGATAAAAATGGCAACGCTTACAGAAGAAACACTAGAAGACAAGATTGAAGTAGTTGGCGATTACAAAGCCGTACAAGTACGCACCGCTACAGTTATCAAGAAAGATGGCGTTGAGATTAGTCGCAGCTTTCATCGGCACGCCTTGCAGCCAAGCACAAAGGCAAGCGGCTCGTGGGCTGACACAGACATCAGCGGCGAAAGCACTGAAGTGCAAGCTATCTGCAACGCCGTGTGGTCGGACGCTGTGAAGACTGCGTATCAGACAGCGATGGATGCACAGAGTGTCTAAACCTACAGCTGCATCTGTCCAAGCACAGATTGACACTCATGAGGCTGTCTGCGCTGAGAGATGGAAGGAAACCATCCTGCGGATCAAGCGCATCGAAACAATTATGATCGGCACTGCTGGCACAACAATTGTCCTGCTTGTAGGCGTTTTGCTGGGGCAGTGATCACAGTCTTTGTTCTGATGGTCTACATCGGGCTTGGCGAGAACGAAAAACTACACTCCGACAAAATGATATTTCGCAGCCTAGTGGACTGCCAGTGGTACGCCGCACGCATGGTTCGTGTTTACGGCAACTATGGTTACACGCGGCCTGGGACAGAGAAGATTACGGCATTTTGCCTGCCCGTTGAAATGGCAGAGGACACTGAAGAAAGGCTGTACTGATGCTTGCCGAATTGGCGGCTGCTAATGCGGCCTATAAAATTATCTCCACCACTTTGAAAAACACTGGTGAGATTGCGCGCGCTGGCAAGGCAATTGGCGATCTGATGTCGGCCAAAGAAGAATTGCAACGTCGGGGTAATAAGAAGCGAGCGCGGGGTGTAGGCGGCAATGACCTACAAGAATTTCTTGCCTTAGAAGAGATAAAACAACGCGAAAATGAAATAAAGCAAATGCTGATACTTTCGGGCCGCCCAGGTCTGTGGCGCGACTATCAAAAGTTTTGTGAAGAGGCCAGAGATGGTAGGGCCAAGGCAAGAGCGCAAGCCATCAAACGCCGTAAGAAGATGATTGAACAAATTGGGAATGTCGGCGTAGTCATCGTCATTCTCTCTGGCTTGATTGGCGTCGTTGTCTGGGGGCTGTGGGTCAGAGGCGCGTTTGCACAAGCACAGAACGATCTGACCGTATGCCGTCTGATCAAATGCGTGAAGGTAGACAAAAAAACTGAGTTTTGCGTCTACAGGGGCGCTCATAATACACAAGAAATCCTTAGTTTCTCGCTAAAGTTCCCGCGTGAATACAAGCCGCGGGAGTATCTGTGCCAGTGGGAAATTGATCAGCCGCCACCACCAAACATCTATGATGCACTGAAAGCGATCAAGGACAGCCAAAAGTGAACCGCATCATTTTTGGTGCAGACGATTATCTCAAATCATGGGCAGCAGAGCGCATCGGCATTGACCAGTTTGGGCCAAGCGTGGCGATTGGCGTTGAACGTGACAATCAGATCATCTGCGCCGCCATTTATCATGATTTACGGAAAGGGCAGATCGAGGCGTCCCTGGCTGCTTCCTCCCGGCGCTGGGCGTCCCGATCTGTCCTGCACACATTGTTTGCCTACCCATTTAAGCAAGTTGGGGCGCAACGGCTGCTGGTGCAATGCAACGAGGCAAACGCCAAGGCAATGAAAATGAACAGGCAGCTAGGCTTTACGCAAGAGGGCAGGCTGCGACATCTGCATGGGCCAGATGATGGCATCTTGTGGGGAATGTTGAAGGACGAATGTAAATGGATAAAGGGTCAAAGTAATGGGCAAGTCAGCGCCTTCACCACCACCAGTTCCTGATCCAAACGAACTGATCAACGCCCAGGCAAGCGCAAACCGCATCACGCAGTTTACTCCCTATGGCAACCTTTTGTTTGGTTCTGTCGGAGATCGTGGGCAGTTCGTTCAGGGTGCAGTGCCAGAAGACGGTCAGGCGGCAGCGTTCACGCAGGAAACACCGTTTCAGGCGCAGATGCGTGCGGCCACTGAAGGCACCGGGCTGGGGCTGGGCAATCTCGCCTTCAACCGCGTGACAGGCCGACAAGTCATTGGCCAGAACCCTGATGGCTCACCGATCTTTGCTGATGATCCTGATTTCCAAAACCCGTTCAGAACCGCGCCCACTTTATCGGATATATCAGCGGCACAAGAAACAGACCCGTTTGCTCAAGGTCAGAATTTACAGACATTCAATCAGGGCATATCGGCTAGTGTTGGCACAGATGCAGACGGCAATCCTATAAACGCTGCGCTGCCTACAAGTATAAACACAGACAACTTGACTGCTTTAACAACCGATCCAGAGGCGTTTCGCAAGACAATTGAAACAACCCTCTACAACCGTCAGCTTGGCCTGTTACAACCAGAGTTTACGCAGCAGCGTGAGGCGCTTGAACAGAACCTGGCTGATCGTGGCATCCCCATCACATCACAGGGCTACAACGACGCTGTGAACCGCTTGGAAACACAGCAAGGTGAACAGCTTGGACGGCTGGCACAGCAGGCCACACTAGCGGCAGGACAGGAGTCTGACCGGCTGGTTAACCAGGCACGCAACATCAGGGCGCAGCAGTTTGGTGAGCGTGCAGCGGCTGGTGAGTTTGGACTGGCAGCGCAGGGTCAGGCTTTCGGCCAAGATGCGGCGAATGTTCAACTGCAAAATGCAGCCAGACAGCAGCAAGTGGCTGACCAGCTACTTAGCAACCAGATCGCCAATCAGGCACGCCAGCGGCAGATTGCAGAGCGCACAGCCCTGCGCGGTCAGAACTTTAACGAACTGGCAGCACTGCTGGGCGGGCCACAAATACAGCAGGGCAGCTTCTTTGCACCTGGCACAATAGACACGCAAGGGGCATTCGCAGCGCAAGCAGCAGCGCAACAAAACGCCTTCAATCAGGCCATGCAAAATCGTTCAGCAAATCTTGGCGGGTTGTTTGGCTTGGCTGGCAATCTTGGTTCAGCATACTTGCTCGCATAGGGGTGATAGATGGCACTTAATCCTAGACAAATGCTTGGGCTGGGCAACGCACGCCCATCAATGCAGTACCAGCAGCTTAATCAGGCTTTCCAGTCCGACCCACGCCGCATCCTTGGTCAAGCGCTGATGGGGCAAGGTGCAAGCGCTGCGCCGGTCAGAACGCCCCTGCAAGGGCTTGGCAGGCTGTCTAGCGCATTGGTTGGCGCGTATCTTCAGCGCAAGGCTGGTGACGCACAAGTTGAGCGCGAAACCGCTATGACAGACCAGATCATGGGTATGTTGGGGCCGAATGTTGCACCGAATGTTCGCGCCGCTGTAGCTGCCAACCCAGCAGCGGCCCAGTCTGCATTGCTTGCAGCACAGTTCGCACCAACCACATCATCTGAATTAACTAATCTTGGCGGGTTTACTGGCGTGAGAACCACACAGACCAATCCGATTACTGGGCGAACATCAAGCACTATAGGAAACTTGGTGCAGCCGCGTGCGGCAGCAAAACAAGATTTTGTCACGCTGGTCGATCCGCAAGACCCGACAAAAATTGAAACTTTGGCACTAGGCGATGCGCGTATCCAAACCCTTTTAGGTCAGGGCTATGTTGAGCGCCAAGGCGCTGGAACAAGCGTATCAGTGACCCCTTCTATCAATATCGCAAATGAGCAAGCACAGACATTTGCAACAAAAGAAGCTGAATCCGCTGTGGCAACCATTCAGAATTTGCGTGAGCAAGTGGCGGGTGAAGCTGACCTTATTACTAGGCTAAACATCGCAGACCGCCTGCTAGAAGCTGGCACTGAGACTGGGCCAGTCACAAACCTGACAATGCCGATCCGTAATTTGGGCAGAGAGCTTGGTTTCTTAAACGATGAGCAAATCCGCGACTTGAACAACCAGCAAGTTTTGACCGCAGCCTTTAACTACATCATTCCACGCATGAGAGTAGTTGGTTCCGGCGCAACGTCCGACTTTGAAGCACGCCTTTTCGCAAGCGCCACAGCTAATATGGGCAACACGACTGAAGCAAATAAAGCGTTGGTCAAATCCATGCAGGCTTTAGTTCAGCGCCGCGCAGAGCTTTTGAAGGCAATGGAAACTTACGCCTCAGAAAACAATAGCCTCATAGGTTTTGCTGAATATGCAGACCAAAATGTAGCGCCTGCATTGAAGGCGTATATGACAGATGCAGAGTTTGACAATGCGGTTGCCGACGGTGAGCTGAAAGATGGTGACCTGTATTTCAATGGCTTCACTGGAACCTTTGAGATTTACGAGGGATAAATGGGATTACCAAGGCAATCAAAAACTGCACCAATGGGCGAACGCACCACGGGCGATGTTGTGGCTGATTTTAGCCGCGCTGGCGCACAAGGACTTACATTTGGTTTTGCCGATGAAATTGAGGCGGCAGTCCGTTCTGCATTTGACAGTGGGAAGACTTATGCAGAAACAGTCAAAGAAGTGCGTGGCAAGATTGACGAGTTCAGACAGCAAAACCCTGGCGCTGCGTATGGCACCGAAATAGCAGCAGCTATATTGCCAACTGTTGCAGCCAATTTCATCCCTGGATTGGGTCAAACCGCAACGGCTGGCAGAGTTTCGCAGCTTGCGCGATCTGCGGGGCTTGGCACTGGTGGACAACGCGCCGCCCAAGTAGGCGCAACATCAGCGGCGCAAGGGGGCATTTATGGTTTTGGCGCAGCAGAGGGCAACCCGATTGAGCGCCTTGACGACGCGGCTATGAGCGCTGCCATCAGCGGCGTTGCTGGGCCAGTCGTGGACAAAGTCGCCCCTCGCATCACGTCAAAAGCAAAAGATTTGTTAGCGTCTGGCGTGCCCCTCACACCTGGCCAAGCAGTCGGAGAAAGTGGAGTCATTGGGCGTGGCCTCAAACGGCTAGAAGAAGGCGTTGCCGACAATGTGTTTATTGTCGGGGACGCAGTTCGTGGCGCTTTGGACCGCGCACAAGTCGGTTTCAATCGGGCCGCAGTGGCAGAGGCTCTAGCGCCGCTGGGAATTAAAATACCAAAAGGATTAGAGGGCAAATCGCTGATAGGTTTTGGTCAACGCGCTTTGACTGCTAATTACAACCGCACACTTGGCAAAATGTCTGTCAAAGATACGTCTGGGCTGCTGGATGAACTGATCACAATTACCAAGGGCGTTGATCCAGATGTCAAAGCGTATGTAGACAATCGTGCTTTTAAAGACATTATTAATCGCATCAATCCTGACGGCGAATTGACAGGCAAAAGTTTAAAATTAGCCCAATCAAGTTTGCGCCGATTTATCAGCCGTCTGAAGCGCGATGGGTCGGAAGAAGCGCTGCGAAAAGCAGACGCTCTCGAAGATTTGAGGAGCGTTCTGAATGTGGCTATTAGTCGTGAAAACCCAAAACTTGCGCCACGTCTAAATCAAATTGACACGGCTTATGGTCAGTTTGAAATCGTTAGAAATGCAGAGTTGCGCCGTAAAACCGTTGAGGGCTTCACACCAGGTGATTTGTTGCAGTCAGCAGCGAAAGGTGACAACACAAAAAGACAGTCAAAGTTTTCAGCAGGCGAAGCTAGGATGCAGCGCTTGGCGCAAAATGCTCAAGACATCATCGGCGGCGTCGTGCCAGATAGTGGCACGTCACAGCGACAAGTTGCACGTCAAATTGTGACTGGTGGCGCGGGTGGCATGGGGCTGCAAACGCTGGAGCCGAGCACGCTTGCCTTAACCACTATGATACCCGGTGCATATACTCGGTTCGGCGTGCCGGTTGCTCGGAGTGGCGTCAGCAATTTAGGTCGTGGCACAAGGGCAGCAGTGCCAGTTTTGTCAGCGCAAGACCCCGACCAAATTATGGCAAACATGCTGATGGGCAGCAGCGCACCCTAGTGGCCCAGAAAAAGCTGGAGAGGTCGAGCGAGTTTGAACGCTACGATCTTGACAATGATGGCGTAGTCACAGACGCAGAGATTGAACGCGCCCGTGAAATTCGTGAGACAGAAGACAAGAGCCGCAAGCACCTGGCGCAGCTACGCCTAGCCAGATTCGCACTGATGGGCATGGGCGTTTACACGATCCTGCTGTTCATGCCGTTCATACCAGACACGCGCATCAAACTACTAAGTGAGGTCAGCCCACTGCTCTACATCAGCTTGTCTGGTGTGGTGGGTGCCTACATGGGCTTCACTCAAATGGGAGATAAGAAATAATGCTGGGAGTTTTAGCATCGATCCTTGGCAACGGGGATGTGATTAAGAAGGGCATGGATTTAATAGATGATGTCCATAGTTCTGATGAAGAAATGGAGCGCGTCAAGGCGCAGGCAAAGATTGACACGATGGCCGCATACGCACCCTTCAAGGTGGCCCAGCGGTATTTAGCCCTGATGTTCACAGCCACGTTCTTGGCGTCGTTTGCGCTGGTGTTGGTAATGACCCTGATGGGCGAAACAAACATCTCTGATGTTAAACAGGTAATTGATGACTTTTATGTGGGCGAGGCAATGCTGACCATTCTGGCCTTCTACTTTGGCGGCGGGATGCTTGAGGGCGTTGTCGGCAAGGTGAAAGGTAAGAAGTAATGCCATTTAGCAAGTATTCTCCAAAGCAGAAAAAACTAGCTGCTGCTGCCAAGCCGCGCACTAAAATTACCCGCGCTGATTTCACTGCCTTGAACAAGAAGAAGAAGAAAAAGAAAACGAGGCGCGCATGAACATTGATGCACTGCGTGAAGAGATAGCGGCTGATGAGGGCTGCAAGTATGAAATATATTTAGATCACCTGTCGCTGCCTACGCACGGAATCGGTCATCTCATCACAGAAGATGATCCAGAGCATGGCCAGCCGGTTGGCACACCCGTCAGCGAGGATCGCGTCAATCAGGTGTTTGAAGACGATATTGCGGTCACCCTTAGTGAGTGCCGCATCTTGTTTGAGAACTTTGATGATCTACCGGAGGAATGCCAAAGAATCTTGGCAAATCTCATGTTCAATATGGGCAGGCCGCGTTTGTCCAAATTCGTCAGCATGAAGTCAGCCATATATGCAAAAGACTGGAATCGTGCCGCCGATGAAATCAAAAATTCCAGATATTACACACAGGTCACCAACCGCGCAGATAGACTTATTGCACGCATGAGAGCGCTCGCTGATGGCTAGAAGAGCGCCAGCCAAAGGCAAGGCCAAGGTCAAGGTCACTGCCACTGGCAAACGAGTGTCTTACGGCCAAGCTGGCAAGGCAAAGGGTGGTGGCCCACGGGTGCGCCCTGGCACCAGCAAGGCTGATAGCTACTGCGCTAGGTCAGCCGGTCAGATGAAGAAGCACCCCAAGGCTGCACGCAATCCTAACAGCCCGTTGCGCCTGTCACGCAAGCGCTGGAAATGCGCCGGTAAAAAGTCGCGGAGATAATCCATGAAGATGAAGAAACTGACGGCACGGCAGCAGGCCGCGCTGAAGCGCCATGGCGTCCATCATACAGCAAAACATATGGCCGAAATGCGTAGGCTTATGCGTGATGGCGGCAAAACATTCAAAGAAGCGCATCGGTTGGCGATGCGTAAAATAGGAAGGTGAGAGCAATGCCAGGTCATGCAATGAAGAAGCCAAAGATGATGCCAAAACGTAAGGCAACAAAGGCGGCTGCAAAGAAGAAGATGGCACCACGCCGTCGCATGCGTCGAAGCTACGTCTGATGGCACGCGGTAAAACGCCGTCTAAACCAACACCCACAAATCCAAAGCTGTATGCACGGGTGAAGGCAGAGGCGAAAAAGAAATTTGATGTCTATCCGTCTGCCTACGCCAACGCCTGGCTGGTTCGCACATATAAGTCGCGCGGTGGTGGATACAGGGGCAAGAAACCGACATGAGCCTGACCAAGTGGTTCAAAGAAGACTGGGTTGATATCAGCGCACCAAAGAAAGGTGGCGGCTACAAAAAGTGTGGCCGCACCTCGTCAGAGCGTGGCAAGCGTGGCTATCCCAAGTGCGTGCCAGCCGCAAAGGCAGGGCGCATGAGCAAGTCGCAGATCAAGTCTGCGGTGCAGCGCAAGCGGTCTAAAAAGCAGGGCGTGGGTGGCAAGCCGACCAACGTGGCGACCTTTGCAAACAGGCGTAAAGCACGGGCTTGATTTGTTATAGTTTTGTTATAGGTTTGTGCTTACCAACGCCTGCCAGCATATCCCAAAATGCCCCAAAAACAGCCATTTTTGGTGATCAAAAACCGCTAAAATCGTGCTTTGCAAGCAGGAGGTCGTCGGTTCGATCCCGTCTGGCTCCACCACCCCAAACCCAAGTATAGCCTCAAATACAGTCCCTCGGCCGTGAACGGCTGGGGGCTGTTTTTTTGTTTTGTTATAGGTTTGTTATAGTTTTGTTTGCAGGGTTTGACTTTTTATGTCAATATACTCTCATTGAGATATCAAATGGGAGCAAGGCAATGAAGGATTTATCGGTAAAGTTTTGGGAAAAGCGTGGCCACTATGTAATCAACGCATCCCGTGTGGGCTTAAGTGTCAACCATGGAAATTTTGCAACGAGGGATGCGGCTCTTGCAGAAGCGGAAATGCTGAAGGCCAGATTTTTAACTGGCATGATTGCCCAGCCGTTGCAGATATCAAAATGCGCCGACGCTGCTGCTGCGTTTTTAGAATCACAAACGCGCCGTGTTGATGATGAAGAAATCAGCCTTTCACATTACAAGGGTGTAAAGCGTTCGATAGATTTTTCCTTGGCAATCCGTATTGATGGCAAGATGTTTGGCAAGCATGGTTTGGACAAGCTGGTCACAAAGGCCAACAAAGATGAGTTGGCGGCGACTTTCAAGCGCGAGATAAAAGCTGAAGGCAAAAGCAAATCGCTTGCGGAACAGCGTATCAAGGCGCTCAAGTCATTTTTCAACTACTGTCAGGCAAAGGGATGGGTTGATCTTAATCCCTTAGACAAAGTGTCTTTTGGGTTGGCGACAGACATTGCAGATCGTGCGCCAAAGATTCAGCCTGAAACTGTTAAGCAACTTGTGACGAAGGGCTTGGATGGTGAAACATTGACAAGCCGCGCTATGGTGTTGACAGCGTTGTCGTCTGGCATCCGTCAGGGTGAACTGCGTGCGCTGCCGTGGCGTTGTGTAGATTTTAAAGAAAGCGCGATTAGGATTGAACAGGCTGTCAAAACAGAAAGCAGTGTTATTGGTGAGCCAAAGACAAAGCGCGGCTTTCGCACCATTCCTGTGCCAAGCGAGACAATGCAATTACTGCGTGAACTGAAGATGCAAAGTCGCCACACAAGCGATGACCATCTGGTGTTCGCCACAGCGGCTGGACTGCCAAAGCAAAAAAAGACCTTGCGTGAATTGATCGAACGCGCATCAAAGCGTGCCGGTATTGAGCGCATGGTCTGGGGTGACATGAGACACTTTTTTGCAAGTGTTCAGCTATCGGCCTTGGGTGAAGATTGGGCAGAGGTTGCAGCTTTGATGGGCCACAGCAACCCGTCATTCACTTACCGCCAATACGGACATTTTTCAAAGAATGAGGCAAAGCAAGAAAAGGCGCGGTCTGCCGCTGCCAATGCAATATTCGGATAAAAGAAAGGGGCGCTAGTGCGCCCCTCTCACAACGTCCCAGATTCTTTGCACCCAGTTTCTGGGCGGCGGTTCGATGCTCACCGCCTCGCGTCTTGCTGCCCATATACGTTTCATCCTTTTACTTTGCGCGGCACGCTTTTCAGCCGTCCACGCTGCTTTGTGTTTGTTCATTTATCCCACCTAATTTCACAATTTCGGCACGCGGTATGAACCACCGTGAACCATCTTGAATTGCTCTGATCTGACCATCTTTGATCCAGCGCCTGACGCGCTTGCGGCTGGCCTCGCTGTACCCCTCCACAAAAAGCGCATCACACGCCTCTTTGACCGTCAGAAGAGCGCTAGTAGCCATTTTTGGTTGCCTCATAGCCAGCTGGTGGCGGCGGTGCATCAGGAACGCTTGTATGCGGCGGCGGTGCCGGTGGCGGCGGCGGCGGTGGTGCATAGACAGGGGCAGGGACAGCAGCTTGCTGTCGCGGGGCTCCGTCATTCAGCCAGAGCCGTGATCTTGCCACGCGGTGAAATGTGTCACCAATCTTGACCTGTATCTCCAGACCAGGCTGCTGCTTGAAATCGTCCTTGGTGGCTTGATAATAGGCGTCCAGACGTGCCTTCAGATCAGGGTCACTGATGTTGAACCAAAAACTGATGCTCAAATTGTCGTCAATCTCAACGCCTCGCACCAACTGAATTTTGCCAGCTTTATATTCAGGTTGTGCCATTTTGGATGTCCTTCTCTTGTTTTTTCCAGAAAGCATAAAAGCGGTTATAGTCGTCAGGCTTTGTGTTGTGCATTGCTGTCAACACGGGGTTCATCTCACCGATCCAAGCGTTGAGGCCGGTCTGTGATTTGAATGATTGAATCTTGGTTTCGAGCGCGGCCAGATCGTAATCGGCGGCTGGCGCTACTTCTTTTGCGCCCACGCCGTCACTAGGTGCTGGCTGGTGAAAGTCAGGGTCATCACGCTCACCTGTGGAGATAAGCAACAGCGCACGCAGATATTGCTTTACAGCGTAAGACTGGGCGCTGCCGCTGGTCTGTGCGCCTGTCAGGGGCAACATGACATCCATGCCGACAGGATCGGTCTTCTCACCTGACACATGGCCCATGCCGATCTTGTAACTAAATTTAGCCCACAGTTTTGCATTGCCTGCGCTAAACGTCTCTGTGCCAACGCTATCAACTTGCGGGTGCAGCCCGTGTTCAGCGCAGATCGGGCGGCACATATCCAAGAACGCATCAACGGATGCAAAGCTGTAATTGCCATGCTGATTGCGGTCACCCTTGGCCAGTTTCTGTATTTGGCCCATAGCGGCGTTAATGGCCGCGTTTATGTTTGCTTGATTACTCATTATCTCCCTCGACTGACCGCGTGTTGAAAAGCCCTGCATGGGCCGGATTGTTCTTCATCCACAGCCGCGCATAGTATGGCTTGTGGTGGTCATTGATCTTGAGCGCCTCACCATCTGGGCGTGCATCAATGATGTTGATGGTTGTCTCCCAGCGGATGCGTTCCATGATCATCTGTGATCCAACGCGCTTGTGGCCCTTGGCAATCGCCTCACGGGTGAAGCGATCCCATAACTGGTAGACCATCGGATTGGCCTGGTGGAACGCCAAGAACCGTGCTTCACGCTCGTTGCGCGGTGCCTGCATGGCCTCAAACAGTGTGGGCTGGGCGTTCATGTCATCACCATGTCAAGCAGCACCAGGGCGCACCACAGGCTGAAGACGCCAAATAATGCGCCAACGATCAGGCCGCATACGCGCAAGGCCTCTCGCCACGCGCTGTATGGGCGCAGAGGTCGGCCAGCTTCATCAACGTGAAGCCACAACAGGTTTCGTCTCATTTGAATCCCCATAGTTTTTTTGCCTCGTTTAAAACTTCTGGGCGCATATCCCACGCCCACATATGTGAAAAATCTGGTTCAATCAGGCGCAGCATTTGCTCCACCGAATCGGCAGATTTCAGGATGTTTTCGCGGATCGCGCATTTTGCTGTGATGTGATTGAGGGCAGCTTGCAGC
>Ga0209348_1000771_pt1 | contig 16049 bp, 6 predicted proteins | sample ETNvirenome_2_30_FD_184065 | JGI IMG/M metagenome (GOLD analysis project Ga0209348, IMG submission 184065) | Marine viral communities from the Pacific Ocean - ETNP_2_30 (SPAdes) (version 2) | ecosystem: Environmental > Aquatic > Marine > Oceanic | place: Pacific Ocean | collected 2013-06-22 | reverse complement strand
ATGTATTTACAATGGAGTAAAATAGATGTAGGTGCACCTGATTTTAGAGAAGCTAATAGATTATTCTATATATTTTGGGAAGCATGCAAAGCTGATAAAAGATGTTATGGTATGTGCTACTTAAAAAATAGACGATCTGGTTTTTCGTTTATGTCATCAGCTGAAACAGTTAACTTAGCTACTATATCAAGTGATAGTAGATATGGTATATTATCAAAAAGTGGAGCCGATGCAAAGAAAATGTTCACAGACAAAGTTGTACCAATATCTGTTAACTATCCGTTTTTCTTTAAACCGATACAAGATGGTATGGATAGACCTAAGTCTGAACTTGCTTACCGTGTACCTGCGAGTAAGTTTACTCGTAGAAAAATTACTGCGAACGAAAAACAAGAAGACTTACAAGGATTAGACACAACTATAGACTGGAAAAATACTGGTGACAATAGTTACGACGGTGAAAAGTTAAACTTATTAGTACACGACGAAAGCGGTAAGTGGGAAAGACCTGATAATATATTAAATAATTGGCGTGTAACAAAAACTTGTTTACGACTTGGTAGTAGAATAGTAGGTAAATGTATGATGGGTAGTACCAGCAACGCTCTTGATAAAGGAGGTGGTAACTTTAAAAAACTATACAATGATTCAGATGTTAATAGACGAAACCGTAATGGACAAACAAAGTCTGGGCTTTATTCTCTCTTTATCCCAATGGAGTGGAACTACGAAGGATTTATTGATGAATACGGACGTCCAGTCTTTAATAATCCAGACAATGATGTATACGGACCAGACGGTGAATTAATAGATTATGGCATTATAGATCATTGGCAAAACGAAGCTGATGGTTTAAAAAACGATCAAGATGCTTTAAATGAGTTTTACAGACAGTTTCCAAGAACTGAAGAACACGCGTTTAGAGATGAAGCAAAAAATAGTATATTTAATTTAGTTAAAATATACGAACAAATAGATTATAACGAAGAAACAAAAGGTGCTGTAAGTGTAGGTAACTTTCAGTGGATTAACGGTGTAAAAGATACTAAAGTTATATTTTATCCAGATCCAAAAGGTAGGTTTCATATTAGCTGGGTACCACCAAATCGTTTACAAAATAAAATTATATTAAAAAATGGAAGCAAATACCCTGGCAACGATTATATGGGCGCTTTTGGCTGCGATAGCTACGACATTAGCGGTACTGTAGATGGTAAAGGCTCAAAAGGTGCTTTACACGGTTTAACTAAATTTAGTATGGAAGACGCGCCGCCAAATCATTTTTTCTTAGAATATATAGCTAGACCACAAACAGCTGAAATATTTTTTGAAGATGTGTTAATGGCTTTAGTGTTTTATGGTATGCCAATACTTGCAGAGAACAATAAACCAAGACTATTATATTATTTAAGGCGTCGAGGTTATAGAGGTTATAGTATGAACAGACCTGATAAAGTTTGGAATAAATTATCTACAGCAGAAAAAGAAATAGGTGGTATACCTAATACTAGCGAAGATATAAAACAAGCTCACGCAGCGGCTATTGAAATGTATATTCAACAACATGTTGGTAATTTAGGTGATGGTAATTATGGTAATATATATTTTAATAGAACTTTAAATGATTGGTCAAGATTTGATATAACAAAAAGAACAAAATATGATGCTACTATTAGTAGCGGTTTAGCTGTTATGGCTTGTAATAAAAATTTATATACGCCTAACGCTGTAAAAGAAAAAACAAAATTAAATATAAGTATTTCTAAATATAGAAACACTGGTAACACTTCACAAATAATAAAGTAAATATGGGATATTCTAACAGTTATTTTCCAAAACAAACAGTTAGTGATGCTGAGAAACTTAGCTATGATTATGGTTTAAAAGTTGCTAAAGCTATAGAAACAGAGTGGTTTAATGATGATCACAATAATAATAGATATAGAAACAACTATAACGATTTTCATAATTTAAGATTATATGCAAGAGGAGAACAATCAATACAAAAATATAAAGATGAATTATCTATAAACGGTGATTTATCTTATTTAAATTTAGACTGGACACCAGTACCTATAATATCAAAGTTTGTTGATATAGTTGTTAATGGTATGTCAAACAGGATGTATGATATAAAAGCATACTCACAATCACCAAACGGCATAAGTCAAAGAACAAACTACATGGAGTCGTTATTAACAGACATGGAGTTAAAAGATTTTGATCAAGAAAACGAAGAGTTTTTTGGTATGTCTACTAGAGAAGTTACTGATGTTGATTTACCTGAAACTACAGAAGAGTTACAGGTACACATGCAGTTAAGTTATAAGCAAGCTATAGAACTTGCAGAAGAACAAGCAATAAATACTTTATTTGAAGGTAATAATTACGACTTAATACAAAAAAGATTTTATTATGATTTAGCTGTGTTAGGTATTGGTGCTGTAAAAACTGATTTTAACACATCTGAAGGTGTTACTATAAAATATGTAGATCCTGTAGATTTAGTTTACTCTTACACAGACTCACCTTATTTTGATGATATATATTATGTTGGTGAAGTTAAATCTATACCTGTTAACGAGCTTGCTAAAGAATTTCCGTTTTTAGAAGAAGAAGATTTACAAGATATAATGAGTAATAAATCTTATTATAGAAACAGTAATAGAAGCAGATATAATTCTGATAAAGAAGATACAAATAAAATACAAGTTTTATATTTTAATTATAAAACTTATATGAACGAAGTTTACAAAGTAAAAGAAACAGGTACGGGTGCTGATAAAGTTATAGAAAAAGATGATACTTTTAACCCACCTAATGATAAGCAAGGTGATTATTCTAAATTATTAAGATCTATAGAGGTTTTATATGAAGGCGCTTTAATACTAGGTACTGATAGATTACTTAGATGGGAAATGGCTAAAAACATGATGCGACCAAAAAGTAACTATACTAAAGTAAAAATGAATTACTCTATAGTAGCGCCACGTATGTATAACGGTAAAATAGAAAGTTTAGTTAAACGTATTACTGGATTTGCTGATATGATACAGCTTACGCATTTAAAACTGCAGCAAGTTATGTCTAGGTTAATACCAGACGGTGTGTATCTTGATGCTGATGGTCTAGCTGAAATAGACTTAGGTAATGGCACAAACTATAATCCACAAGAAGCCTTAAACATGTTTTTTCAAACAGGTAGTGTTATTGGTAGATCGTTTACGCAAGACGGTGATATAAATCCTGGTAAAGTACCAATACAAGAAATAAACTCTAGCAATGGTGGTGCTAAAATGCAAAGTTTAATTACAACTTATAATTATTACTTACAAATGATTAGAGATGTAACTGGACTTAATGAAGCAAGAGATGGTAGTACACCAGATAAAAACGCTTTAGTTGGTATACAAAAATTAGCAGCTGCAAATAGTAATACAGCTACTAGACATATATTAGATTCAGGTTTATTTTTAACTGCAGAAACAGCTGAAAAGCTATCACTTAGAATATCTGATATATTAGAATATTCACCAACAAAAGAAGCTTTTATAGAAACTGTAGGTTCTCATAATGTTGCTACATTAGAAGAAATGGCTAGCTTGTATTTATATGACTTTGGTATATTTATAGAATTACAACCAGACGAAGAAGAAAGAGCTAGATTAGAAAATAACATACAAATGGCTTTACAACAAAAAAATATAGAGCTTGAAGATGCTATTGATATTAGAGAAATAAAAAATATAAAACTCGCTAATCAGCTTTTAAAAATACGTAGAAATAAAAAGCTTGAAAACGATAGAAGAGTACAGCTTGAAAACATACAAGCTCAATCACAGTCTAACTCTCAAGCAGCACAAGTAGCTGCTCAAATAGAAGTTCAAAAAGAACAAGCGTTAACACAATCAAAAATTACATTAGAACAAACTAAAGCTCAACTTGAAAGTCAAAAAATGATAGCTGAAGCAGAGCTTAAAAAGCAGTTAATGAACTTAGAGTTTCAGTACAACATGCAGTTAAAAGGAGTTGAAACTCAAGGTATGAAAAATAGAGAAAAAGAAAAAGAAGATAGAAAAGACGAAAGAACTAAAATTCAAGCTACTCAACAAAGTGAGCTTATAGATCAAAGAAAAACAGGTAAACCACCTAAAAACTTTGAATCTGCAGGTAATGATATAATGGGAGGCGGCTTTAATTTAGAGTCTTTTGAACCTAGATAGATTTATTAATTATTATTATATTATATTATGGAAGAAAATAAAGAAAACGTAGTTGAGGAAACTACTCAAGAAACTGTGCAAGCAGTTGAAGAAACAAAATTTAAAAGCGCTGACGATGACAGCGTTGCAAAAGTAGATTTAAATAACCCACCAAAAAAAGAAGAAAATGCCGTTCGAGAGCAAAGCACAGATGAGGTTCCTGTACGCGACGAACCCGAGACTAGCGAAAAAGTACTCGAAGAAAACGTCGAAGCAACAGATGAAAAACCTACCGGAGAAGAAGTCACCAGCTCCGTTCAAGATGAACAACCCACTCTTGAAGAAGTAACAGACGAAAAAGTTGAAGAGCAAGCAGAAGAATTAGTTGCAGAAACTAAAGAAGCTATAGTTGAAGCTCAAAAAACAGGTAAAAAATTACCAGACAATATACAAAAACTAGTTGACTTCATGGAAGAAACTGGTGGTACTGTTGAAGATTATGTCAGGTTAAATCAAGATTACTCTAGTTACGATGACAATAGCTTGTTAAGAGAATATTATAAGCAAACTAAAAAACATCTTACAGACGAAGAGATTAGTTTTTTAATGGAAGATACGTTTTCAGTAGACGAAGAAGAAGATACTGAAAGAGAAATAAAAAGAAAAAAATTAGCGTTTAAAGAGCAAGTTGCCAGCGCTAAAGCCTACTTAGACGGGCAAAAGTCTAAATACTATGAAGAAATTAAAGCTGGTTCAAGGCTTACACCTGAACAACAAAAAGCTTGGGATTTTTTTAATAGATATAACAAAGAGTCGGAAGAGAATAAAAAAACAGTTGAAAGAAACTCTAATGTTTTTACACAAAAAACTAATCAAGTTTTTAACGACAAGTTCAAAGGTTTTGAATACAACGTCGGTGATAAAAAATATAGGTTTAATGTTAACAATGTTAATGAAGTAAAACAAACTCAAAGCGATATAAATAATTTTACTAAAAAGTTTTTAGATAAAAATTCTACATTATCAGATGCTGTGGGTTATCACAAATCTTTATTTACAGCGATGAACGCGGATGCTGTTGCTAGACACTTTTATGAGCAAGGTAAAGCTGACGCTATAAAAAATAGTGTTGCTAAATCTAAAAATGTAGATATGAAACCAAGGCAAAGTCATGGTGAAATAGAAGCGGGTGGAATAAAAGTAAAAGTACTAGGCGATAATTCTTCTGATTTTAAGTTTAAAATTAAAAACAATAAATAACAAATTTAAAATTTAAAAAATGGCAATTACAAATGGAAATCTTTTGAACAAGGTGCCTGCTCCACAACAGCAGACTCTTGCTTCAAATTATATTGATTTTACGAGCACTGACACCGCAGGTTGGGCTCAACAATACCTGCCTGACTTAATGGAGAAAGAAGCTGAGGTTTTCGGACCTAGAACAATTTCTGGTTTCTTATCACAAGTTGGAGCAGAAGAGTCTATGACATCTGATCAAGTTATTTGGTCTGAGCAGTCAAGATTACACTTATCATACGTTGGAACAATCGTTGCTACTGGTGATACTAACGGTACTTTTACAGTACAAACTGATATTGATTCAAACGCAATCACAACTACTCATGGTATAAGAGTTAACGATATGGTTTTAATAGCACAAGCTGGTGTTGTAGTTAAAGCTTTAGTTGTTGAAACTCCTGAGTCTGCTGTAGTTTCTCTTGAGCCTTATGCAGAAGCAACTTTATCTGCTGCTGGTCTTTCTGATGGAACTGCAACTTTATTAGTTATAGGTTCTGAGTTTGGTAAAGGTCAGTCTTACTCTGATATTACTGGTACTCACAACTCTGACAGAAGAACAGCTTTAGAGCCACAGTTTAAGCAGTATAACAACAAGCCAATAATCATGAAAGATTATTACGAAGTTTCAGGATCTGATGCTTCAAGAATTGGTTGGGTTGAAATATCTGGAGAAGGTGGACAATCAGGTTACTTATGGTACTTAAAAGCAGAAGCTGATACAAGATCTAGATTTACAGATTACTTAGAAATGGCTATGATAGAAGCTGAGAAAACAGTTGCTAACTCTGCCATTGGTTTTGCTAATAAACAAATCAGAGGTGCTGCTGACGCTGGTCTTGATGGAGCTGGTACTGAAGGTTTATTTGCTGCTATCGAGTCAAGGGGTAACGTTACTTCTGGTGTAACTGGTGTTAACGCTGCTACTGATTTAGCTGAGTTCGACGCGATCTTAGCTGAGTTTGACAAGCAAGGTGCTATTGAAGAAAACATGTTATTCGTAAACAGAGCTACGTCTCTTGCTTTTGACGATATGTTAGCTTCAATGAACTCTTACGGGGCTGGTGGTACATCTTACGGTGTATTTAACAACTCTGAAGATATGGCGTTAAACTTAGGTTTCTCAGGATTTAGAAGAGGTTCTTATGACTTCTATAAGTCTGACTTCAGATACTTAAACGATAAAGCTACAAGAGGTGGTATTAATGACAGAGCGGGTAGCGCAGCTATCAGAGGTGTTATTATACCAGCTGGTGTATCTTCTGTTTACGATCAAGCTTTAGGAAGAAACTTAAAGAGACCTTTCTTACACGTAAGATTTAGAGCTTCAGCTACTGATAACCGAAGAATGAAAACTTGGGTTACTGGTTCTGTTGGTGCTTCTACATCTGCACTTGATGCAATGCAATTACACATGTTAACTGAAAGATGTTTAGTAGTACAAGGTGCTAACAACTTTATGTTAATGAAGTAAATCATTATTTAAAAGTCGAGGCTTCGGCCTCGGCTTTATTTTATTAATTTTATTATATATTATATTATGGCAAAAAAGAAAACAAAAGTGGAAGTTGAAGAAACTCCACAGGTAGTTGAAACACCAGTTGTTGAAACTCCAAAACCAAAAAGAACTGGACCAACTTATAAAAAATCAACAGACGGTTGGGAAATAAAAGATAGAATATATAGATTAAAAGGCGAAAAAAAGCCTTTATCAAGATCTATTAGATCAGCAAACATGTATTGGTTTGATGAAAGTGCAGGTTATGAAAGAGAATTAAAATACTGTGTAAATCAAAAAACTTGTTTTGTTGATGAAATGAAAGGTGATCAAAGATTAGACCATATTATTTTTAGAAATGGTATGTTAATTATTGAAAAAGAAAAAGTTGTTTTACAAAAATTACTTTCACTATATCACCCTGATAAAGATATTTTATTTTACGAAGAAAAACCTGAAGTTGAAGCTGCTAATGAAATAGAAATATTAGAGTTAGAAGCTGATGCAATAGTTATAGCTAGAGATATGGAACTTGAGCTTGCTGAAGCTATAATGCGTGTAGAGCTTGGTTCTAAAGTGTCTAAGATGAGTTCTAAAGAACTTAAAAGAGATTTGTTAATATTTGCTAGAAACAACCCTGCTTTATTCTTAGAATTAGCTTCAGATGATAATGTTCAGCTTAGAAACTTTGGTATTAAAGCTGTTGAACTTAAAATTATTAAGTTAACACCAGATCAAAGAAAGTTTTTATGGGCTTCTAATAATAGACCTATAATGACAGTTCCTTTTGATGAACACCCGTATACTGCTCTTGCTCATTGGTTTAAAACTGATGAAGGTATGGAGATATATGCGAATATAGAAAAACGATTAAATTCGTAACAACCTTAGTAGAGTAACCACTCTTCGGGGTGGTTACAATACTATAATAAAAAAATATGGTAAGTATAAACAAAGTATATCAAACAGTTTTAGCGGTAGCTAATAAAGAACAAAGAGGTTATATAACACCGCAAGAATTTAATTTATTTGCTGATCAAGCGCAAATGGATATTTTTGAACAGTATTTTTATGACTTAAATCAAGTTAGAAGAATACCTGGTAATAGTACAAACACAGCAGATCACGATGATATATTAGAAGAAAAAATATCTATTTTTCATAAATCAGATGTTAACACTGCTATTTCTTATTCTAGCGATGAAGTTTTAATGAATCAATTTACTGATTATTATAAAATACTAAGTGTAAGAGTAAAATATACAAATTTTGCAGATTTTGTAGAAGCTGAAAAATTATCTTCAAATGAATTAACAAAATATTTATCTTCACCTTTAGCTAAACCTACTTTTGATAGACCTGTCTATACTATTTATAATAGTGGTCAATACAGTACTCGCGCAAACTCTACTGTAAGATTAAAGTTTTACCCAGGCTTTAGTGGTAGTACAGCTAGTGCAAAAATTGATTATATTAATAAGCCACCTAAACCTAATTGGACTTACATAGCAGTAAATGAAAAACCTTTATATAATTCTAACGCTGCAGATCACATGGACTTTACTTTACATGCTTCTGAACAAAAAAAATTAGTTATAAAAATATTGCAGCTAGCTGGTATAACAATTAAAGATTACAATGTAACTCAATTTGCTAACCAAGAAGAAGTTAAAACTATTCAACAACAAAAATCTTAATTAAATGGCTTTATTTCAAGGATCTCAACAAACTTATTATGAAAGTGATTATTATGGTAATTATCAGTTTACTTCGTTAAACGATATAATAAATAATTTTTTAGTTTCTTACGTTGGTGAAAATAAAATAATACCTAAAATACAAAGAGCTGACGTTGCGTTTCACGCACAAAGAGCTTTACAAGAATTATCTTTTGATACTTTTAAATCTATAAAATCTCAAGAAATAGTTTTACCACCTAGTCTTACAATGATACTTCCTCACGATTATGTTAATTATGTAAAAATTAGTTTTAGTGATGACTCAGGTATAAAAAGAATTTTATATCCAACTCCTAAAACATCTAATCCTTTTGCTATTAGGCAAAACGATGACCTTAGTTATTCTTTTTTTAGTGGTGCAAACTTAGTATTAAACGGTGATTTTGACTCTAATTTAACTGATACTTGGAACGTATCACCAGCGTCTAATAGTGGTGCTTGGAACAGTATTTTTCAAAACACTGCTGAAACTAAATATTATTATCAAAGAATATTTGATAAAATAGAATTAGACAATGAAGAGTTAGTTTTTTCACACTTGTGGAATGAAACCTCGGGTGGTGTAACTTTTTCTAAAGCTTATGGTTGTTTTCAAAGAGTAGATGTTTCAGAATATGAAACTTTAGATTTAACAGCTACAGGTGAAGTTTCAGATCGACTTTTAGATAGCGCAAGTACTATTTTAGCTGAACCTGGTATTTTACGTATAGGTATTACATCTTTAAATCCAAACACTGATTTTACTTTTGTAGGAACAGATGGAGTAACTAGAACAGTTACACCTACAAATGTAAACCCTTTACATCCAAAAGTTCAATCACCAAACATTAGAACAGATGTTTTTGATTTAGGTTTTTTAGAGTGGGCTACAGATCCTACTGATGCTACTAAAGGCGAGGTTGGCGAAAAAGTTCTTGAAGATATAGACGTATCTCAACATAGTGAAGTTTGGGTCTATATAACAAGTCAAGCTAAGTGGGAAGACACTGCTGTAACAGAAACAACGCAAGGTTCTAGTGGTGGTACTCTTGAAATTTTACCTGCTACTTCATTAGCTGCAACAGGCTCTAATCATACTTTTAGAGAAAACAAAATAGATAAAATAAATTTAAGTACATCAGCTCCTGCTAGAACTTTATTAAAAGAAAATAAAGACGGTAATTCTAGAACTTGGAATAAATATAAAAGTCACACTGAGTCTGAGCACACAATAAATGACTATCAAGATTATGAAAATAATGTTTATTGGCCTAACGAAGGTGAAAGATATGGTTTAGACGGTCAATATGCCCAAGTAAACGGATCTTATTATATAGATAACTTAAAAGGTTTAATATACTTTTCTTCTGTTTTAAGTGGACAAACAATAATATTAGACTATATTAGTGACGGTTTAGGTACAAATGCAGAAATGCAAGTTCATAAATTTGCTGAAGAGGCTATGTATAAAAGTATAGCTTATGCTATTTTATCAACATCTACATACGGTTTAGCAGTTGCGCCTTTGTATAAAAAAGAAAAAAGAGCTGCTATAAGACAAGCAAAGTTAAGATTGTCTAATATTAAATTAGAAGAAATAACACAAATATTTAGAGGTAAATCAAAACATATAAAACATTAATATGCCAGAGATTAAAAACACTTTTCTAAAAGGTCGTATGAATAAAGACCTTGATGAAAGAATTATACCTAAAGGAGAATACAGAGATGCTTTGAATATAAATATATCTACGTCTGAAGAAGCAGATGTAGGTACAGTTCAAACTATATTAGGTAATAAAAAAATATCTAATTTAGGTGGAGGTGTTTGTGTTGGTAGTATATCAAATGAAAAAACAAATAAAATATATTGGTTTAATATTAAATCAAACAGTGGTATTAATGAGATAATTGAATACGATCAAAACAATAATACGTCTAGTTATATTTTTGTAGATTTAAAAGCAAATACAGACGAACCTGTTTTAAATTTTCCTAATAAAATAATAACAGGTATTAATATAATTAATGATTTACTTTTTTGGACTGATGGTGAAGGTGAACCTAAAAAAATAAATATAGAAAGATGTAAAGCTGGTACTAATCAAAACGGTACAGATCATACAAAACTAGTTGTTAACGGTGTAAATACTGGTGTAGATATTAAAGAAGAAAATATAACAGTAATTAAAAAGAAACCTACTAAATCACCAGTTGTAGTAACTAACTATACAGAAACAGACAGTCCTTACAATAAAAAAGCTTTTTTGTTTGAAAAAACATTTTCAAGGTTTGCTTACAGATATAAATATGAAGATGGTGAGTATTCAGCTTTCGGTCCTTTTTCAGAAGTTGTTTTTAATCCTCAATACGTAAAAGAAGAAGATTCTTTTTTAACAAATGAAACTTCTTATACTTCTAAAGAGCCTTTTAACAAGTCAATGTTAAACAGAATTGATAGTATTGATATACATAATTTTGTTTGTCCAGACACTCCAAGCGATGTTGTTGAAGTAGAAATACTATATAAACAAGAAGATTCACCTGTTATATATTCGATTACAAAAATAAAAAAAGATAGTAGTGATTGGTTAAATCAAGATTATAGCGGAGGTAATTCTTTTTTTACTGGAAAATATACTATTAAAACAGAAAATATATACGCGGCTTTACCAGAAAATCAATTTATTAGAGTGTTTGATGCTGTACCTAGAAAAGCTATTGCTCAAGAAATAACTGGTAATAGATTAGTTTATGCTAACTACACTCAAAACTATAATATAAATGAAGTAGGTGGTTTCAATGAATATGATGTTTTATTATCTGGTTATTATCAAGATAGAATTAACAATCAAACTAGTTACGACTCACCTTTAAAAAGTTTAAAATCTTTAAAAGATTATCAACTAGGTGTAGTTTTTGGAGATAAATATGGTAGAGAAACACCTGTATTTACTTCTGCAGATTCATCTATAAAAATACCATGGAAAGATGATAGTAATGATTTAAACGCTAGTAGATCTTTAGCATTAAGAGCTAGTATAGCTACTAATTTTCCTACGTGGGCTAGTTATTTTAAATTTTATATAAAAGAAACTTCTACAGAGTATTATAACTTATTAATGGATAAGTTATTTATACCTTCATCTCAAGATGATATTGATAGAAATACACTTTCTGAACATGTTTGGATTTCATTTTTTTCTACAGATAGAAATAAATTAAAAATAGAAGATCATATAGTTTTAAAGAAAATATTTGGTAGATCAGGTCAAGTAGCTTTTAATAATAGATTTAAAGTTATAGATATAAAAAATGAAGCTCCTGATTCTATACGTTTTGATTTTCATAATTTAGGCTCTGTTACTGGTACAGACGTTAGTACTAATTTGTTTGCAACTGGTAGTGACATTATATCAACAACAGACACTTTAATTATTGATGAAAGTACTTGGCATGATAATAACAACGGCGCTACAATAAAACAAGATGATAATTCTACGTTAGAGCAAGATATGTTTGTAGAGTGGACTAATGGAGGTGTGTTTTCAAAAAAATATAGAGTAAAAGATGTTCGATCTGATAATGGTAATTATAAAATAAAATTAAAAGAAGTTATAGCCTCAGATGATGCTAATTTAGCTAAAGACGCCGCTGGAATTATTGATACTAATGTTATTTTTCAAATATCAAGAAAAGAACCTAGAGATTTAGATATGTTTTCTGGTAGATATTTTGTAAAAATAAGTTCTAATAATTTAACAAGTGAAATAAGAGGTGTTTTAGAACAAGTGTCTAGTAGTGCAACTGCTTTTTTAACTCAAAATATTAGATGGTGGTGTAATAAAATAAGTGATACTGCTGGAGATAAACAAAGTGAGGTTTTAATAAATCATGACGGTATAGGTACACCATCTACTGCTACTGTTAATGGTGTAGATTTAAGTAGTGGGGTTACAACAGACGCTACATCTTGGGCTAATTTAGCTAGCGCTTATAAAGGTTTTTTTATTGATAGTATGTATTTTTGCGCTGGTAACACTCACGGTGATACTAGATCAAAAGCTAGTGACGCTGTAGATATTATGAGAGGTATGACTGGTGCAGGTAGCACTCTTTTTAACACCACTACGGGTCAAACTATAGGTATGAACTATGGTGATCCAATATGGACTGACGATTTAATTCAACCTATATCAAATCCTGTAAAAAATCTTAGTAATACTAATCCTAGTAATTTTGGCATTGTACATCCTAACTACCCAGGAAGTAACGCTTCGAAAGCTCCTGATATAACTAAAAATTATTTTGATTATGCTTATATAGATGGATCTAGTTCAAATCCTATGACAGTCACAGGAATACCTGAAAACCCTGGTGGACAAGCAAAGTCTTATAGTGTTACGGTAAGCTCAATAACAGGTCCAGTTGGAGTATATTCTGGATCACCTACTGCTCCTAGGTACAGGTGGGCTCCTTATGACAAAGACGCGCAAAGCGCTGGTGGTTATTATTATATAAATCATGGACCTACATTTTTTTATGGAGCAACTTATAAAAGTTATTTAGTTGTTAAAACTTTAGAACCACCTTATGTTATTCCTAGTAATTCTAATTATAACTATTCTTCACCTTACTCTTTATCTAATTTTATACAAACAAATCACGTAGAGATAGGTGATGTTAGTACAACATCAAATGGTAGAATAGGATTTAGTTATCCTTTTTCAATTACTGGAACAATAAATACTGATGATATAGTTAATGGTTTAGATGGTATAGTAATAACTAATAGCGAGCATACTAACGGTGGTAGAATTTGGAGAGGTAAAGGTGGTAGATTATACAACGAACGTGAGTTTGACGCAGATTTTGCTCCTTATGGTGAGCCTGGTAGTGAAGGTAAAACTATAATGCATTTATCTTTTTTAGCTCCAGGTAGTGATTTAATAGCTGATGAAAATAATTTTGATTTAAGCAACGCAGAAATAAAGGGACAAAATTGTATAGGTGCTTATTTACAAGGTATACATGGTGGTGGTATATTTACAAAGTCACCTTTTGATATTGACGATGATTATTCTGAATTTAAAGATGCACCAATTAATTCTCGTAGACATGAGCCTAGAATAATAGAATGTGAAACTTCTACTACTAACACTTCTAACTTAAACATAGGTTATGACTCTAATTATCAAACCATACATGATGATCAGTGGGACCCTGTAAAATCTAAAAATTTAACACAAGCACAAAAAGATAAAGTTTTTAAATTTATACAAAACTTAACAAAAACAAATAGCAAATTTAAATTTTCTGCAGATACTAGCAATACTATTTACACTATAAAATCTTGTAGTATTAAATATTTATACAACCATACACCTTGGAGAAGGAGGTATGTTTGGAAAGGAACTGGCCCTAATACTTTTACTGATCAAGTCGGTTTAAGTGAAAATGTAATTGGAGGAGGTGATAGTGTTGAAGAAGCTGCTGTTGCTTGGGCTAAAGCCACAGCTAATAATAGTTTAAGTACACAGCAAACAGATTTAGAAAATAAAATAAAAGATTTTGGTAAAGCACATAATAGAAGAACTGTTTATGTTTTAGAAATAGTAGATGAAAACGGTAATCCAGCAGATTTTCAATCAGCTAGTTTTAATCCTGTAGATGCAGATAATGGAGTAGTAGCTGATACTGATACTTTGTTTGAGTTTGTAGAGTTTTCTTCTTTAATAACAGAAAATTCTATATCTACTAGTAACGCTGTTTGGGAAACAGAACCTGAAACAAAAACAGATTTAAATATTTATTACGAAGCTTCAGACGCTTTACCTACAAGATTAACTATTGATAACGCTGAGCTTTACGCACCTATCGGTTGTAAGGTACAAATAACAGATAAACCTGAAAGTAACCCAGGTACAGACGTGATTTTACAAGGTTTTAGTGAAGATACTGATGGAAATTTATTTATTAATGTATCACCGTCTTTTAACACTGTAGATTCTAACAATAACCCTATAGTGTATTCGCAAGCTTCATCTTCCTCAAATGGTCTTTTAACACCAGCAATAACTTCAAACGTTAAGTTTATAAGGCAAGACGGTAGTTACACTACAGCTAAAATAATAGCTCCTACTAGCGCTCTTTTAACTTCTGCTCAAATAGCAACTTCTATGTCTAATGTTGGTTCTAGTTTTGTTATATCTAGAACAGCGTCTATAGGTAACGATATAGGTTTAAATTGGTATAACTGCTTTTCTTTTGGTAATGGTATTGAATCTAATAGAATTAGAGATGATTTTAATCAAATGCAAATTACTAACGGTGCTAGAGTATCAGCTGTATTAGAAGAACCCTACAAAGAAGAAACTAGAACTAACGGTTTAATATATTCTGGAATATACAACACAAATAGTAGTATAAATAATTTAAATCAATTTGTTATTGGAGAAAAAATAACGAAAGATTTAAACCCAACTTATGGTAGTATACAAAAATTATTTCAAAGAAGAATTAGTTTAGTTGCTTTTTGCGAAGACAAAGTAGTTAGTATAGTTTCAAATAAAGACGCTTTGTTTAACGCTGATGGTAATCCTCAGTTAGTTTCTAGTAATAATGTTTTAGGTGATGCAACACCTTTTGTTGGTGATTACGGAATATCAAAAAACCCAGAGTCTTTTGCTTCTGATAGTTATAGAGCTTATTTTGCAGATAAACAAAGAGGTGCTGTACTTAGATTATCAATGGATGGTTTAACACCTGTATCCGACGCTGGCATGAGTGACTACTTTAGAGATAATTTATCATCAACAAAACAATTAATAGGTAATTACGATGCGTATAATGAAGATTATAATTTAACACTAAAAATTGACGACCCTCAATATAATATTATAAAAAACTCTTTTTTTAGTTTAGGTGTAGAATTTGTTGATCAAGGTTTAGACGAGTTTTTAGATAACACAGAATTAAACCATACTAGTGAAACAACATATCCACTTAGCTTGCAGTATACTAGCGATGAAGATTATTCTCACCCAGATGGTGTTGGTAGTGGTGAAATAGGTGTTGTAAATCAATATTTAAATTCATGGACAAGAATAATTGAATATCCTCCTATTACCGCTGGTGCTTTTCAAGCAGCTGATAATAGCGGAGTAGGTAATCCTGGAAGCGGTGATCCTGGTGATCCTGGTATTGCATACGTGCCAGCTACTGCACCTACTTATGGTGGTGGTGATAACAGAATTTTTGCGTTTTATAGACAAGACAGTGGATTAACTGTCACTCCTACTTCTTCTAACAATCAAGGTAGTATTTTTCAATATT
>Ga0209348_1000770_pt1 | contig 16050 bp, 23 predicted proteins | sample ETNvirenome_2_30_FD_184065 | JGI IMG/M metagenome (GOLD analysis project Ga0209348, IMG submission 184065) | Marine viral communities from the Pacific Ocean - ETNP_2_30 (SPAdes) (version 2) | ecosystem: Environmental > Aquatic > Marine > Oceanic | place: Pacific Ocean | collected 2013-06-22 | reverse complement strand
GGATGATTATGATGAATTATTCAGGGCTTTATATGAAAGAGCATCTGAATACCTACCAGGTCGAGAAGGTATAGTATCTATAATAATTAATGAACAACAATATAGAGCTAATTTTCGTATTGATAAGGAAATAAATACAATGAGTTTAATTTCACAAATAATAAATAATAAACATGAATAATAATAATCCACAACCACAAGCGGGACCTCAAATAGATTTAAAAAATACCACTGGTATGAAAAATACTAAGGGAGGTAGTGTATTCCAGCAAGGAGTAATTTTAAGAAAAGTATCTAAATTTATTACTGGTACTGATGAAGATGCTCTTTTACCTATCCCAGTATTTTATGATGCTGAGTCTGGTTTAATATTGAAAGGTTCAGTTCCTGCTGATTTAAGAGAGGAATTGAAAGATGAGCTTGCTCAATGAAAAACATCTTTGATTGGTTAAAAGAAATAAATAATAAAAAATCCCCAGTCAATTCATTTTCAGAAAAGGATTGGGAGGTTTTTAATAGTTATATGATTCATAGATTTTTATCTATGAATAGGGATTTTTTGGAGATAGTAAATTTTGTACAGAGCTATCCACCTCAAGAAAAAAAAGCTATTTATAATATTTATAGGGAATTTATTCCTAAAAATAATAAATGGAATAAATATATTAAATCAAGTATAAAACAACCTAATAATGATTTAGTAAAAATAATTACTAATTATTATACTTGTTCTCAAAAAGAGGCAAAAGAATATTTAAATATTTTGGATAAACAAGCTATAGTTAGTATATTAACTCAAATAGGTATAGAAAAAAAAGATCAAAAACAATTATTATGAACACGCAAGTATACAAATTTTTAAAATCAGAAGCTGAGGCAGATAAAAATAAGGCTTTAGCCAGCATTCAACTTTTAACTAACCATCCTGCAGGAATAGGTGATCATTCAACTAAAGATTACTGGGATAACTGTAATGAAGCTCTTCGTTTATTAGCATCCGCTGATGAAAGATTAGAAATATTAGAAAAATATTTTAATACTAAAGAGCAAGTTAATGGGTGATAGTGTAAGTAAGTACCACGAACTAATTAGTGAGGAAGAATTCGATCAATTAGTTGAAAAAGAAAAAAAAGGAGTAACAGTAAGTAAAGCTGTTGAAACTTTTGAAAATGAATATCCCGAACTATCTGAAGAGTATAAGAGAATCTCCGAAGAAATGTATGAAATGTTTGCTCGGAAACATATGGATTATGGTTTAAATAATATTGCCCTAGGAGGAGATTTAACTAATGCAGAAGATAAAAAATTTTCACTTACAGGTTTAGCCATTAGACTTACAGATAAAATTTCAAGATTAAAAAATCTTCTTATTAACGGTAAAAATTATGTTAAGGGAGAAGGAATGGAAGATACATTTATTGATATTGCTAATTATGGCATTATCGGGTTGTTAGTGGGAAGAGATAAATGGAAAAAATAAAAGATACTTTATTAGTTGTAGATGCCTATCTATCAGATAAAAAAAGATCCGAAAGTTGTTTAGTTATAATTAATCAACTTAAGGAAAAATTTCCTAATTATTCCATTTTATTAATTAATAAGTCTAGTAAATCTTTTAATTTACAAAAGGAAGTTGATTATTATTTAAATTTAAGTAATAGTTTTTTAGTAGGATATCCACCTAAAGATATTTTAGATTCTGAAAGATATGAAAGACCCTATGTTTATGTAAGTACTCCTAAGGGTACTTTTGAAAATTGGATGCCATTAACTGGTGTTACTGATCATGTAGCTGGAATTTATAATAGTTTTTTATTAACTGCTAAATTTGCTAAATCCTTAGGTTATAAAAAAGTATTTAAAGTAGAATATGATACAGAATTTAATTCTAATGATTTATCGTTAATCAAAACTCATGTTGATTCTTTTGAGGATTATTTATTCTATGGTAAGAGGCAAGAAGGAGAATATGCTAAAAAACATCATTATCTTATAGATGTACATTTTATTGGTTATAGTGTTGATTTATTCCAGGGTTTTAGTTTAGTTAATAATGATGATGATTTTTGGGAACTGTGTAAAAAAATAAATTACTATGGAAAATGGATTGAATATATTATTCCTAGTATTGTTTACTATCAAAAACATAGTAAAAATAAAGTCATTAATGGAATTGATTTTCCTGGTATAGTTACAGATAGGTTCCCTAATTCAAGTTTTGATAAAATCAATTCTCCTAGCTGGTGGACAGAAAAATGGAAAAATTTACCTTTACCCTGTAAGATTAAATATCAAGATAACACAATAGATGAAAATAAAATTGAATTATTTTCTTGGAATGATAAAGATTATCCCATTGATATAGAAGTAAAAATATTTAAAGGTGATAAAATTATTAAGGAGTATAAACATGTACTTTATAAAAAACAATGGATATCAGATAGCTTAATTATAGATGATACAGTTAAGATAATAAGTAAAGTTAAAGAAAATAATATAGAATCCTATACCTCAGAGCATATTATTGATAAAAATAAAATTAAACAATTAAATATAGCACTTAAAGTAAAATGAACATTCTAATACCTATGGCGGGATTAGGAAGTAGGTTCAAAGCATCAGGCTATACTGTTCCGAAACCATTAATTCCTATAGAAGGCAAACCTATGATAGAAAATGCTGTGGATACTCTGGGCATTAAAGGTAATTTTATCTTTATTACTCAAAAAAAACATAATTTAAAATCTCATCTACAGTCTATTTATGAAAATTGCAATGTAATTGAAATTGATTATATAACTAAAGGTTCCGCCTGTACTTGTTTATTAGCAAAAGAATATATTAATAATAATTTACCCTTAATAATTACTAATTGTGATCAAATAATGTGGTGGGACGATAAATCATTTGCCACATTTGTAGAAAATTATCCTTATGATGGATTTGTAGTAACTTACACATCAGATACTATTAAAAATAGTTATATAAGACTAAATAGAGATGGGTTTGGAGTTGAATTAGCGGAAAAACAAGTTATAAGTTCTATTTCACTAAATGGAATTCACTATTGGAGACAAGGAAAAGATTTCGTATATTCGGCTGAAACAATGATAAAAAATAATGAAAATTATAATGGAGAATTTTATGTTGCTCCTACATATAATAATTTAATTAAAAAAGGTAAAAAAATTGGAGTGTACCATATACCTAATGAACAACACAATGCAGTTGGGACACCTGAAGATTTAATAAAATACGCTGATAAAACATATGAAATTATTTAAATTAAATAATATGAAAGATGGTTGGTTTGTAGGTAATTTTGAACCTTCGGCATTTAAAACTTCTCAATTTGAAGCATGTTATAAAATACACCCAAAAGGTGATACATGGGATTACCATTACCATAAAGAAGGTACTGAGGTTAATTTACTAATTAAAGGTAAAATGAAAATCCAAGATCAAGTAGTAGAAAGTGGTGATATTTTTGTTATTCCTCCTTATGAAATAGCTGATCCTGAGTTTATAGAAGATTGTGAGATAGTAATTTTAAAAACCCCATCAAATACAAAAGACAAGTATGTTATCGATATTAAGAAATAAAAATGATATTGATTTAGATAAATATTTTTTAGTAAAATATTATTTAGAGTCTAAAACAACATTAGAAGATGCGGCATGGAATTTATCTATAGGACAAAGTGTAGGTAACCCCAAAGTAAGAAATCAATGGGAGACAGATGAATTATTTGAAAACCATTCTTGTAAAATTATTATCCCAGATGATTCTTCTATATTACAAACTAAATCAGGTATTGTTGAAATAGCCTTCCCTATTATTAATATAAATTTTAAAACTGATGGTATTGCTCATATGTTAGTTAATATAATGGGTGGTCAAATGGATATTGATGACATTAATAAATGTCACGTTTTAGATATTACATTTCCTCAATCAGTTAAAGATTGTTTTTTAGGACCTAAGTTTGGGATTACAGGTATTAGAGAATTTACAGGTGTAAAAAATAAACCATTATTTGGATCAATTGTTAAACCAAAAACAGGAATTACACCTGAGGTTCTACTTGAAATGGTAAAGGAGTTAGTTGAAGGTGGAGTTAATTTTATTAAAGAAGATGAAATATTATCTGATCCTAGTTTTTGTCCTATTGAAAAAAGAGTACCATTAATAATGGATTATCTTAAAGATAAAAATGTAGTATACTGTGTATCTATCCACTCGGATTATCCCTATATTTTAGATAGAGTAAAACAAGTTTATGAATTAGGGGGTAATGGAGTACATGTTAATTTTTGGTGTGGTTTAGGAGTATATAAGGCAATACGTGAGTTAGATTTACCTATTTTTCTTCACTTCCAAAAGAGTGGAGATAAAATATTAACAAATAAAAACCATGATTTTCATATTGATTGGAGAGTTATGTGTAAATTAGCAGGTATGATGGGAGTTGATTTTATACATGCTGGAATGATTGGAGGTTATTATAAATGGGATGAACAAGAAGTAATAGACTCAGTTAATATTTTACATGAATATAATGTAATGCCCGCTCTAAGTTGTGGTTTTAATTCATCTTTAACTCAAATGGTTACAGATAAAGTGGGTTTTAATTATATGGCTAATGTTGGTGGTGCTATTCATGGACATAAAAATGGTACTTTAGCAGGTGCATTAGAAATAAGAAATTCAATTGATAATTTAAAATAAATGTTATTAATATCACATAGAGGTAATTTAAATGGTTCTAGTATTAAAGACGAAAATAGACCTTACTATATAGAAAAAGCCATTGAAAAAGGATTTGATGTAGAAATTGATTTATGGTTATACCAAAATGAATTATTTTTAGGTCACGATGTACCTCAATATCCTGTAAATTTGGATTGGTTAAGAAAAAATGATGAAAAATTATGGATACATTGTAAAAATTTAGAATGTTTAGAATATATGAATTCTTATTCATTTATGGGTTTAAATTATTTTTACCATGAAAAAGACGAAGCAACCCTTACTAGTATGGGTTACATTTGGTGCTATCCAGACAATTATATTAAAGATGGAATTACTGTTTGTTTAGATTATAAAGATGTTCCTAGTTATATTAAGGGAGTTTGTAGTGATGAAATAGAAAAATATGCCTAAAAAAATACCTAAAATAGTTAAAGAAATACAAAATTCACCTCCTCAAGAAATAGATTATTCCTATCAAAAGAATATATCTTATTCCCAGATATCTATGTTTAAACAATGTCAAAGAAAATGGGCATTGCATTATAAGGATAAAATTAATCAAAGAGATGCTTCAATATACTTAGTTTTTGGTATTGCAATACATGAAGTAATTCAAGAATACTTAACAGTATTTTACGAACAATCCAGAGCAGCAGCTGATAGGTTAGAATTAATTGACAGGTTCCAGGAAATATTTATTGAGTCTTATCAAAAACAATATAAACAAAACAGTGAAATCCATTTTTCTGATGCTACCCAAATGAGGGAATTTTTTGAGGATGGAGTTGAAATATTAAAGTTTTTTAAGAAAAAAGTAGGTGGTTACTTTTCTAAAAGGGGTACTTATTTAGTAGGTATTGAATTACCTATAATTAATATACCTAATAAAATGTTAAATAATTTATTATTTAAGGGGATGTTAGATATTGTTTTATACCATGAACGTAGTGATACTTTTACTATTATTGATATAAAAACAAGTACTAGAGGATGGCATGATAAAATGAAAAAAAATGAGGATAAACAATTTCAACTTATTTTATATAAAAAATATTTTTCGGAATTATATGATATTCCCTTAGATAAAATTAATATAAAATTCCTTATAGTTAAAAGAAAATTATATGAAAATAGTGACTGGGCACAAACTAGAATACAAGAGTTTAGTCCCCCTAGTGGTAAAATTAAATTAAATAGAGCTACTAAATATGTAAATGACTTTATGTCCCACGTATTTAATTCTCAAGGTAAAATAAAAGAACAAAATTATCCTTGCACATGTAGGTATTGTGAATAAAGTTAAAAAAAAGTATATTTTTATAAATACTTATATATGTATAATAAAAGTTATTAATTAAATAAAGATTATGAGTAACAAAAAACCAATGACACTAACAAGTGTTAAAGTCCAAAGTGATTTATTCGAGAATTTTAAAATAGAATGTGTTAAACGTAAATTTTCATTCCAAAAACTTGCAGATCGATCTCTGTTTTTGTATCTTACAGATGAAGATTTTCGTAAACAAATTACTAATCAAACAAATCTTGAATTATAACTATGGAAAATAAATTTGAAGCTATTCCACAACATAAAAGAAAAAAAATACTTTTAATTTGTGATGATATTAGAGTACACTCAGGTGTGGCTACAGTAGCCAAAGAAATTGTAGTTCATACTTGTCACCATTTTAATTGGGTTCAAATGGCAGGTGCTATACAACACCCTGAAGTAGGAAAAAAATTAGATATTAGTCATGATACTAATAAATTAGCCGGTATTGAGGATTCTTCAGTTTTTATTTATCCAACTAATGGATATGGAGACGCTAGATCTCTTAGGGCTCTTTTAAATATAGAAAACCCAGATGCTATATTTTTAATTACTGATCCAAGATATTTTATGCATATTTGGAATATGGAACATGAAATTAGAAAAAACATTCCTATAGCTTATTTAAATATTTGGGATGATTATCCTGCACCTAAATTTAATCAACCTTTTTATGAAGCTTGTGATTTATTAATGGGTATTTCTAAACAAACAGTTAATATTAATAAATTAGTACTTGAAGACGTTAAAAAAGATAGAATATTTAGGTATGTTCCACATGGAAAAGATACTAATCTTTATTTTCCCATAACGGAATATAATCCAGAATTTGAAGGGTTTAAAGAAAAATTACTTAATGGTGAAAAATATGATTTTACTTTATTCTTTAACTCCAGAAATATAAGAAGAAAACAAATACCTGATACTATTTTAGCTTTTAAGGTATTTTTAGATGGATTACCTAAAGAAAAAGCTGATAAATGTGTTTTCATCCTAAAAACAGAATTAGTTACAGATGCTGGAACGGATCTACCCCAGGTTGCTGAATATATAATGGGTGAAAGAGTTAATCAAATTAAATTTATAGTTGCAAGGTTACAAGAAAAAGAATTAAACTATTTATATAATTTAGCTGATTGTCAAATTTTACTAACTTCAAATGAAGGATGGGGATTAGCAAATACTGAGGCATTACTTACTGGAACTCCAATTATAGCTAATGTAACAGGAGGAATGCAAGATCAAATGAGATTTGTAGATGAAAATAATGAATGGTTTACACCTAGTGCCGATATACCTTCTAATCATAGAGGAACTTATAAAAAACATGGAGAATGGGCATTTCCAGTTTATCCAACTAGTAGATCCATTCAAGGTTCACCTCCTACACCTTACATTTTTGATGATAGATGTAAATGGGAAGATGCAGCCGAAAGAATAAAAGAAGTTTATGATTTAGGTCCTGAGGAAAGAAAACGAAGGGGAATGAAAGGTTATGAATGGGCTATTAGTGATGAAGCAGGGTTTACTTCTAAACATCAGGCAAATAGAGTTATGGAGGCATTAAATACTTTATTTAAAACATGGAAACCTAGAGAACAATATGAAATTGTTAATGCCAATGAATATAAAGGAAAGTTTTTAAATCATAAAATAATATATTAATGAATAAACCTAGATTTGTAATTAGTTGTCCCTTTGATACTTACTCCGGCTATGGAGCAAGAAGTAGGGATGTTGTTAAATCCATTATTGAATTAGATAAATACCAAGTAGAATTATTATCACAAAGATGGGGTGATACTTCTTGGAATTTTTGTAAAGAACATAAAGAATGGAATTTTTTACTTAACCATATAGCTAAACCCAATTGGCAACAATCAAAACCAGATATTTGGATGCAAATTACTATTCCAAATGAATTCCAACCAGTTGGAAAATATAATATTGGATTAACTGCTGGAATTGAAGCTACGGCTTGTAAACCAGAGTGGGTTGAGGGAATGAATAGAATGGATATGAATTGGGTGTCATCTAATTTTTCTAAAACTAATTTTGAAAATATGGTATTTGAAAAAAAAGATAATAGGACTCAACAAATTGTTGGAAAAATAAGACTTCAAAAACCTATTTATACTGTTTTTGAGGGTGTTAATTTAGAAACTTATAAAACACTTAGTAGTAAAGAAATAAAAAATTTATCCCTAGATAAAATCCCAGAACAGTTTTGTTATTTATTTGTTGGTCATTGGATGCAGGGTGAGATTGGGCATGATAGAAAAAATGTAGGTTTATTAGTAAAAAATTTCTATGAAACCTTCAAAAATAAAATAAAAGGACCTAAACCAGCATTAATTTTAAAGGCTTCTGCTGGTACTTCCTCTTATGTAAGTAGGGATTCAATCTTGAAAAAGATTTTATCAATTAAACAATCATTTAAAACTGATAATTTACCTAATGTTTATTTATTACACGGTGAATTTCCAGATTCTATGTTAAATGAATTATACCACCACCCTAAAGTTAAGGCTATGGTTAGTTTAACTAAGGGAGAGGGATTTGGTAGACCATTGTTAGAATTTTCATTAACTGGAAAACCAATAATAGCATCAGGATGGTCAGGTCATATGGATTTTTTAAATCCCCAATTTATAACTTTACTTCCTGGTTCTTTAGAAAAGGTTCACCCAACAGCTGCTAATGATTGGTTAATACCTGATGCAGAGTGGTTTAAAGTTAGTGAACCACATGTAGTTAGTGCATTAAAAGAATGTTATAAAAAATATAAAAACTTCCATGCCCTATCTAAAAAACAAAAATATTTTGCACAGAAAAATTTTAGTTGGGAACAAATGAAAAATTTAATTGAACAACTACTAGACGATAACTTACCCGAGTTTGCTGAACAAGTAGAATTAAAATTACCAGATTTAAATTTACCAAAACTTACAAAAGTAAAAAAACCAAAATTGGATTTACCTTTCTTGCAAAAAAATCCTAATTTGGGAAAAAATTAAATAAAATATGAAACACGATGAAATAATAAATTGCCCTAAATCAGGGGGAGACTTATGTTATAAATTAGAAGTAAGCAAGGAAATAATTAGTTATTATAGTTTATCTTGTGGATTTTGGACTAATACTTTAATGAAAGAGGGTAGTAAATTTTATAATGAACAAATGGAAGTACTTCCTGAGTTATATAAAGATTTAGCTTGGAAAGACCCAGAAACAGAATTAATTTGGTTACCACATACAATTAATGATCCCACTCTAGGTATGGTTTATGCTGAAGGTACAAGTAAGGATAATTGGCAATGGGCGGCTGTTAAATCTGTTTTATTAAATGAGGCAGATCAAAAAGAATTTAAAACTACCCATAAACCGGATATGAGCACAACTTCCTATTACACAGAACGTGACTATATGGATGCTCTTTCGTATATTGGGGTGTTACCTAAATAATATGAAAAAACTTATAATTTTATTTTTATTATTTACAAGTTGTGCTAGTGTACAACAAGAAAGATTAGCACCAGATAATTTATTTGATGTTGTAAATATAAGGGATAATAATCCTGAAAGAAATAAAGGTATAATAAAAACATTAGTATTTAGTACTGTTGTTTTTATTTTAACTACGATAGCTGAAAAGTAATATGAAAATTAGTTATGCGATTACAGTATGCAATGAACTAAAAGAAGTTACATTGTTACTTAATTTTCTTTTAGATAATAGAAGGGAAAATGATGAAATTGTAGTATTATTTGACAAAGGAAATGGCACCCCAGATGTTTGGAACATTTTACAAAAATTTAAAAATGAACCTAGATTTATAATTGAAGCAGCAACATTTAAAAATCATTTTGCTGATTGGAAAAATAAATTAACTAGTTTTTGTTCTGGTGATTATATATTCCAAATTGATGCTGATGAGGTACCTAATAGGTTATTATTAAAAAATTTACCTAAAATAATTGAATCCAATCCCGATAATGAGGTTTATTTAGTACCTAGAGTTAATACAGTAAAAGGACTAACCCAGGAACATCAAGCTAAATGGCATTGGATAGTAAGAGATGATGGTTGGGTAAACTGGCCTGATTATCAATGGAGGATTTGGAAAAATATTCCTAATATTAAATGGAAAAATAAAGTACATGAAGTTTTAGAGGGTCATAAAACATATTCTACACTACCAGCTATGGAAGATTTATCATTATACCATCATAAAACTATAGAAAGACAAGAAAAACAAAATAAGTTTTATGAGGGATTATTATAAAAAATATTTAGAACTACATAAGAATAAAAACTGTATTAGGTTACATTTTTTAGGTCAATGGGTAACTTTAATTAGTGCTTATTTAATTTTTTACTATTGGCTTTGGTATTTAATTCCCATAATACCTTTTATTATTTATCCATTTGCCTGGACAGGACATTACTTATTTGAAAAAAATGAACCTGCTGCTTTTCATGATCCTGTAAAAGCTAAATTAGCAGATTGGATGATGTTTTGGGATATATTAAGATGTAAAATTAAAATTTGGTAAATGCAAGAATTTAAAATAGCTAAAAGATATTCAGATAAACAAAAAAAAGCTTATGTTGATATAGATGAAACCATATGCTTTTATTCTGATGTTAGAAGGTATGATTTAGCAGAACCTAATTATAAAAATATTACTAAAATAAATAGACTTAAGGATGAGGGTTGGCATATAACTTACTGGACAGCTAGGGGCAATTCATCTAAAATTGATTATAGAGAATTTACAATTAATCAATTAACTGAGTGGGGTTGTAAATTTGATAAATTAATCATTGGAGGAGAAAAAGGTAGTTTTGATTTAGTAATAGATGATAAGGCTAAAAGGATTGAAGAATTATATCCTGATCATCTACCTAATGTTATGTTAGGTAAGGGCACTAAAATAATCCAACCAGTTAACTTATATGGATGTAATATAGGAGATAATAGTTTTATTGGCCCTTTTGTCGAAATACAGGAAAGAAGTATTATTGGTAATAATACTAGAATTTCATCTCATTCTTTTATTTGTTCTGGTGTGATTATTGGTAATAATTGTTTTATAGGACATGGTGTAATGTTTACTAATGATAAATTTACAGAGAATAAAGATGAATGGATTGAAAGAGAAACAATAATAGGTGATAATGTTAGAATAGGTTCTAATGCTACTATATTACCTGTTAAAATTGGGAACAATGTTATAATTGGTGCTGGTGCCGTTGTAACTAAAGACATACCAGATAATAGTATTGTTAAAGGAAACCCAGCTAAATAATGGTATCAGTAATTCATAATTTATATAAAAGAAACCCCTATGTTAACGAATCTATAAGATATAATTTAATAGCTTTAGAGGATGCTAAAGTTGATTATCAATATATTTTATTTAATGATATGGGTGATAAAGATATTTTTGATGATATTAAAGATTTAGTTAATGATAAGGTTATTTACCATTATAGTGATTATAATTTTGGTATGGGTATTTGTAGTGGTGGTTGGGTAGGTGCTTTACCTTTGGTTAAAGGAGATATTATACATAACACAGGTCAAGATGATGTGTTTACTAAGGATTTTTATTTAACAGGTGTAGCCATTTTAGAAAATCCTAGTTTATTTTTTTATAGTGCGAATGGTATAAGAACTAATGAAACTTTAAAACAGGAAGGACCAATGATACCTATAGAGTATCAACCTAATTATTCCGAACCTTTAAAAAGATTTAAAGAATGGTTTGGAGTAATTGATAATGAAGTAACTAGGGCTAACAATGCATTACTAGCCCCAGGAACCATGTATAAAAAAACATTACATGATTTAATTGGAGAACCTAATTTGAAAACGTTTAAAGGAGCAGCGGATATGGAATATTGGGCTAGAATATTACTTAATGAGCATAAAGGTTTTTATGATCCTAGACCCAATTGGTTATATAGGGTTTCTAACTATTCAACTAGTAATTTAGGTGGATTTGAGGACTTTAATAAAACTATTTTAAATGAATATAAAAAATTATGGAAAAACAAAATGCAATAATTAGTGGTGGAGCTGGTTTTATTGGATCTCACTTAAGTGAAAGATTATTAAAAGAGGGATTTAATAGCGTTTATTTAATAGATAACTTAGTTAGAACTGAAAATTTAAGAAACGTTAAAGATAATCCAAAAATTAAATTTCTTTATGGAGATGTTTCCACTTTTGATTTTAGTGTAATTAAAAATGTTTCCCATTTTTTTCATTTAGCTGCTACACGTATTAATAGATGTGCTAAATATAACAGAGAAGGACATGATTATATAGCTAATAGTGGTTTTAATGTAGTAGATTATTGTGCAAAGAATAAAATAAAATTATTTTTTGCCTCAACAGCTAGTGTTTATAATAGACCTAAAGTTCAACCTATTAAAGAAAATTCTCCTTGTATACCTCATACTATTTATGGAGCTGCAAAATATTACACTGAAAATTTAATTAGAAGTTACGACAACATGTATGGTATGGATTATACAATAAATAGGTTCTTCAGTGTTTATGGACCTAGAATGGATTGTGAGGGAGCATATACAGAAGTTATTTTTAATTGGTTAAATAACATTAAAAACGGTAAAAAAGAAATAACAGTATTTGGGGATCCAAATGAGAAAATATTAGATTTAGTTTATATTGATGATGTAATTAATGCAATTATTTTAAGTACATTTAATTCTAATAAACATATATTTAATGTTTCTACTCAACATGGAATTTCATTAACAAAACTAATTGAGGTTATTGAATTAGTTACTGGAGAACATTTAAAAGTTAATATATTACCTGAAAATAGAAATGACATTGAAAATAAAAGAGTAGGAGATATAAGTAACTTAAAAGATTTAGGGTGGTGGAATGATACAACTATAATTGGAGGAATAAGAAAAACAAATGAGTGGATTACCGGATTGGAATAAATTAAAAAACGAGATAGGACCCTGGAATGATTTTAATATTGTTAGAGGTAAAGAATATATTACATTAGGTAATGATGTTTGGGTAGGATATTTTTGCTTAATTGATGGTTCTGGTGGATTAACTATTGGGAATAATGTTACCATTTCATCTGGAGTACATGTTTTAACTCATGATTCATCTAATTATAGGTTTAAAAATTTAGATAAAGACCCCGAAAACGGAACACATATTGAAAGAGCACCAGTTAAAATAGGAAATAATGTTCAAATTGGAACTAACTCAGTTATACTACCAGGTGTTACTATTGGGGATAATGTTATTATTGGAGCTTTAACTTTAGTTAATAAAGATATTCCAAGCAATTGTAAAGCTGTGGGTTCACCTGTTAAAATATTAAATTAATGATAATAAGTAAATGTCCATTAAGAATTTCACTAGTTGGAGGTTCAACTGATCTACAAGGATTTATTGACAAATTTGGAATGGGTTCAGCTATATCATTTCCTCCTAATTTATATACTTACATTAATATTAATAATAATATAAGTACTGAAAAATGGATAATTAATTATAGTAAAAGTGAAAGAGTAAATAATCCTAATAAAATAAAAAATGATATAGCAAGAGAAGTAATTAAATACTTTAATTTACCTCCAATATCAATGACATTTAATTCTGATATTCCCTCAAGTGGTTCTGGGTTGGCTTCCTCTTCTTCGTATTTGATAGCATGTATTGCCGCAGCTTGTAAATTTAAGGGTATAGATTATTCACAAACAGAGATAGCTAAATTAGCCATAAAATTAGAAAGAAGTTTTAATCCTCTTACTGGATATCAAGATCCTTATGGATGTGCTTTAGGAGGTCTTAAACAATTTATATTTTACCCTGATTACATACTTCAGGAGAATTTATCAACATCCATATTTAATAATTATAATTTATTTTTAGTTCCAACAGGCATAACTCGTTCTTCTACTAACATATTAAAAAATGTTGATTTTGATAAATCATATGGATTATTAAAATTGGTAGATATAATGCATGATAATTTAGATAATGAAGAAATATTTTTTGATATTTTTAATAAAGGATGGGAAACTAAAAAATCAATAAATTCACAAATAATGAATCAGGATTTATTAGTGCAAGAAAAAAAATTAAGGGAAAAATATAATATTAAAGGAATTAAATTATGTGGTGCTGGAGGTGGAGGTTATTTTCTTATTTTTAGCAAAAATAACATAAAGGAAGGAACATTAATAAACATAGATAATAAAGGAGTGCAAACATGGAAGATATAAAAATATTACTTATTGGTTGTGGTCATTGGGGAAGAAATTGGTATAGAACTATAATTGGATCACAATATAAATTAGTGGGTGTAGTAGATCCAAACCCTAAAATAGAATTAGCAGTACCTAAATTTAATAATATAGAAGAAGTTAATGTGGATTATACTCATGTTATAATAGCAACTAATGCTGAATTTCATACTAAAATATTTGAATTAAGTAATTTACCACCAGAAAGAATATTAATAGAAAAACCTTGTGGAGTTAATATTCATGATGCCCATAAACTTAAAGACGCATTTCCAGGATATATTTTTTTATATTCTGATGAATTTCAATATATTAAAAATAATTTAAGTAGAATAGGTAAACCCCATTACTGGAAAAGTATAAGAGCTTCCATGGGCCCAAGAGTCAGGTCTGATGTTAGTATTATAGAAGATTATATGATTCATGATTTGTATATGTTTCTAGATTTATTTGGTTCTTCATTTATTAAACAATTAAATTTAACCAAAGAGTTTGACTCTCCAGTTTTACAAAGTTCATGTAATTTACATTTATATACTAATAAGAATATTAGAGGTGATTTTTATTCTTCTTGGATTTATCCTGATAAAGAAAGAAAAATTGTTATTTCAGGTACTAAAGGTAGTTTTATTTGGGAGGGTGATAATTTATATTTTGATTCTACTTATTGGGAAGGCAATCAAGTTGTATTAGGTTCAAGGGAACTTATTCCATCTTCTTCTAAATCTAACTTGGAGTTAGAACTGGACTTTTTTATATTAGGGAATAAACCTAATATTAATATTTTAAAAACTTGGGAATTATTAACACAAATAAAAAATAAATATGAAAGTACCTTTAGGTAAACCTTACATTAAAACTGATATTGCTTTAGAGGCAATAAAAGAAGTATTAGATTCACGTTGGATTAGCGGTGGTCCAAGAATTGGTGAATTTGAAGAAAAAGTTAAAGAATATAATGATGATCCTAGTGGTCATTATGTTGCAGTAGCAAATGGAACTGTAGCCATTGAATTAGCTTTATTAGCTATTAATAATGGTAAAAGATTAAAACCCACAGATGAAGTAATTGTACCTTCTTGGAGTTGGGTAGCTAGTGGATTTGCTGTTAGTAATGTTGGTGGTACTCCTATTTGGTGTGATGTTAACGAATTTGGTGTTCCTTATTATGAAGATATAGTTAGAAGAGTAACAGCAGATACTAAAGCAATAATATTAGTAAATCAAATGGGTATTCCTTGTGATTTGGATTCATTTGATAGTTTAAATATCCCAATTATTGAAGATTCTGCTTGTGCTTTTGGTAGTGAATATAAAGGAAGAAAAATAGGTAATAGTAAATATATTAATACTTATTCATTCCAAGCTAGAAAATGTTTAACAACAGGTGAAGGAGGTATGATAGTAACTAGAAGTAGAAAACAAGCTGAATGGTTGAGATCATATAGAGCATTTGGTACCTCTGTTTCTCCATTAGAAAGAGATAAAGCACAATTTTTACTTAAAGAACAGTTTGATAAAATTAGTAGCAACTATAAAATGGCAGATATTCCTTGTGCATTAGGAATGGCTCAATTAAAATCATTTGATGAAGAAGTTAAATTAAGATCAGCAGCAGGAGATTATTATGATGATTGTATTAAATATCTCTCTAAG
>Ga0209348_1000769_pt1 | contig 16062 bp, 10 predicted proteins | sample ETNvirenome_2_30_FD_184065 | JGI IMG/M metagenome (GOLD analysis project Ga0209348, IMG submission 184065) | Marine viral communities from the Pacific Ocean - ETNP_2_30 (SPAdes) (version 2) | ecosystem: Environmental > Aquatic > Marine > Oceanic | place: Pacific Ocean | collected 2013-06-22 | reverse complement strand
CATCTTCTAAAATTTAGGAGACTGTTTAAACGCCTTTCTAGTTGTTTGTAAAGCCTCATCTTTGTTAAATGATTGCATTCTAGCTCTAGCTAATCTTTTTTGATTATAATATTCTCTTTTAGCTAGCTGCTTTTCATTCATGTTAATTCCTCTTTTTCTATAAATAGATTTCCAATATATATAAGAGCGTAAAGCTTCTTCTGCAAATACATGAACTCTTATATCCTCACCAGTAAGTCCAGTAGAACCATCTGATATATATTCTAATATTATAGTAGAAACACCTAAGTCAGAAAACTCTATAGTTCCTGCATCAAAGTTTACTCTATAATAACCATTAGAGTTATTTCCTCCACCTTGACCATATCTACCCCATAAACCATCATTGTATGCGTTATAATGAAATACAGGAGGGTCTGTAGTGTCATCAGAAGAGCTGTCTGTTGAAACAGAACCTGGAACTAAATTTATATCTCTTTTATAACCTAGGTATTGTATTTTGCCATCTGAATCAGTAGCTCCTATTCTTACGTATTTAACATAATCAGAAGGTAGTGTAACTGTATTTTTTGAGTCTAAAGAAAGTTCTGTAGCTTTTATTTGTCTTACTGTGTCAAAATTTAATTCTTTTAAACCCTTTAATCCAAGATTAAAATATCTTAAATATTCATGTTCGCTTGACTTTCCTTCTTCTACAAGAAGGCTTTGTATTACTTCATCTAATGTTATAACTTGAGCTTCTGTCATTTTATCCTATATTATCATTTACTAAATCCTCTTTAGCTTTTTTCATTAAACCAAACAGATTTACTGTGTTAACTATTATTTCTTTTTCAAAATCAGCTGGAACAGGATACTCGTCATCAGGACCAATACCTCTAGAAGAAGCTATATAATGAACCTCTAAGCTAGTAGTAAATTGATTGTTTTTATACATATAAATTCTATTTGCTTCTACATAATAAAATTCTCTACCACTCATAACAGCAGATTTGTGAAAAAGGTTATTGTGATGACCCCCACTTGGCATTCTTGTTAATATTCTTCTTTTTTTAAATTTACTAAACATAGCTGGTTGAATTTCAGCGATTTCAGTTAATGAAGCTGATAGGTCTCCTGGCGCTGAAACAAATATAGTAAAACCTCCTGAATCTCCCATTTCCTCAAATGTTATTGTGTCAGAACCTGGGGTACATGTTACAGATATATTATTTTTCATAGCAATTTCGTAAGAAAATTTGTCTACAAAATTTTTAGCAACTTCAAAAACAGAAACCGCTCCATAATCTTCATCAGTATAATCTAATGTGTAAATGTCGCTATTTATTTGCACCTCTAATTGAGAATCAGAAATGTTAGTTTGGCTAAATGTATTTGCATCAGTAACAGTATATGTAAATCCATGAGAAGAGTCTCCGCTTTCTTTTCCGTTTATCTTAAAATCTGAAAAGGTAAAAGTATACAAACCTTTAAAGCTAAAAACCCCATATCCATCAAAGGTTGTTTGTAAATTGTTATTTAAGCTAAATCTTTTTAAAAAATCTTTAAAATCAGAACTAGATTTTATAGCCTCTGTTAAATTTATAGTATTATATAATTGAACATCAAAGTTTTTAGTGTTTATTTTTAATTTTATTTTATGGTCAATGCTACCATCATTAAATGTAAAAGATATATTATAAATAGAATCTAAAACCTGAGGACCGTCTGAAAAAATTACAGTAGCAAATTCAGCGGTAGTGTTTGGGGCAGAAACACCTGCCGTTATTGTAATTGATGTTTTTTGTTTTGTGTAATTTTTACTTAAAGCCTCTACTCTGTAAACACCCATATCATTAGGAAGGTTTATAGGCATGCTTTTTAGTCTAGCAACTGAGTTATCAACCACATCTATAAACTCTCTTGTTAAAAAGTCACCAGTAATTTCTAATTCAGCTGTATTAGTTGTAGTGCTTTTTGCATAGATTCTATTCATTATCTCTCTCTTGATAATAGCGTCTCTCTCTTGGTCTACAAGAGCCATCACCTCTCTTATGTCTATTGAAGAATCATCTGAAATATTTCCTCCCTGGACTACTCTAAGTATTTGTTCTGCTAATTTCTTTTTTGTTGCCATTATGAAATTTCTTTATCTTTTGTTTTTACGTCTCCGTATTGACTTACAGCTGTTTCTCTTAAGTTTATTCCTATATAAGATAACATTCTTTGAGCTATCTCATTATGAGTGTGTTCTGGTAACAATAAATTTTGAGTTTGAGATGTAGATTCAAACACAGTCATTCCGTTAACAACAGTAAATGTCCAGTTAGGAGCAGAGTTTGTGTTTGGGTTTTTTATATATGTACACTCAACATTACCTGTAGAAATTTCAAAATCAGATGATGTAAATATTTCAAATCCATCATCTATCATAGCAGCCACAGGACTTTGTGATGTAGGGCTTAATAAAGCACTATTTAATCTAGACCTTAACTGGTCTTGAGTTAGTATCTCAACACTATTACCTTCGTATTCTAATTTTAAAAAATATAACATATCAGAAGGATAAGACCAAGCACCATTATTTGCTGAAGAAAAAGATAAATCAGCTCTTTCTACAACAGTTCTTATATCATCCATAGCTGAATGAGTCTGAGAATAACCACCAGTAGCTGGGTTTCCAGACAAAGTATACTTCCCGTATCTATCCTGTATAATATCAAGTTGAGCACGTCCTGCTAATAAATTAAACTCAGAAGGTTTTATAAAACCTCTTTGCTCTTTGTTAGCCATAAACTGAACCCATTGATACAATTCGTTTATTGTCATATTGTTAATTTTAAACAAATATAACAAAAAAAAAGGAGGTCGCAAACGAACCTCCTCTTTTATTAGGGTAATACCGATTATCCCTCTAAGCGTTCTAGTTGAAGTTTTATGTGCTCCAACACAGATTCACCCTTGCCAGCCATGCAATATTCAGCCATGTGGTCAATAGCTTTTACACCTAGTGGGACGTGAGTTATAACAGGTCTCTGGTCTCCCTTTACCCATGATACGCTAGATTTACTTAAACTAATAATTCTATATTCATTAGCTTTTAATAAAATTTCTTTTAACTCTGTTTTAGGGTCATTCATGCCACCCATAAAACCGTGTGGGTCCTTTTGGGCCAACATCTTCATATCATATCTTATTTCATCAGTTGATTTGTTTGTATTCACACCTAAAACTTTAGCGTAACCAATTAATTTTTCAAGAGGCATTTCTAAAGATGACCTTACAGCATCAAGCTCTACCATCATTTTATCAATGTTCTTTTTAGCTTTTTCTTCACTATTAAGTAATTTAAAAGCAGCCCCAGAATTTGTACTTCTATTAGGATTACTGTAATTAGCATTACACATGTCTAAATACTTTCTTAAAGTAGGGTTGGTTTTATCTACCATTAAAAACCCATTACTAAAAGTTATTGGAGATTTTACTTTTGCATCATCTTTTTGTTCATCTTCAAATATAGAAACCTCTCCAGGTATATATCTAATTTTTCTATTTATATCTTTCTCTGGGTCATAAATAATATCCTCAGCCTTTACCATATAAACAACTGGATATATTATTTTACCTCTACTATCCTTACCACCATTTTTCATTAACTGATACATAGCTGGTTTAGATTCTTTTTTTCTAGATATATTAAGGTTTTGTATGCCGTGAGTATTTGTTTTTTTCGGCTTATCTGCTACGGGGTTTACAACTGTCTTTATCGACATTGGCTCCGCAGTCTTTGTTGTAGTATTCTTTTCTTTTGTCATTATATTAAAAATTAAATTAAATTAAAATTAAAACATTTTGGAGGAGGATAAACTCCCCCTCCTTAATGTGTTCTTTATTCTGCCTGTATATCATTTCAAGACAGTTGGTGTTTACTTATTAAGCAGCACCTGAGATTCCAATAGAAGCCACTGTAGCAGATATAGGTAAAGCCTCAACATCAATAAAACCAATGTGGTTTTTTGGAGTTAAATTAATTGCTTTAGCTAATTCTTCTAAAAACGCTTTTGCCTCTCCTGAAGTTACTGTAATAACAGCTTTTGCTTGTTCGTCATTAGCAGTTTCATCTGTAGGGTCAGCTAAAAGAGTTTGATAAAAGATTTCTATAGAAGTAGCACTTGCTCCATCAATAGCCATAATTGATTTAACAGGCAACATCATATAATCACTTGCTGAAACCTCTAAGTATAAAAATTTTTCCATTTTATATAAAGTTTATAAGGTTAATAATTAAGATTTCTTGATTAACATGTAACGATTCGCAGCAAACCCTTCAAAACCTCTCTCAGTTCTATAGTGAGATTTAAGTCTATCCATTGTTTCTGTTTTATTCTGTAGAATCGCAGAACCTGTTAACCAGTGCTCCATCTCTCTTGAATAACCGTTAGCAGCTTTATAACGCATTCTTAATGAAGGAATTTTATCTCCACTCTTAGCGTCTTTCTGCATATCCATAGGAATACAAATACCGTATCCTGGATAATGAGAACCTGTCATAGCAGTTAACTTAGGGTGATTTAACAAATCATAAGTTTTCTTATGGAATGTATATCCACCTCTTGAGAATGAATTAAATCCTAGATTTAACGCCATATCTTTACTGTTTTGGAAAGTACCATAGTTAGCACCACCAGCAGCATAAGCACCTTGAGAAGCTAATAAATCATCAATATCTAGAGACAAATTAATACCTGCATATATACAGTATTCTTTTGCACCTCTATATTTATCTAATGATTTTACCATCGCATCAAAGTCAGCCATAGTGATTGAAGATGAACCTAAATCCATTGACTGTCCCTTATTTTCTACAAAGTCAAATAAACCTTCTGTAGTTCTAAGAGTTTCTAATGATTGAGATACACCGTCAATAGTAGCTGAAACAGAAGAGTTTTGTAGAGCAGTTGTGTTAGTTATTTTCTTACCTAAGATAAGTTGTAACTCACAGTAGTCTAAAAATCTTTTGTATGTATCAGCTTCACCTTTTAAGTACCAAAGGTATCCTGAGCCCATTTTTTCATTATCAACTTTTACGTAAACAACGTTTGTAGCTTCAGAACCTGAAACTTCAAATGAATCTTTAAGAATCATTACATTGTTTTTGTATTCGTGTAATAAAGGCATAACTGATTCAGGTTGTCCAGATTTTTCTGGATAAGCGTTACCAATAATACTAATTACATAATCAGTGTTAACCGCCTTATCATATCCCCAAGTAGTTAAAGGAATCATTGTAGCAGTTTCAGTACCTTGAGCACCTCTTACTGTTACGTATGCCATATCTCCATCAGCAAACAAAACAATATCACCAACTCTTAATGGGTGATGATTTGAAAAGTCGTTTGTGTCTGTATTAGTGATTTCATCCACATCTATAGCGTCTGTACCACCTGCTGAAGCACCTGCGTTACCACCTGAAGCTACGACTTGAACTGTTAAGTCATTATGACGAAAAGCCTCTTCGTAGTGTTCAAAGTTTGTTTGAGAAACTGGAGCTTTTGACCCCATTAACTCTAGAAGACCTGTAATACCTTGGTCTCCATATCTTTTAATTAATTTTTCTGATACGTCTCTTTTATGTAACTCACCTGATGCTGCTGTAATCGAACTAACGTAATTTTCTGTAGTCGCTTGCATAACCGAGGTAGGCTGAAGGACCATACCAGAAGCTAAATTTACTGTTGCCATTTTTTAAATTTTTAAGTTATTATTATTTTAATTAATCGTCTCCAAATATTTTATCCTGAATCTGCTCCATAATAGACTTTTTCTCAACAGTTGGCCTCTTTTGTTCTACGTTATAGGATGGGTTTTTAATTTCAGTTATGACCTGTTCGGTACCCTTTGACCTGTATTGATTTGCTACACTTCTAATAATTTCATCAAAATTATCTCGTATAAACATATCTAGGTTTAGTTTATCGTAGTCCCAATTGCCAGTTTCTGTATCAATATATCTATCAAAATACTTATCAAGATTGCTGTTTTGGTTTTTAATCTGCTTCTTATGTTCAGAAGTTAGCTTAAAATCAAACTGCTCTCCTGTATCGTTTATTGCGAAAGACACAGAATCAAGGTCTTCAACTTGTTCGTCCATATCAGTAAGCCAGTCACTTCTTAATTTATTTGCTTCTTCTTGAGTCATGCCTGTCTCTTCATCAGGTACTGGCATTTTGTAAGATTCTTGCAAATCCATCATTTCTTTCCTAGCCGCTTTTACGTCCTTCTTAAGCTGAATTTTACCAAGCGCAACGTCATCTTCAGAAAACTTATCTTTGTTCGTCTTGTAGGTAGAGTTGTAATATAAATCAATTTCTTTTTCGTTTAATTCAGGATTATTTAATCTTAAATATTCCTTCATTAAAACAGCATCTTCCATTTCTTTATAGTCAACTTCCTGTGTTCTAAGATAGTCAGAAACACTTCTACCTGTTTTTTGAACAAACTCGTTCATTTTTTCTAACTGTTCGTTAGCAAATTTAACTCCTTTGTTATCTAGTGCCTCATCAAAATCCGATAAAGTGTTAAATTCAGTACCAAACTCCTCGTTAAGTACCTCTAATAACTCTTCATCACTAACTGGTTCTGTAGGTTCTTCCGAACTTTCAGACTCACTTTCTGATTCAGCCTCAGGTTCAGATTTAACTGTTTCCTCAGGTTGTTGCTCTTGTTCTTGAGCGGATTCATTATTTAAAGAACTTTCTTTTTCGATAGCTGGTTCAGTTTCTTGTTGAGCTGGTTCGGGATTTTGTTCAACATTAGTTGTGTTTTCTGTGTTAGCAGAAAGGTCAACAACGTTGGACTTTTGCTCTTCTGAACTGCCACCAGGAACGATTTCGCCTCCGAAACCTTCCGTTATGATATCCCCAATATCATCTTTTACCATAATAAATTAAATTAAATTAAACTTCTATTTTTTGCAAATATATAAAATATTTATATATATCTGTAAATTTTATAAAATTATTTTACCCCGAAATAGGAGTTTCTTTATCCATATCTTCCATTTCACCAGGGTCTCCTCCCATTAAAAAGGAACCAGGTATTTGCGGTCTCATTTCTTCACCTTCACCCATAGCCGCTCTTCTTCCACTATACATAGAGTCTTTATCCCTGCCAGAGCCTATTACACCACCCTGTCCTTTTCTTTGCTCAATCATTTTTGATTGAAACTGAGCGCTAGACTCAATAGATTTTTGTCTAGCCTCACCCATTACTTCATTAGCATCAACTTTACCTTCATTTGCTAAAGACATTTGTTCCATTTTAAATTGGTGCATTTGCTTCTCAAAATCTGCTTTTAACTTATATTCTAGCTTTAACAATTCTTGTTCTGATTGTAATTTAGCTTTCATTTTAACTTGTTCTAATTGAGCCTTAACTTGCTCTTCTTGTTGCCTTCCTTGTGAAGCCGCCATAGTAGCTTGTTGTTGCTGTTGAGCTTGCATTTGTGAGTTCTTTTGAGCTTGTTGCATCATTTCTTCTTGATATTTCTTTCTTCTAAGAATTAACATTTGATTAGCCAACTTAACATTCTTAAGACCTCTTATTAAAATAGCATCTTCTATTCTAAGTTCTTTTTGAGATATAGACATCTGAATGTTTTGCTCTAGTATTTGTTTTTCTTGCTCATCTGGAGCAACCTCAAGAGTTATACCAAAATCATAAATAGATAAATCCTTACCTTTTTTTAATTTTTGCATCGTATTATCTCCTAATGCAGAGGTATATCCTTTTAATGGTTTTTTGTAGTGAAATAAATCTTGCAGCCTCATAGAAACACATTCTCCTAAAGATTTTACTATATTTAAGTAGCCTTCATTTATTTGTCTAGTAGCGTTATTAGAGGCTAATAATTGTAGTTTTTGTATACCTACTAAAGCTTCACTTGATGGCTTTGCACCCTCTCTAACTTCGTTTATACCCGTTACATCTCTGATTAACTGCAAGTTGTGATTATAAACTTGTATTAATTGCATCATCTCTCTACCTATTCCATTTTCTAATTCTTGTATAGGCATAGTAGATGTCTGCATACCATCATCATCTAATCTTCTATAATATATGTTACCTGTTTGGTCATATATCTCTTGTAACTCTAAAGGAGTAAATGTTCCTCCATCTCCTTTTGACACATTCTCTAAAGCTCCTATTTCAAAAGCAGCACCCTTTGGTCTAGCTTTTGCTAACACATGCTGTAGTTTTAAATGAGCTAATTGTATCTGGTCTGCAAAAGGTATCATTCTTTGACACAAAGAAACCACCTTCATATCTCTTATATTAGGAGCGTATATCATATAAGACAGTTTTGTTTCTGCTAAATTTGATTTAGGTCTCATCATATTTTTAGCTAAGCCATAATCAAATATATAATCTGTTCCTACTATATATTTTCCAGAATAAACCATCTTAACTGTACTGTTTACTTTTTCTCTTTTTGTTTTAGATTTTTTAGATGGTTCATAACTTGACTTTCTTTTTCTTACAGAATAACCACCAAAAACATTGTGTTTCTTTTCGTAATTTACATCATAAGTTGAGATAAACTCTGCGTCAAGTATTTGTACTGAAAATCTATCGTATTCTTGACCGTACATTCCCGTAGCACTAAAACCTTGAAACTCTGTGTTTTTAGGCTTTTTACCATAACTTTCTGCTATCTCTTCATACTGCTCTTCAGTAAACTGGTCGCCTGCCATTCTTTTTAATTCACCTATAGTTACAGAATATATCTCTCCTACATGTTTTATATCTTTAAAGTCTGGAGAAGTTGTATAAGAAGTTATTAAATTTTCTGGGTCTACATATTTTACTTTAACACCAGTAGAAGGGTCTATATAAGTTTTTAATGCAGCTTGACCAACCACAACTAAGTCCCTTATTATTCTTTTTCTAGTTTCTTTAAAATCGTTCAAATTTAAAACAAACTCTATTCCTTGCTCTAAAGCTATTTCATGCGCTTGCTTATAATTAAGATTCATATAAAGATTTAACTCATCTTCGTTTTCAGGAGTAAATCCTTTAGCTGAAAAATCACCTCCCATTATCTCACCAGCTCTTTTCATGTGGTCCTTATTCATCATATTAACACGATAACTAGACTCATCTTTTTGCTTTTTATCTTCAGATACAGGGTCAATAGCACTAGCTTTTATCTCATACTCTTGATTAATCATCTCTCCACATATAACATCAACAAACTTAGGAATAATAGAAACTGGAGTCCAGTCTATATTCATATAAGAACTATCTCCTTGTACATCTAATAAATCTTTATATTTTGCTATACCTTGATTACCTTCAGCGTATTGCCTACACATATTATATGTTTTTCTTTTATCGGCATAGTTATAGTGACTGCTTTTATCCCAGTCAGAATACATTTTCTTAAAATATTGTAAACCATATTCTGGTTTTAATTTTTCTTCATTAGAGACAAATGGGCTAGGGTACCCGCCTATAGTTTTGAACTCAGAGTTATTGTCTAGTATTTTCATTTAATTCTTTTTGATGTTAACCCTCTATTGCTAAATCTTTTTATAAAAGTCAAAGGTACAACTTTTATTTCTTTTTTTAATACGTGTTTTTGAGATGCTAATAAAGCTAAACTAGAAGCTACCGTAGCATCATATTTTGTTCTATTATCTGGCTCAAATCTACTCCAGTCATCTAATAGTCTATTAAAATAACACCTTCCCATATCTCCTGTCTCTGGGTTTAAGCCCACATAATCATACACATAAGAAGCAACAGCTTCTGTTTGCGCATTCAATACAGCAACACCCGTACTAGGTATACCTTTAGCTTGCTGCTTTCTACTTGAGTCTGTGTGAGTAGATTCTGGTCTTTCCATTAAATACTCTCCATACCCTCTTCTCTCAAAATATTTTATTATACCTATCTTGTTGTTTTCTACTAACAAAGAACAACCATAATAAACACATGTTTTAACCATATCCTCATAAAACATTTCTGCTTTAGGAGGCCTAGCTATATATTCACAAACAAAGACGTTTGAAAAATCATCCATCATTGTGAATTTTTTATATACATAACAAGCTGCATCTGACCTTCTACCATCTGTTGTTGTATCATGGTCGTAAGGGTCACAACCAGCAACTAGCTCTATATCATTACCAGGAAACTTTCTAGTCCCCTTTATTTTTATATTATTTCTTCTTTCATCTGGTGGCAACCAAGCCATCTCCCATTTACCTTTAGCGTTAGGTATCCATTTAACCTCTGTATCTTGAACACCTTTGCTCCAAACAAAATCACCTTTAACAGTCATGTTTTCTGCAACCTCATTATAATCCATTTGTTGATATATCCTTTCAACATCAAATGGACTATGTAAAGAATCATTTCTAAAAGCTTCCTCTACTGTAAAAGGTCTCTGTCTTTTTTCTTCAGAAAGTTTAGTTGTATTACCTTTATAAGCCTCTCTAATATTCTGAAGATATTCTTTTGCCCCTATGTCTTTTCCTATAAACTTAGCCTGTTCTTTTGTTGGTGTGTCTATAACAGACATACCATACTCATCTATAAACCCTTCATACCCATCGTAAGCTGGAGTAAAATAGCTATACATACCAGACCTAGTTCTACCATTACCATCTCTTTCTTCTATATCACTATCATCCCATATATTCTTAAAATTCTCTCCTCCAGAATCAGCCATCTCATTTACTGTAGTTGGCATAAAACACTTTCCTATAATTTTATCACCCAACGTTAAACAAGAACGCACTACTTGCCAGTTCTTTTCTACGTTTGCGTCTACCCATTTACCACCCTCATCACACAAATACCTAACCAACTTTACAGAGTCATAAGAGTTGTCTTTTGTATTTCTCCAATCTATTTTACTATTTAAAGCCTCTGACTTTACTATCTTTTTAAAGTTTTTAGATATTTTTTGTCCAGGAGCATTAAAACTTAATGTGCTTTTAGGATTATCACTACCGTCTATAATAGGTTGAAAAAAGAAAGGTAGTTGCCTAAACATATATACAAGCTTATCTGTAAATAACGCCTTAGCATCCACACCTGTTTTACTTATAATACCTCCATGTGAATTATATCTAGAGGTTATTTCGTTAAGTAACATAGCAGCACCTTTGTAAGAAGCTCCCTCTCTACGGTGTTTAACCATAACCATTCCAAAGCAGTTGTTATCCTCTTTGCATATTTCCCAAAAAATAAAGAACCTTCTATCCCTGTCTCTATACTCAGGGTATCCTATATCTAGTTTGCACCAGTTTAAATAATAATAATGCTCTCCAGTTATATAAGTTGGTTTACCGTTATTCATAAACCACACACCATTTTTTCTTCTGTCAAACTCTTGCTGTATAAAAGAAGCGTGCTGTGCAGCCGTCTCCTCATACAAAGTTTCAGGAACTTCGGTCCTCTTCCATTTCTGTTCCTTTTTCTTTAGATTAGAAAAAAGAATATCCTTTTTTTTAGGTTTTGGTGGAAGTTTAAATTGTAAACCATTAACTTCTATAACACCCTCCATTATTACTTTTTCTTTTTCTTGTCGCTTTTTTTCTTTAACATTATAAGTATACCATCTGCTCCCTTTTGAGTTTTACCGCCTTTTTTATAAACCATTCCACCTTCTCTCTTATAAAACTGTTTGTAGCTTTTAATTTTATTTTTAAAATCTGCCAATTTTGTTGAATCGTTTTTTACACTTGATGGCAGTCTGTTTAATAAATCATCTGTACTAAAAGTTCCTTCACCAGCTTGTATTTGATTAATCATTTTGTTTATTAGGTCAGCATCTTTTTTATTAGGAGTATATTCTGTGGAATCTTTTTTATTTTTATCATCACCATTTGGCATTCCTCCTTCATTATATTTTCTAACCTTCATTCCATGCTTTGTTTTTTTATTATCTTTTTTATTTTTGTTGATAATTTCAAAGTCCTTTCCTGTTAGCTCGCCATCTCCATCACCCATTTTATCAAGTTTAACTTGACCTCCTACTAAATAATTTGGGATAGTCATGTTACCCCCTTTGTTCATTTTTTTCATTTTTTCTATTTGTTTTCTATCGTTACTATCTTGTTTTATAGCTTTTGTTTCTTCTTTATGCGTTGTTTTTGTTTGTTCTTTAAACTCCTTTGCTTCTTTCTTTGTTATTTCACCTGCTTTTTTTCGCCTTTTAATATCTCTTTTAGCCTCTTTTTTTTCTATCCTAGACTGTATTAACTTCTTTCTTTTCTCGTTTTTAGTTTTACTCTTTATCTTCTTTAAAAGTTTTATGGTCATGCCACCCTCATCATATTTTATATTAAAACCTCCCCCAGCAAATGTTTCATTTTCATTTTCATTTTCATTTTCATCACCTTCAGTATTTTCATTACCAGTGTTTATCTCTGTAGTTTCTGAAGCAACATCTCCGTATTGATTTCTGTCCTCTACATCACTTTGCTGCTCTCCTGCTTCATTTCTATCTACTCTGTCTGCTATTATATCTTTACGTAATTCGTCTCTTGCCGCTACATTTTGTCTTGCGTATCCTCCTGTGTCCTCAAATCCTTCTGCATAATAACTGTCAGAAACTTTATCTTGCAATTTTCCTATTCTACCCTTACCTTCATATAACCTTCTGTCTAACTTTCTTCCTCTTATCTCTGCTATCTTTCCTCTTATACCACCAGACCTTCTTATTTCTTCAAGCTTGTCAGATTTAGCGTATTTTTTATCTAGCTTCTTAGCAGCTCTAATACCCTTCATCTCAGTTCTCTTAACTTTTCTTCTCACCTTTTTATCTTCTCTAGCGCCCTGTCTAGCTTCTCTTATAGCTACTCTTCTTTCTGCTGGGGTTAAATCTTTATTTCCCCTTATTTCAGCTATAGTATCTTTTTTTGCTTGTTTAATATTTTTTATATCAGCCTTTTTAGAACGTCTAGCTTCTTTTCTAGCGTCTCTAGCATCTTCTCTAAATCTCTTTTTTTCCGCTCTAAAATCTTGTCTAGCCTCTTTTCTTCTTTGTCTATCCCCTATTATTCCTCCTAAAAAATATTCTGGTTTATAAGTTTTTTTCATTTTATATTATTTAAATTATTTTACGTTTGGGTTTTTATATATTGCACCTTTTTTATAATCTCCTTCTTCTTTTGCCTTTTTTAAAGTTAATCTTTTTTCAGCAAAACTTAAATTCTTCCATTCTCCTGATTTTTTTAATTCTTCTTTTGTTCTTTGTTTTCTAGCCTTTCTTTTTAGCATTTCATCTATTCTTTGCCTTATAGTTAACTTTGGCTTTTCTTCTTTTTTCTTATCAGTATTATTTGTTTTTCCCTTTTCTTCTTTTGTTTCTTTTTCTTCTTTTTCTTTTTTTGTATAAGAATAACCAGCTGCAAACATAGGGCCTTGATTGCTGGTCATTTGATGCAATAAGCTACCTTCCGCAGCAAAAATAGGTTTTACAACACCACCTGTTTTCATTTCTTGTATCTCATAGTTATGTAGTTGAGTTTGAGGTATTCTTTCACCTTGCTCGTCAACATAAACACCAGCACTTTTTTGTGTAGCCATAGGAACTTTTCTTTCTTCCTCTTCTTCTTCTTTGTTATCTTGATTGTTAACCAAAACTTTATTCTCCTCTTCATTACTATCTTTTTCTTCTTGCTTTTTCTTTTGATTTTCAAAAAACTTTTTCATAATATTCCCAGTAAAATTTGTTGCACCAGAAACATTACCAGCCCCTGATTCTATTTCCTCAACAACTTCATTACCACTTTGGTTTAGATTATCCAGCATAATATTTTTGTCATTATTTTGACTCAAAGTGCTCTCAACTAAACTTTCTTTATCTTTTTTTGTTTCAGTAGCGGTAGTCCATCTTTTGTTTTCGCTATCCCAATTTTGCAACTGGCCATCAAAATATATTTGTTTATGCTCTTGTTCTGTTCCAGCTGGAATGCCTCCAAAAGGATTTTCTTTAGTAGCACTTTGATAAGAAGGGAGACCATCTTTTGTTTCTGTTTGTAAAGTTAGAGTATCTCCAGCGTATATTTTATTTGGGTCTGTTATAAAAGGATTCTTACTCATTATATCTTCAATAGTAGTGTTATTATCTCTAGCTATTTGAGTAAGTGTATCCCCCCTTTGTATAATGTAATTAGAACCTTTTGGTGGAGTTACTTGCTGACCGTCTCCGTCAATACCCCCTCCTTGATTTAAGGCATTTATTTCGTCATTACTCCAGTCACCCATTGTTTCAGCAACATCTTCGTTGTTTACAACATCAGTACCTTTTGTATCAATAATTTCTTGACGAATCCTTAAATTTGGTAAAAATTTGTTATTAGGAGTTACAACATTTGGCTCTATCTTATCTATAAAAATTTCATTATCTATTTTTTTTCTACTCATATCTATACGAAAAGGTGTAAAAAGAGTATTATTAGGAATAAAAGTTTTAAGCCGACCTGGTGCGTTAAAATTCCAATCACCAGCACCTATATGTCCAGTACTAAAGTCAACAACATTTACAGAAGTTCCATCTTCATCAGCAACAACATCAGCAACATTAGCATATTTAAAACCATCTCTAACGACACTAGACATTCTATCCTCTAAAGACCTACTATTAAAATTCTCAGCTATAACAATAGCCTCCGCCTCAGTATCAAATTCTTTTACAAAATTTCTAACTATGGTTGAGTTTCCATCAACTGGGCTGGTAGCGTTAATATTAAAAGATAAATTTTTACCATCTGCCTTAAAGTTATCTCCTTTTCCAGCGTTAGCGTCTTTTAAAGATTGAGTCATATAAGGACTGTGCTTTATTATATGGTTATCTAAAGCTTGCTTAACAACCATACCAAAATCTGTATCTAAAGGAAAATTATAGACTATGTTTTTACCTTTACCACCGTACCCTCCTGTGTTTAGAGTAAGGTAATTTACCCCATCCACATTGTTAACTTGAAAAACATTATCTAACACCTCTCTATTCCAAGAGCCATCTTCACCTATCATTCCTTGTAAATCGCCAGCAAAACCAGCTTGAGCTATAATATCTCCTATCATTCGGTCTACTGCTCTTCTATAATCATAAGAAATATCTCCAAAATTAGCTGCTGGTGTACTCACGTAATTAAACCCTTGCATACCACCGCTCAAAGAGTAATGTTTTTCTGATGATATGAATTTACCATTTATAGTTCTTTGTCGTGGTCTATAGTATTCAGGGCCACCTTTTTGACCAAAAGTTTGAGACATTATATACTCCATCATAAAGTCCATACCTTTTTTATCCCTAATATTTCTTACGTGAGAATATACATTGTCATTAGTAGTAAATGGTCTTTCTATAACCGCATCCCTATTCTCATTAGAGATTGGCATAAAATAATTTGTGTAGTTTAATTTTTGAACAGAATAATCATCTTTTAATTCATCACTATACCATTGTTCTTGATTTAATGATATTAACTTATTAGATAAACTTTTAAACATTTCATTACCTATGACCTTAGAGTCATAATTTCCATATCTCCCATAAGTTTTATCTAAATCAACCTGATTGTAACCTTTTCGGTCTGACAATCCCTCTTTATCTCCTGTCTCTACTTCAAATTGAAAAACCTCCATTGGCTTCCCTGTTACAGAAGGGTTTGTTATTTCTGAATAATAACCCCCCTCTAAATAATCTCCAGTACCACCCCTCAATGATGCGTCAGTAATAACTGAAACTATTTCTATTTGACCATCAGAATTAGTTTTTGTTCTAACAGCAACAATATTTGTAGTGTTCATCCCACCAGATGAAGGGCTAATCAAAGAATTACCTGAATCTTTCCTAGCAAGGCTTGATAAAATATCGTTAAACCGACTATTTCCTTTAAATTCGATTGGGTTTCCAAGAAAAACTATGTTAGAAGAAAAGCCAGCCCCATCACCTCTATTGTAAACTCTATTATTTCCGTCCTTTCCTTTTAAGTCGTTTGATAAATCTAAGAAATTATAAACAGTGTTACCTCCAGCACTATCACGTTTCTCAGTTGCAAC
>Ga0209348_1000768_pt1 | contig 16075 bp, 26 predicted proteins | sample ETNvirenome_2_30_FD_184065 | JGI IMG/M metagenome (GOLD analysis project Ga0209348, IMG submission 184065) | Marine viral communities from the Pacific Ocean - ETNP_2_30 (SPAdes) (version 2) | ecosystem: Environmental > Aquatic > Marine > Oceanic | place: Pacific Ocean | collected 2013-06-22 | reverse complement strand
TCCTTACGGAGTTTCATGCTTGTAAGCAATTCGTCTGAACCTGCGGTAGTCACAGCTTTTGAACCGTTTACACTGTCATTAACTGTGTCTGCTTGTGCATGTAGAGAAGTTTGCTTAAAACCTGACAAATAACCAAGAACTTCTTGGTCATATTGATCAGCTAGTCTGTAAGCTGCACGATCTGTTGCAAGATCCATGAAGTTTACGTGTGAATGAGCTTCTTCGATATCGTCCATTTTGAACGCAAAGTAGTTAGCTTTATCCACTACTAGATTAAAATCTTCATCGTCAAGATCTTGTGCTGTGACTGTTGTGCCACGTGCATAAGACTGAACTGAGATTTCAGGTTCTTTGATTATGCGAACTGTGTCGCCTTGTGAGGCAATTTCACCAAAGTAATCTGAATTGGTGATATCCCCTACGGTAGCAGCTTTACGAAAAGCAAGCTGTACCTTCTTGGAATAGATTACGGGACTAAAATTACCATTAGGTAAATTACCGTAACCCGATGCGGTTGTAAAAGCCATAATTAAATCCTCCTGATATTTGGCTTGAATTAAGCTTAAACATCTAAAAGGGGCTGTACGTTTTCTAGGGTGCAGTTAGTATTAGGTTGCGCTACCGAATACCACTGGGCCTATACTTGTCCAGGTAGTTCTTCTTAGTTTAGACTTTTTTGTAGATTTGGGTGTGACAAAAGGTAGTCAAAAAGAGGCTTTTGTCAACATACCCATAGTTATACTGCTGAATTTTTATTTGTCAACAGTTATCTGGCTTTACCAGATACATCGTAAACAAACTTACCCGAACGGATAGCTTTGTTAATATCATCAGAATTTGCTTCAAACTCCTTGTCGGACATTTTAGCAACCTCTGACTCACGAATTACGTCATTTGCATCTTCTACATCTATTTCTGTTTTACTACGTTTAGTTACAGTAGAAGCTGCATCTTTAGCTTTTGCTTTCTTTGCAGTTTTTGTAAGACCTTTATCTACTTTATAAAGATCTATAACACGAACCACAGAAGCAGGATCATCTGAGTTTTCGTATAGTGCATCTTGTACCCATTTAGGTTGTTCATCAACCCAAGTATGAAACTCATCTGATGCACGTAGATCATCAAAGTCTTCATGAGACTTACGTATTGTATTTTCTGCCTTTACTCTTTCAGCTTCTGTCTGAACTTTATCTAACTCTTTTAGTTTAGCATCTGCTTTGTTAAACATTTCTTGAGCTTTTTTAGCAGCAATAGTTTCTACAACACCTGCTATGTCTGGATACTCTTTAGACCACTCTTCTATATCTTCATCAGACTTAGGTGGCACAATAGATTCTTTTTCTAATCGTGCTTCAAAGGCTTGAAACTTTTCGTCCCATTCCTTTTCTTTTTCTTGCATATGCCTTCTTAAATCACCATAACGTTTCTTAAACGATTTTTCTTCAGCAGATAGCGTTTCTTCTTTAACTTCTGTATCGGCCTTTTTCTCTTCGGGAGTTTCTTCTTCTGGTTGCTGTTCTTCGTTGGTTGTTGTTTCTCCACGTGCTTCAGCTTCAAGTTTACGAATCTCCTCTTCTTCAGCTTCCATTCGCTTACGCTTTTTTTCGTAGTTGTAACCTCTATCAACAAACCCTGCTGTTTTTGGTTTTTCTACTGCTGTTAATTCAGGCATATTTTTCTCCTTTTTATGTTGGGGTCAGCCGAAGCTGAGTAGCCTTATTATTTTTTACCTGCAAGTCCACCTTTTTTAGGTTGACGTTTCTTCTTCTTTTTTGGTACAGCCATTAAGCCACCTTTCTCAAAACCCCCTGAAAAATTACCGCTTGCTATCTTATCTGCAGTATATTTATCAAGATTTGCTTGACTTGAACCTGATGAATAATTATTTGAAGTATTAGAGGATACAGGAGTATTACCAAAAGTCATTCCTGAACCACTGGATGTACTGCTAGTTCCAGGTGGGGGTGTATTGGGGTATGAAGGTGTATCATCATCATAAGGATCATCTCCACTTACACCGCTTGGAGTACCACCACTGCTTCCAGTACCACTACCACCTGATATATTTGGAGGTCTTGCAGGAGGTATAGGCGAGGATGTAGGTGTTGCAGATCCCTCTCTAGTATAACCACCCTGAACTGTTACAGTTTCACCTGCATTATTTGTTGTTGTAGATGTTATGCTAGGATCATATGTCATTCCTGGAGGTGCAGTTTCTTGCATAAAGTTATTAAAATCATTATCATTTTTAAATATATCATTTCCAAATATATCTTTAGAATCTTTAAATAATCCTATATCCATACCAGGGTTATTTAAAACAATATCTTTAGAAAATTCACTACCATTAATAAGTCCTTCTGGTAAGTTTCTAAGAATTAAATCACTCTCGACAAACTTTTTCCAATCTGCTTTCAGAGAATCAACATTTTGTCCATTAGCTTCCATAATAATAATATTAGCAGCAGCTTGGGCGGCTGTTGAACCATTTATAAATGCACCTATTGCGCCTCCAACAGGAGCCTTTTTAAGCATGTCAGATGTTTCATTACCTAGTTTACCGAAGTCATCATAACTAAACTTATCCATCCAAGAATTTGGATCTGTTGTCACTTTGTCATCATCTCCACCACCGCCTTTTACAACTGGCTCACCTGCTACAGGCATTTCAGTTGTATAACCTTGAGATAATAATAGATTATATCTATCTATATCTGTCGGTAAAGTTAAAGTAACTATTTCACCATTAGGTCCATAAAGAGTTACAGTAGTTAATAATGAAGTATCTGCACCTGTAGTTCCTGTATTTTTAATTGCTGTATCAATAGCTCCAGTTGTAGCTACTTGAGTTCCAGTTGAACCTAATACTGTCTGACCAGTTTTTTCTGATGGAAAGATTGTAGCACCTAGTGGAAATCCTACAAAGCCTCTGTTTACTGCTGATTGACCTGTGTTAAGAAAACTTTGCTCAAGTCCGCCAGGTGCATAACCTTTTACTTCACCACCCATAGCCATATTTTGAACTGTCATTTGATTTTGTACAGGATTAGTAATATCTACGACTGTATCTTTTTGATCATCTATAGGAGCAGGTCTAGGTTGACTATATAATAACTGTTGCTGCATATAAGGGTTTTGTATATCACCACCCTCTGCCATACCCATCATTTCTTGTATGGCTTGCATCTCTTGTGGAGATAACTCTTCATTATTTACAGGACCACCTGCAGGTACAGGCTCACCACCTATACGACCATTAGCTTCCATTTCAGCTAAACCCATCTTAGCTCTATCTCTTAGATCTTCAAAAAACTTTACACCGTAATAACGAACAACATCAGCAGGAACTACATACTCACCTTCAGATAATTGTGCAGGTATGTTATCTCTTACTTCTTCTGACATAGAGCCTGATGGAACTTCATTACCTGATACTGGATCTTTATCCATACCATCATCTTTTAATCCGCCTTCATTCATAAAAGCCATCTGCATTTGTTCTTCCATTAGTGCTCCACCTTTATTATATTGAGCTTCTTTAAATACACCGTGTCTACTAGGACTTACTAAATAATCTAAAAAATCTTTACCTTTTTCTAAAAGACTTTCTTTTTCTTTTACCTCTTTTTTATCTTCTGGTAAACCAGGAAAAGTTTCTTCTGGAAAACCTTCTTTAATGGCCTTTTCGTCAAACATAGTGCTAGATCTCCACCTAGCATACTCCACGGCTTTTTCTTGACTAGAAAATACAGGTAGTTTTTCACCTGTAATAAAGTCTCTACCTTGATTATCTTTTAATCTTTGTTTTACTTCATCATCACTAAGCCTATCACCATTTTTATCAATGGTAGGGGCAGTAATAAAACCAGTTCCAAAAGGTATTGTGGTGCTTACTTCAGAATATCTAGCCCCCTTTTTACCAGTTATTTCTCCAGTTTCGTCAATCCAAACAGATCTTCCACGTAATGTTTTTTCATCTGTTTTAGTTCTTGGTCTTGGTTTAGGCTTAACTTCCATTGATATCTTCCCTAAGTCTTAACATTGCTCTGAGTGTGCGTATCTCTCCTTGAGTACGATAAAGCTCTTCTATCTCACTAATCTGTTCAAGACGTTTATGAGCCTTTACTATTTTATCAGTTATTTCTTCTAGAAATGGATTATACAATTCTGGATTGTTTACGAAAGGTTTTAAAGTATTGTTCACGACTAGTTTCATTGCACCTGTTGTGGGCTAACATTACCTGAGAAGCCCTGTTCTCCTGGCTGAGGCACTGTACCTGTTCCTATAGTACCACCCCCACTACCTTGGGTATCCTGCACTTGTGCCCCCGCAGGAGCGCCCTGTGGGCTTTCTGGTGGTTTAACTCCTGGTTGTGCAGGTGGTGGATTAGTTTCTTTAAACTGCCTTAGTATCTCAGCTTGGACCGCAGCTTGCGCCATATTGTTGCCAACCTTATCTGGATCAAGATCCATCGACTTAGCAATTTCACGTACAATGTAATCCATACGTGCAAATGGAGCAAGCGCAGGGTTTGATACCACTTGCATAAATTGCATGAGGCGTTGACTACGTACTTCGTTAGCCATAAGACTTTCTGTACCACGAGCTTTTATCTCCAAGTCACCTTTAATTTCTTTATCAAAATCAAACTGCATGTTAAAACCAAAGAAGGCTTTACCTAGTGGTGCTAATAGATAGTCATCTATGTTTTTAACTACGTTGCGGATAGAACCATTAGCAGCAGACATAAGCATGCTAATACCAGATGCCGTTCTACCCACACCCGAAACGCCAGTTTGACCATGCGCAAAAGAAGGAAAGCCAGTGCTTTCATCAGCCAGAACCCTAGCTTTATCAAACATCTGCATGTTTTCGTTAGATACATTCGGGAACTTTGTTCCAAAGATAGCTTGACCAGGCGCCCCTCCCTGTCTCCTAAACACTTTTCCTGGATACACGGAGAGGTCTTGCCCTGGGACGAGATTAGTCTCGTCTACCTCTATCAGTAGATTACCAGACAATGCTGCGTTATCTACTGCCATTCGCATAAAGCCATTCATAAGTGTTTGTGTATCGTCCATATTTTCAGCAATACCTATGCCAAAAATGCTGTACGGGTTCATTTCATAAGGTGCAACAAAGTAAGGGATATAAGCTGGAGTAAACGGATTCATTACAAGTCTTAATACTTGTCCGTTACAAACCCAGATATTTACACTTAATTGATCTGCATCTTCTAAATCTTTAGGGATATCAACTCCCTGATCTTTTATTATATCTTTATCTACAAAACCCCAGAACTCTAGAACCTCAAAACGTGCAGCCCTATCTTCTTCTGAGTTGTCTTCCATAATGTGTTCCCACCACTCTTTACGATAGCTTTCGCCAAGCTGTAAAGCATTGTCCACTGCGTTTGCACGGAAGTATGGACGATTTTTTAAACCTCGCATCTGAGAACGTGACATCTTGTGTCTTTCTATAATGTACTCTGCTTCTTCCATTGTAGCTGCGTCAGGGTCTGGATAAAAGTTCCAAATAGATACAGATGTAGTTTGAGGAATTGTTTTAAACATCGGAGAGTAATTACCCTCGTCATCCCAGTTTGGATACTCTTTATCTACAGCAAACGGACCTTTCATAATTCCTGTGCCAAAGAGTGCTGTCTCAAATGCAGCAGCACGTAGATGTTTCTTTGCATGAGATTCTTCTAACTGGTCATGTATTTTCTTTTCCATCTTTTTAGCTGCAACTTCTGCAGGATGAAACTGCACAGCTGATGGAGTTTTACCTGAGCCTGATTTTACATCATCAATAATAGGTTCTAGTACTCCAGATAAAGCACCTAGTCTCTCTCTAAACTCTGGTAACGTTTCTCCTGGAAGTAACTCAGCCAACTCTGGACTAACAGCTTTTCTTATCTCAGGATTAGTTTCATAACTAACAGTATCCTCTATACCATCTGGTAAAGTTGTAGGATCAATACTAATTGGAAATCTATTACCACCAAACAATACTTCTGCTATTTGACCATAAGCTGCAAGAACTTTTGTTTTAGTTACTTTTACAAATACACGGGATTTTTCTGATGAAGTAAATTGTACATTAGGTCCGTATATACCACGGTAGTTTCTATAAGCTTGAATCCAACGTTCTTCATCTAATTGTCTAGCTGTTTCAGACTTAGTATATTTATCTTTAACAAACTGAACAATGTGACCTGTAAGTGGATCTGAATAATCTTCTTCGGGAATATCCTCTATTGCAGAGGTTTCTTCCATGTCCATGATCATTTCTTCAAAATCTTCTTCTGCCATTTTATTTCCTTAGTATCCAAATGTGGGATCTGATGCTTGAAAACCTGTGCGTTGTGCTGCAGGATCAAAGTCAAATATGTTACTACGTGGTCTAGTCATTATACCATATCTTAGTGCGTCATACAAGTGATCTTCTGCGTGTGTGTTTACATCTTCTGGATTATTTTTATCAAGAGGTAAACCTGGTATTTGAGATATAGTATTCGTACAACTACTAAAAAATACTAATCTAGGCTCTTCTGTAAACTCATCTACTTGCAGTCTTCTGTGAACTTCGTTTTTACCTGCAACACGAGAACCTTTTGATCTATCTGAAGGTCTCCATCTACAACCTTTCATAATCATCTGTTCAGCTAAACTTGGACCTGTATCACCACGTTTGTGCCAAAGTGATGAGTCAAGCACACCATAACGAATGTTTTCACCTGACTCATTTTCTATTTCTAGTATCATATCAGCTAGGTCAGTAGCTGTGACCTTTGATACGTACAGTTCCCTATATACTACAAGTTGCTCAGAACCAGGAACCATAGTAAACCAAAGGACACCAGTATGAGAACCGTAACCATAGTCGCAAGCTCTAAACTTAATCCAACTAGAGGGTATGTCGTAAGGATCTACTACATGCACTTTCCTATTAAATTCAGGGAAGGCTGCACCCTCATTTATATCCCAATCACCTTCAAGTAATTGTCTGCGTTGGTGCTCAGGTAACGAAAGAAGATTAGCTTCGTATAAACCATCATCTGCCAAGTACGGATTGTCGAAGAGGGTGGCAGGGATAAACTTTCGTTTGAACAGAGGCTCACCCTCTCGACTATGACCTTTAGGCCACGCTATCACTTCTCCATTTTCATCAGTAGCATCAAACGATTTATTAGGTCTTTGTGGATCAATAAATGTTCTTTTTACCCATTGATGTCCTGGACCACCAGGATTGCTAGTCGCTCTCATATACAGTGGCAAACCCGAAGCCCTTGTTGTACGGAGACGTGATCTCATATAGTTCCATGCATAAGGTGAAGGCCATTGTGTAAGTTCGTCAAAGCCAATCCAGTTAAAGGCTTGACCTTGGTATCTCATAACGTCATCCTCTCTATCAAGGTATGACATCCACAATGTAGCACCTGATGGAGCTACCCAAGTTTTATCTCTCTCCATAAACTTTATCCCAGGAATAGCTTTTGGATAAAGTTGTTTGCTTACTGATATAAGTTCTCTAAGCTCTTCTGTAGACCTACGAACAAGTAGCATTCGTGCATTTGTATTCCCCAAGTAACGCACTGGGTCTGCAACCATTGCATAAGACTTGCCACCACCTGCTGCTCCTCCGTATAAAACTTCTTGTTCTGTTGCTGCTAAAAAATCAGTTTGAGGTCCAACATTAGGTTCAAAAATTATCTCTCTAGCTTTTTCAAAGTCTATATCTTCAGGCTTCGGTTGGGCTGGAGCTAACTCTTTCTCTATAACCAAGTCTTTGGGTTTCGAGCTTTTCCGCTTTTTGTAACGCTTCTTTGTACCTTTTGGCAAGGTAGCGTTGAGTTGAAGCTTCGTTCTTACGTTGTTGCTCAATTTTAACTCTCTTGTATAAACCTACGTGGGAAATATATCGTTCTGATTGAGTACTGAGCCAAGCTGCAACTTCTCTGTAACTATACTGCTTTAAAAACTTTTTAGCTTTTTCAAATAACTCTAGTTCTTCTGGAATTGGTAGTAGTATATCACAATCATTAGGGTCTTGTCTATAGCCAAATGGTACATGAGTTCCAACCCTTACAACTGGTTGCCATTCATATTCACCGTCTACCTCTAAAGGTTTAGGTAGCTTCCAAGTTTTATTCGTTTTCATCAGCTTTCTGTGGTAAAATAAATAATGGATTAGCTGCAGATACTTCTACTTTTTCTGTCTTAATAAAACCACTGCGGTCTAAAACATCTTTTGCTGCTGCCATCTTTTCTTTATTACCTAAATCTGTAGGACTGTTCATTATCTCAAACATTGAGTACGCAGCTTTTGTAGCTGACGAAGAAATAAACTTCTTTGTAAGATCTGCAACTTCTTCTGCTAAAGACTCTGCAACTTGTTTAGATGATACTCCATCTGCATAACCTGCAAGTTTTTTAGCTGTAACTAAGTTACCCCCTGCCTCTTCAAACAGTACGTCTAAAAACTTCTGTTGTTTTTCTGTTAAGTTTCTTGCCATTATGCCACCATGTAAATTATAAAACCTAAAGTACCTGCACCTACTATAAGCATAACACCTGATATACTCCAAGTAATTATTGCTTCAATCATTTCTGCTTTACGATACTCTTGTTCTTTCTTTTGTTTACGTATTCTACCTTCAGTAGCTACCAGTTCATCCCAAACAGAAGGGCCGTAGGTAAAACTAATCCAGTCTTTTAACTCTTGCCTCATAGCTTCTGCTTTCTTTTTAGCAGTAAATATCTCTAAGGCTTCTGCTTCAACAGAACCTCCCATGGCTTTCCACCAAGGAGGGTTCTTGTTTTTCTGCTCTAAGTAGGCTAAATCGCTCATGCTACTAGCCCACTGATTTAGTTGACCACCCATTTCTTGAAGATCTTTTCCGAACTGGAAACCTTTCTTCAAAGCATTGAACGCTACGGTAGCTCCACCGATTATTGTAACTGGGTCCACGAGCCTCCTCCCAAAGTACTCCTAGAATCATTAAAGAGGTTATTGTGCTCTTCAAAGGGCTTTACCTGTTAGTATAACCCTTTCTATATCACATCTACCTATTCCTAAGTCTCGTAGCTCCCTCTCAGTCATTTTGTAAAGTTGTATTCTTGCAATCTTACGTCTAGCTGATTCTGCTCTTGCTTCTATTATCCTATTAAATAAACGTTTAATCATTTTCTACTCCTATGTTAGCCCTAACTGGCAGGAGTAGTTATACTATATTTTACAGTGAGTTACTACAGATAAAAATGCAAACCCGTTATGACTTTCCTGTAGCCTTTTTAACTACCTTAGTAGTCCAAGCTTCATTTACATCAGGAGTAGATGGATCATCACCTTTTAATGTTCCATCTTCATTTCTAGCACGAACTTTTTTAGTTTCTGGTTTAGGCTTTGTATTCTCACTATTTACAAACTCTAATACAGCAGGATCTTTAGAGTGCCATTCTCCGTGAACATACTCTGCTAAAACAGCACCGTATTGATCTATTACTTTGTCGCCTTCTATTTTCATTTTTTACCTTTCTTTTTTGGTTTCTTTTTAGGAAATAATCTACCAGGAGCAATTAAAACCTTTATACTATCTATACCACTTAATAGTCCTACTTTAATATCATCAGATAGTCTAGGAGTTAATTTAGCAAGAGATCTTTGCAGACTTCTCATTTCTGTTTTAATACTGTTTGGTACTGTGCCACCACCTAGTTTAGCTTTTGCTGCTTTGTTCTCAAGGTTAGCTAATCTTCTTTCTAGTTTTTCTGCTTGGGTCATTACACCAGGATCATTATCAATTGCTTTACTAGCTATATTTGCAATCTTATTTAGATCTTTCGTAGTTGTTTTTCTAACGGTAGTTGTTTTTCTAACTCTGGTAGAAGGTGTAGATTTATCTGGAGCTTTAGTAACTCTCTTAACAGAAGAGGGACGTTTAACAGGCTTTTTACTTGAGATACGTTTTTTAGGCCTAAGAGATTTTGTAACTGCTCCTGACTTTCGTTTAGTTCCTTTACTTGCTTTAAGTTTTTTTTCTTCTTCTTTTAGATTAGTAGTATATCTTTTACCTTTCCAAGTAAAAACTTTACCTGCACCTTGTGCTTTACGTGCAGCGGCAAAAGCTTTTGCAAAAGTCATGCTATCATATTTACCTGCCATTACTATTACCCTTTATTTATAAGTATTAGGAGCTTTTTTAATACCAGTATTCATAGTACCAGAAGATTTAACCATTCCACCTACGTTATACATAGCAACCTTACCACCTTTGGTGTAAGCTTTTTTCTTCATGCCACCTTTAGCCATGCCTTTCTTTTTCATATTAGCACCGCCTGCAGCCATACCTTTTTTAGCCATGCCGCCTTTTTTCATACCTTTTCTATCAGCTGATGCAGCTTTCATAGATTCAGTTTTATTACCGTCTCCATCAATATCTAGAAAATCTGGTTTTGCTGCTCCACCTGCTGCGTAGCCTTTTTTCTTCATACCGCCCTTAGCGTAGCCTTTTTTCTTCATGCCACCCTTAGCCATACCTTTTTTCTTCATCATGATTCTTCCTCACTATATAGATTGTTAAACACTCGTTGCGTATCCCATACATAGTCTACGTTTTCTTTCGAGTTATAAATATGTTGGTTAGGTCTAAAGTCTGGAGCACCTTCTCCTGTTTCAAACCAAGCTGGGTGAGTTACTCTCACTCTGTTATTGGGCAACGCAACAATGTTACCTGTGTATTCTCCTGCATCTAACAACTCCAGAACGTGTGACTGCTTGTGTTGAGCAGGATCGTCTGCTACTTCGTTGTCAGTGTAGTCTACTGTAAAGTAGTACTTTGCAGGATAGAACTCACCATCTACTTTGGCTATCCAAGGAGCAGGTGTAGCTCTTTCTAACTTATATACTGAGTGTGTATGCGACATACAATCCCAGGGTTGTGCTAAGTATGGTGGTAACTCTGTAGGCCATTCTTCTAGGGGGGTATCTGCCACGAGTGCTACAAGAGGTAATCTAGCCCACATCGCACCACCATGTATATTGGGGCTATCATCATGATCAGACTCGCAGCCTGTAAAAATAACTTGAAAGCTGAGAGTCCTGTTTGGCATAGTAGTAACACCAATGACCATGCAATGTAAGAACTCGCCATGATACTCTTCCAAATTTTTTGTGTATTCTCTACGTACCCATGCTTTGAAGTACGGTATGCTACTTTGTAGATACGGCATCTTTCTTGTGTTTCCTTCTCAACTCTGCTTTAGCTTGTTTAAAGACATTTGCTATTGCTGTCTTTCCCATAACTTTAGCACGTTGTTCGGCAACTGTCAAGATTTGAATCTTTCTTGCGTAAGGCTTCTTTAATTTTTTTACTTTAGCCACTGTAGCTTTTGCATCAGCCATAGTAGCGAACTTAATTGATACCGTATCTTTTGGATTCTCATCCGTATACAGTCTACGTCCAGACCCTTTAGGTTTTTTACCTGTTCCTACTTTAGGATCTCTTTTCTTTGCCATAGTTACTTTCTAAAGGCTCTGGTTTTCTTTGCAATCTTTTTAGGTTGAGCCACATGCTGCTTACCTGCCGCCTTGCCTTTTCGTTTAGCTCTGGTTGTAGCGGCATACTCAGCGCTGCTAAGAGACTTAATAGCCGCAGTAGGTAGATAACGCTCACCAGTCTTAGCGCTAGGCTTGCCACTCTTTGTGCGCCACTTTTGTTTTGTCCATTTTTTTAGGGACTTTTGAGGGGCTTTCATTATTTGTAGCCCCCACCCTTGGCTTTGTATTGTTTTGCCAGCATCTGTGCTTTTCTCGCAGACCATTGTCCAGGTGAGCCACCTTTGCCACCTGCTTTGATACTGTTGAATAAGTTTTTACGCATAGTTGGTTTAGTATAATTACCTGCTTTGTTGACTGTACTACCACCTTTAGACATTCCTACTGCTTTTTTTAAAGTCTTTGCTTGACCTGCATGAGTTTTAGAGGCTTTACTTAAACCTTTAATTACTTTTTTTACTTTAGTTTTATTTTGTTTTGATAAAGCCATGTTACTACGCCTTACAGTTGCACTCAGGTCCACAATTTTTATTTAGAATTGCACATCCTATTCTTTTAAAGTATCTCCAAAACCATTTAATTATTCTCATAATGAAACTCCCATTTTAATTTCTTGACAATCAGGTATAGCTAAGTATCCTTGTTGTTGAAAGTATCTAGCTACTATTAATGCTTCTTGAGCACATGCTTCCTCTGTAGGAAATGTAGCTGCTGTCTTTATCATAACTTCGCAAGACAGTGCTGCAGGTGTACTACAAAGGAGCATAAACGCTATCCACATTAGAAACTAACCGTAGCTCCCACTGTTACATCACCAAACTCTAAATCAGAGTCTGTAGATATTTCAGTATATAGATTAATGTAAGTGCTAGGTATTTCATACTTTGCAGTAAAGTCTAGACCTTGAAAGATGTCTCCTTCGTCTAACTCTAGCATATCAATATCAGTAGCTACACTTAGTCCAATACCCATAGCAGTTATTCCTGCTGATGGAGTTAGTTCCCACTCCCATTCTTCTACACCAGTGGTATAGTTCATGTCAGAGTCTGCACCGATAGATAATGTTTGTCCTGCGACAGAAAAATCCATAGATGCTGCTTTAGTTGCTGCTATTGCAAGAAAACCCATTGCTGCTGCAATGGCTATTACCATTGTAGTTGTCTTCATTTTATGATCCTTTTTTCCATTTTTTTGAGGGAGACTTCGTCTTTGACGGACTCCACTTAACCTTATCTGCCCAATATGCAGCAGACATTTTACCCTTTTTAATATTTTTTGCATGACGTGATTTAAAAGCTTCACGTTGCCCGACAGTCTGGTTTGTCTTTACACCCTTTTGTCCAAACTTGATGTATTTATACTTACCACCTTCCGAGGCCATAACATGATGGGACTTACCACTGCTATCATTAAGACGTTGAGGTTTGTTTACTTCACGGAGTCCAACCTCTTTCATTTTAGTTTTAACTCGTGCTGGTACTGCCATTATCTTTTTCCTGCTCTGCTGTTTCTAGGAAAAGATCTATTGGCACGTTTTGTAGTAACTGACAGGTTCTTTATCCTATTATCTTTTGGATTACCATTACGATGGTTTACGTCTTTTCCATCGCCCCTTTTTACTACTCCTGCTTTTTTTAATGTATTGCGAGCTGCATTACGTGAAGCCCTATTCTTTTTTTGAGTTGCCGTACCTTGATAATTTGCATACTCTCTTTTATAGTTTCTCATGTTTTGTATCTTTCATATTTTGGATTATCTTTTCTTCCAAATAACGTAAGCACAAAATTCATAAAACCTCTAGCTATTTCTGTAGGTGTTGGTAATAACCAACCAAGTATTAGAAGTAACATTACCCAAGGAGGTATGTTAGTATTTATAATATCTAAGTTTTCCACTTTGCCTGTCTCTACTTCTTTTATTACTTCAGTTTGTATAACGTCTCTACCTGCAGTAACCTCTTCGGTCTGCTCGACACTCATTACTGCCTGTCTATTCTCTGCACCTATTTGTGCGTTAGAATTTACTGTAGGCCCGCCTGATCCGCCTAGCGGTAGCAGAGTACTCAAACCACAACCAGATAAAAATAGAACGAGTATTAACCATCTCATTAAGGACTCACATAGTTTAAGGTATTTTCTATTATAGCAATACGTTGCTGTAATTCTATAATAGATGTCATATGTTTAGCCATACTATTAGCTTCTTCCCAAAGATATTCTGTTTCTTCCCAAAGTTCTTCTATCTCATCTAATGCTTGTTTAGCATCTCTTTTAAGATTTACTTTATCCTCAATAGCCATACGAGAACCTAGCTGAGATACTGTTTCTTCTAGAGAGGTTATAGTAGCTGCTTGTTGAGACACCCACCAAACACCACCTGCTAACTGTATAGCCATTGCAGCTACAAGAGCTACTGGAAGTTTTAAGTTTTCCATACTGTTATTTCCACTCTCTGTCAGCTTTGTTAAAACAATCAAACTGCAAACCTAAGTATTCATTCTCTTCATACTTTTCCCAGTTTGCATTCTGAGCAATTACTTCACACTGTTGTTTAGTGAACAGCTCCTGCATAATATACTGATTACCTGTATAGACCCACTCTTCACCGGTGTTGCCCCACATACTTATAACCAGTATAAACTCTTTCACTACATCAACTCAAAATGGGGCGCATCAATAAATGGTCTACGTCCCTGTGACCTACGTAAGTCTACGTATGCCATCATAGCATCCTCTGCTGTGCCAGGATACGACCTAATATCTCCCTCAGACCAGGCAGCTCCCCACTTTACGGCTGCACCAGTTTCTTCTGCTGCCTTTTTAAATGCGTCACAGATGTTATCGTACAGGTTTAACTCCCATGATACGTCTGATCCTACATAAGCTACTACATCTACTGCATGGCTAAAGCCATCATCCTGTAGTAGGTGTTTAGATTTCATAGTCTGAGATCTTCCTGCAGCTACATTAGCTTGCTGTTCTTCAAAGGTACGTATACCCTGTGTAACTCCAAAGTCTACGTCTGTAAGTTGTATAGCTCTTTCTACAACTCCAGTCATAGCTGGGTGTACACCTTCTAATCTGTCCAGTGATCTCTGACTTAATCTAAAACTCATCTCATATCCTTCTGCATTGCTACTCTATTGCCCATTGGTTTACCTGCCATGTAAGCTGTAGCTCCCATATATGCTGCCACTATACCAGTTTGTGCAATATAAAACAACCCAAGCAAATCTGCAAGGGCTGCTACTCGTGTATCTGACATTAAAGGTGTAAATAGAACAACTGTAAAGCCAATCATCATCACCATGGCTATCCAAGCCATCTTTTTCTGCGATTCTGCCTTTTCTTCTCGTAATTCTACTTCGAGCATACGCTCTTTCATAGCTACTTCTTCTGTAGTTATCTTTCCGTCACCATCAATGTCAAAGTCTACTACCATTTAATCTTCCCAATCTCGTTTTCTTCTAGGATCTAACACATCTCGTGCTTTTAAATGACCTTCAAGGTACATAGCTCTCTCTACCCTGTCTAGAGAGTACTTTATACCTGTATCATTTCGTATTTTTTCTCTGATGTAGAACACATCGGATCTAGGAATGTGTACTCTACGTAGTTTACCTTCATCTTCTGAAGCTAATGCCCTGTAAAATTCCTCTACGACATTGTCAGAAGAATACATTGCTGGTTTCTTCATCTAGTTATACCTAAATTTTTTGGTAAAGTCAACACTTTTTATGTGCTACGACAAAAAAAGTTATAATTTTTGTCTTTAAGTATACTTAAAGTTACTTTAAGTATTTAATAACTATTAATAATAGTAATAATTAATAAACTTAAGGTTACTTTAAGTAATACATTAAGTATAATTATAGTGTATGTTGCCCCCGAAGTCAACTACTTTTTTATATTTATTTTAAATAGGTGGTATTTTTCTATTTGTGATCACAAAATAAAGGTTAACAGGGTGTTTTTAGTAAAAGGTGCGACATTTTGTCCAAACTAAAAAATCACATCTCTGTCATTGACCATATATACATACGGACATACCCCCCATGCCCCATGCACCTGTTATGTTATAACATTACATTTGTAACTGCACAACTATCAGAGTTCATATTCACAAATTCGAATATGTAAATACTTGAATGTAAAGGATATTCTATACAATGTATTATTGTGTGTGCGGTGTTATAGTATAACATAACAGTGAACTTGCGAATGATTCGCAGAATCAATTAAGTTATGTACATTCACACATATGAATATTTGAATATAACTTGTCCATGTCTACTTGCGAATCATTCTCAACTAGCTACCTATATTATATAGTAGTAGAACGAATCAGGAACGAATCACTAACACAGTACATAATGAGAACAAACAGAGAAACCTAAACATATTCAAAAAATAAAATATGTTATTATCCTTTAAAATCAATAGGTTAGACCTATTTACATCCAAAACCCTAGATGCTATAACTTGGTTATGTCATAAAGGCCAGTCGGCCAAAATC
>Ga0209348_1000767_pt1 | contig 16093 bp, 15 predicted proteins | sample ETNvirenome_2_30_FD_184065 | JGI IMG/M metagenome (GOLD analysis project Ga0209348, IMG submission 184065) | Marine viral communities from the Pacific Ocean - ETNP_2_30 (SPAdes) (version 2) | ecosystem: Environmental > Aquatic > Marine > Oceanic | place: Pacific Ocean | collected 2013-06-22 | reverse complement strand
GAAGAACCTCATTTAAATAATTTGTTATCACAAGAAGATCTGTCTTCGTTTAAAGGTATGGTAGACGAGCTTCGTGACACATGGACCAAGAAACAAATGTTTCGAACAGAAACAGAAGCAAGATTTTCTGTGTTACAAGATAATAGATACCCAACTAAAGCTGCAAAGTATTGGCAGTGTGTAAGAGAACAATCTAGTTATTTAGATAATCTTATGGCTTTGTCATTTGATTATAGAAGAAACGAAGCAAAAATAACTTGGTTAGAAAAGAAGATAGATAAAGAAGAGGACGAATACAAAAGAACTAAATATCAAATAGATTTAGATGAGTGTAGATTTGGTAAAGCATCTATGGAAAAAGTTGCAAGACACAGAATGCGTGAGATTAAGATGTGGTCTAAATTAAAAAAAGAGTTTAACGATGGATCGTTTAATGACAAAGATGTAAATCAACATCAGTTAGAATCTTATGGTTTACAATATCATGAGAAAGCTAAAACATTAAATGCAAACTCATCAGAGGCTGAAATATTTAATGTTATGGGTCAGTTACAATCATTACAGAGAATTAAAAAGTCTGGTGAATTAGAAAGTAGTTACAGAGAGACAGAGAAGATAACGCAACATGAAAAACCCAAAGTTTGATTTTGTATTCTTAGGTCAGTCTATTTTAAAATATCAAGTGCCATTAGATATTTTTATAACCATTAATAATATCTATGAAGTGAATAAAAACAGATTAGATAAAGCTAATGGACAGTTGGTTGGCAAGATAGAAGATGAACATTCATTATTCTATTATGGAGCTGATCAAACAAAAATGAAAAATCACAATAGACTTCCTAGAACAGTTACACATTATTTTATAGAAATGTTTAAACACTATTTAGCGTTTAATAAAATAAAAGATTATGATTTACATCTTAATTCTATCTGGGTTAATGAAATGAAACAACACGAATATAACCCTGCACATATACACAGAGGTATGTTGTTTACAGGTTTATCTAGTGTTATGATTTTAAAATTACCGTCAACATATGGTAGAGAATATTCTGCAGGACACGTACAACAAAATGGAAGGCTACAGATATTAGGTGCAGCCAATGGTCAGTTTGCAAAGATAGATTATCAGCCACCAATGGATCTTAGAGACTTTTATATTTTTCCATATGATATGAGACACACAGTTTACCCATTCAATGGAACAGATGAAATTAGAAGAACTCTCGCTGCAAATTGTGATGTTCAATTTGATCCAATAAAAAATAGAGGTGCTAAATAATGGATAAACAATATTACATAGATAATCACATAGGTGTGTTTAAAAATTTTATGCCAAATGAATTAATAAATGACTATATGAATTATTTTAATAATTGTGAAAAACAAGGCATGGTGTTTCCTAGAAAAGCAGATGAAACATTTGTTTCAGATCATGCACTTAACACAATAACGGATGCACCTCATGTTCCAATGACTTATAATAATAAACCTTTTATAGATTTATTTTTTAAAGAAACATATCCTTTATACGTTCAAAAATATTCTTATTTAAAAAGATTATCTACTCACAATATATTAGAAGTTAAAATACAAAAAACTAAAATAGGTGAAGGTTACCATACTTGGCATTGTGAAAATGCTGAGATGAAAGCAAGAAATAGAATATTAGCTTTTATGGTATATCTTAACGATGTTACAGAAGGTGGAGAAACAGAATTTTTATATCAAAAGTGTAGATTTAAACCAGAAAAAAATACATTATTAATTTGGCCATCACAGTTTACACATGTTCATAGAGGCAACCCACCTTTATCAAATGATAAATATATAATAACGGGATGGGTAGAGTACGGATATTAATATGATAACAGAACCACGTTGGAAATCTTATATAGTAGAAACAACTACACCAATTTTTACGCCCAAACAATGTCAGATGATAATAGAAGTAGGAAGAAGTGAACCTAGAAATGATGCGGAGGTTGGAAATAATAAAGGAATTAAAGGTGGAGTAGTAGATACTAAGACTAGAACCTCACACATTAGTTGGATACCATTTAGAAAAATGCATGAGATGTATAAAGACATAGAAAAAATTATGAAGGCTACAAATGGTAATCACTTTGGTTTTGAAGGAATGCAAATTACTGAAATGGCACAATATACAGAATATCCAGAGGGTGGATTTTATGATTGGCATGTAGACAATGATGTTAATTGTGCAAATGAACCACCAGTTAGAAAAATATCTATGACTATTTTATTATCACCAGAAAATGAATTTGAAGGTGGTGATTTAGAGTTAGTAAAAGAAGGTCAATCTGCAAAAATAAAACAAGGTCAGGCTATATTTTTTGCATCGTTTATTAGACATAGAGTTGCACCTGTAACACGAGGAACAAGAAAATCTTTGGTTATGTGGTTTGGAGGCACACCATTTAAATAATGATTAAAGCTCCATACTTTCCAACTTTTATATATGCTAAAGATGTTAACTTAGATAACAGACTTTTTGAAAAAGAAGTTATTGCATGGGCTAACCAAGATAAGGGTGTGACCAGAACTAATGTAAATGGTTGGCATAGTCAAACTAATATGCATGAGATACCTATATTTAAACCATTAGTTGATGAATTATTTAAAATGCAAAAAGAAGTATTTGAAGAAGAGTGGTTAGATAATGAAGCTATTATAGGTAATATGTGGGCTAACATAAATCCTCAAGGTGGATATAACAGACCACACTTACATCCAAATTCTCATTTTAGTGGTGTGTATTATATTAAAGCACCTAAAAACTCTGGACAGATAATATTTAATGAACCAAGATCTGCAGCACATATGGTAATGCCAAGAAGAAAACAGGGAATACCACCTTCAAGTTCATGGAAAGAAGGAAAAGAAGGAACACCTCCTTCGTATTTATGGAGAGAAGTTCGTGTAGATCCATTAGAAGGTAGAATACTTATGTTTCCATCTTGGTTATGGCATTGTGTTGAGCCTAATGAATCTAGTGATATAAGAATATCAGTAAGTTTTAATTTTTTACAGAAAGGATTTGAAATATTAAAATGAGTTTTAAATATCAAGTAATTAAAAACGCAGTATCTTTTGAATTAGCTAATTTTATATTTAATTACTTTTTACTTAAACGAGATGCTGTTGAGTTTATGTATAAAAATAATATTATACACGACAATGGTATGTTTGGAACTTGGTCTGATCCACAAGTTCCTAATACGTATAGTCATTACGCAGATATGGTTATGGAAACGTTAATGATGAAAGTATTACCTAAAATGCAACAAGAAACAGGACTACAATTAATACCCACTTATTCTTATGCAAGACTATATAAAAAAGGAGACATATTAAAAAGACATAAAGATAGACCCTCTTGTGAAATATCCACGACTATAAATCTTGGTGGAGATCCTTGGCCTATATTTATCGATGGTACAGGGGCTAACAACGTTATAGACGAATATAAGAACATACATAAACCCAACGCACCTAAAGGCACAAAAGTCTTGCTTGAAGTAGGCGATATGCTAGTATATAGTGGCTGTGAACTCGAACATTGGCGAGAGCCATTTGAGGGCAACATTTGCGGTCAGGTATTTCTACATTATAATCATGTAAATGGCCCATTTGCAGACAAAAACAAATTTGATGGCAGACCAAAGCTAGGTGTACCATCATTTGTAAAATAGTTTATAATGGAGTCGTATGTTACAAAAAATAGGGTTTCAACCTGGAATCAATAAACAAATCACACCTACAGGAGCCGAAGGGCAATGGATAGATTGTGATAATGTTAGATTTAGATATGGCACACCTGAAAAAATAGGTGGTTGGAAACAGTTAGGTGAAAGTAATTTAACTGGCGCAGGACGTGGACTTCATCATTTTGTAAATAGTCTTGGTAGAAAATATGCAATTATTGGAACAAACAGAATTTTATACGCATACTCAGGTGGTGTATTCTATGACATACATCCCATTAAGTCTACAAACACATTAACAAGTGCATTTACCACGACTAACGGATCAACTGAAGTTACAATAACATTTAGTGGTGATCATGGTATTAGTGCATCTGACATTGTATTGTTAGATAATTTTTCTACAATTACAGGTTCTAATTTTGGATCTTCTGATTTTGACAACAAAAAATTTATGGTGACTACTGTGCCAACAGCTACAACAATTACTATTACTATGCCATCAAACGAATCAGGATCTGGTGCAACAACATCAGGTGGTATTAGAGTACAACATTATTATACTGTAGGTCCAGCTGTGCAAGCAAAAGGTTTTGGTTGGTCTCTTGGAACTTGGGGTGGAGAAGAAGTTGGAGCTTTTACTACAACACTATCAGGTGCCATTAATGATTCTGTTACAACTGGTATTACACTAGCAGACCCATCACAGTTTCCAGATTCAGGTACAAACTTTTTATTAATAGGCACAGAGGAAATATCTTATACGGGTATTAATTCATCTAATCAATTAACTGGTGTTACAAGAGGTGTAAGAAATACGACGGCTGCATCTCATGGTGCTGGAGATACAGTAACTAGCACAGCAAATTATGTGGCGTGGGGTGAAGCTGCATCTGGTGATTTAGTTCTTGAACCTGGTATGTGGTCACTTGATAACTTCGGTGACAAGGCAATTTGTTTAATTCATGACAGCGCTGTATTTGAATGGAATTCTTCTGCATCAAACGCAACAGATACAAGAGCAACTATTATATCTGGTGCACCAACTGCATCAAGACATATGTTAGTATCTACACCGGACAGGCACTTAGTATTTTTTGGAACAGAAACAACTATTGGTGATACATCTACACAAGATGATATGTTTGTAAGATTTTCGGATCAAGAAGATATAAACACATATGTGCCAACAGCAACTAACACAGCTGGTACACAAAGGCTAGCCGATGGATCACAGATTAGAGGAGCTATAAGAGGTAGAGATGCAATTTATGTTTGGACTGATACAGCACTATTTACACAACGTTTTGTTGGTCAACCGTTTACGTTTGCGTTTGCACAAGTTGGAACCAACTGTGGATTAGTTGGACAAAATGCATGTGTAGAAGTTGATGGTGCTGCATACTGGATGTCAGAGAATGGTTTTTTTAGATATGCTGGTAAGTTAGAATCATTACCTTGTTTAGTAGAAGATCATGTTTATGATAATATAAATTTAGAATCTGGTAATCAAATGGTGTCTGCAGGATTAAATAATTTGTTTGGTGAAGTCATGTGGTTTTATCCAACAACAGGATCCTCTGTTGTAAACAGAATGGTTGCCTATAATTATTTTGATTCATCACCACAGAGACCAGTATGGACTGTAGGCACACTTGCTAGAACTATGTGGGAGGATTCTGCAGTATTTGGATCACCGCATGCATTGGAATACGATGCAGCTACAGATACATCTTTTGATGTTGTTGGTAATACAGAGGGTAGAACAACATACTATCAACACGAAACAGGAACCGATCAAGTTAAAGGTGGAACTGTTACAGCTATTACAGCAAACATTGCATCTGGAGATTTTGATATTACACAAGCAAGAGCACAAGGAACAGGGCAAGCTACAGGTGTTGCAACATTTAGAGGAGACGGTGAATTTATAATGAAGATTAGGAGATTTATACCAGATTTTATATCTCAAACGGGTAATACACAAGTTACACTACAATTAAGAAATTTTCCAAATGATAGTCAAGCTAGCTCATCACTTGGACCATTTACAGTTTCATCTTCTACACAAAAAGTAGATACACGTGCAAGAGCAAGAGCTATTGCATTAAAAGTAGAAAATACATCGTCTTCTCAAAGTTGGAAGTTAGGAACTTTTAGATTAGATGTACAACCGGATGGACGTAGATAATGGCAAAAATAGTACAGGTATTAACAAGACCAAGTAGAGAATATGATTTACCTACAGCAGAAGCACAAGTAAGAGATCTTGATGCTATTGTAGAAAAATTAAATACAACGTTTCAAGAAGAATTAAAAGACGAGGTAGAAGCATTTAACTTCTTTTTAAATTAATGGCTAATAGTTTTATAAATAAAAAAGCGGATTTAACGACAACAGATTTGACAACACTGTATACAGTGCCTAGTTTCAAAGCTGCTGTTGTAAAATCATTAATAGTATCTGAGGACGCTGGATCAGGAAGCACAATTACTATAACTCTAGTAAACGCTAGTGGTGCAATATTTAATTTATTCAAAGACAAGGCTATAGCATCCAAAGCCACGACAGAACTTTTAACAAACCCACTTGTAATGGAGGAGGGAGAAGCATTAAAGGTACAAGCTGCTGACGCGAACGAGCTGCACGTCATAGCTTCAATATTAGAAATACAGCCGCGAGAGGTAACAACATAATGAAAGATATCCCAACAATAGAACCAAAAGAGATCATAACAACAATAACAAATATGAAGACAGGCGAGGTATACAAAGATGATTCTGAGTGGAAAGCTAAAGGAATTGCAGAATCCGACATAAGAAAAGATGTCAGAGTTATTATGCCTAGCCTTGATTTATTTGGAGAAACAAAATAGAATAAACAAATGGCCATAACAAACGCACAGCAATATAAACAACTCGTAAACAAACCAGCAAACGATAAACGACCAGGTTATCGTGGTGATGCTGCGTATGGAAAAGATAGTAGAAGTGAACAGGCAACATCAATAGGTCAAGCTAAGGGAGCAACAGGAAAAGGTGGATCAGTAAGTTTAGGAGATGGACCAAAAACAGGGGCACCAGATCAAGATAGAATTTCAGATATTAGACAAGCTAATATAACTTTAGAAAATTTAAAACAAGATAAGATAGAAGAAAAACTAGAAAAATTTAGAAATTTAGGAAGCAATCAAAGAAAGTTTACAAGTTTTGTAAAAAAGTTTTCTCCGATTGCCATGTTTGCAGAAAAGTTTGGTCCATTAAATACTAAAGATTTTTATTTAGAAAAATATTTAGATTCTAAAAATGCTCCTATGACCAAAGAACAGTTTGCTAATTTAACTACTGAAGAACAAGAAAAAGCTTTTGATAATTATATGGAAGGTAGATTGTCTGGTAAAACAGATGCTTATGGTAATCTAATTACTAATACAGATGGAGATGGTGTAAATCAAGTACTTCCAGTAGACACAACATTTGCTCAAGCACCAAGCGACGTGAACCAAGAACCAAAACTTACTGAGTTACAACAAATGTTAAAAGATACATCAAGATATAGATTTGCAGCAGAAGGTGGTATCATGAATAATGATGTCGTAGGTGGTGAGTATGATTTTGAATCAGCAAGACAGATGTACGGTCTAGGTAAACTTGTTAAAAAAGTTACAAGAACAGTTAAAAAAATTGCAAAATCGCCTGTAGGTAAACTGGCAATAGGAGCAGCTATATTAGGAACACCATTTGGTGCAGGTTCAAAAGGCACAGGATTTTTTGGTTCTAAAAGTTTATTTGGTAGAGGTTTAGGTTTTTTAAGTTCAAAAACAAGTCCATTTACAAAAACAGTAGCCGATTTTGCAAATGATAGATTAGCATTTAACGCTGCTAGAACAGCTGCAGGATCGCCATCAAGTATTTTTTCTTTAATTCCAGGTGGTAAAGTGGGAGCAGGTATTTTTGGAGCATCAGCACTAGCAGGTCTAATGACACCAAAAGAAGAAGATGAGGATGAAGATCAAACTGCATACAGAGGTGAAAGTTTAGATATAGCTGACATAAGATCTAGACCAAGAGATTTTTTAGCACCTAGATTTTTAGCTGAGGGTGGATCTACAGAAAAAGAACCTGTAGCTAAAAAAACAATGCCACTATTAGATATGGGTGGTAAAGAAAAAGATTATAGAGAAACAGGTGGTTTTGTAGACATGGGTAGAATGGAAAAAGCAGACGATGTTCCTGCAAGATTATCTAAAAATGAGTTCGTATTTACGGCAGATGCTGTTAGAAACGCTGGCGATGGAAGTGTAGACAAAGGCGCAGAAGTTATGTATAACATGATGAAGAACCTCGAAGCCGGAGGTGACGTATCAGAGGAATCGCAAGGCTTAGAAGGCGCACGTAAAATGTTTCAAACATCACAAAGATTAGAGGAAGTATTATAATGGCTGTACAAACTACAAGAACTTTACCCGCACAATTTGTTGAAGATCTAGGAACAGATTTAGCAAAACAAGTAGTAGCACAAACAGGTGTACCCGTTGTTGCAACAGGTATAGCTGGTATATCACAACAACCTGGTGAAACAGCAGAAGCATTTAAAGCAAGACAAGATGCAGCTCAAGCATTTACAACAAGACAACAAAGTTTATCAGGACTTGCACCTCAAGTTGCAGGGCAAGATGTATTACAACAAGCAGCTCAAAATCTAGCCGTATCGGGTATAGGATCTTTTCAACCATTTTTACAACAAGCACAAACTGCAGGAACTGCTGCAGGAACAGCATTAGGTGGAGTAGGTTTGGGAGCAACAGCTTTTCAACAAGACGTACAAGACTTTATGTCCCCTTATCAATCACAAGTAATTGACGCTACATTAGCGGAGTTTGATCGTAACAGAGCTATACAAGAACAAGGTATACGAGATCAACAAGCAGCTTTGGGTGCGCTCGGCAGTGGTCGAGCGGGAGTGCAACTCGCAGAGTTTGGCACAGGGGCTGCGAGAGAACGAGCATTATTACAAGCCGGTCTCTTGCAACAAGGTTTTGGTCAGGCAGCAGCTGCCAGACAACAAGATATAGCTAATAGAGGAGCGTTAGCATCACAACAATTAGGTTTAGGACAGTTTCAATCTGGATTAGGTGGACAACAACAAGCATTAGCAGGAACAGATATTTCACGTTTAGGTCAGTTGGGCGCACTGAACCAAGCGCAGCAACAAGCAACTCTTGATGCACAAAGAGAAGCGGCAAGACAAGCAGCATTTTTACCACAAGAACAATTAGATAGATACGCTGCACAAGTAACAGGAATTATGGGTGGATATCCGGCAGCATTCCAATCAACAAATGTTCCTAACCCTACACCATTACAAACTGCTCTTGGTGTTGGTACAACACTTGCTGGTATTTATGGTGGATTAAAAGGTAGCAGTAATTTAACATTTAATGCACCAAAAATATAATTATGAATAGAACTTTAAAAAGACCAATGTTTAGAATAGGTGGATCAGCAGGCACTGGTATTACATCAGGACTCGATCAACCAAGAAAACAATATGCAAATGGAACACCTAATCCATATGCACCTAATTTTCAAGCATCAGGTTTACCAGGTTTTTTAACTAGTTTTGGTTTAAATCTTTTAGCAACACCACCACAAGGTAATATATTTCAAACATCTGCAATAGCTGCAAGAGGACCATTTGATCAGTTACAAACGAGTCAAGCAAAACAAAGACAATTAGAAGCTGAAAAAGAATTTTTAAGAAGTGAAAGATTAGCTGGTCAAGAGTTTGAAGAAGGACAATTAGAAAAAAGATTAAAATCAGCAGAAGATATAGCTGCTATGAAAAGCGATCAAAGTTTAACTGTTAATCAACTAGCATCAACTTATCTTGATGACTATGATGGTGACTTAAACAAAGCAACAAACAAAGCTAAATTCTTTTTAGAAGTTAGACCAGAACTTGCAGGTACAGTTGGTGAAACACAGATAGGTGGTATTATTGAAGCTGATTTATCAGATGCAAAACAAGCTAAAACATTTGCAAGAGCAAACAGAAATAAAGTTGGTAAAGTATTTTGGGATATAAATACAGGTACACTTAAAAAATTAGTTAAGGACCCTGAAACAAACGCATTAGGTTTTGTAGATTTTTCTATGACAGGCGATATGCAACCTGATGATGAAGGTGAAAATTTACCTGAAGAAAGAAAAATAGATACTCCAGGGATATATGGTCAAGAAACAAAACCAGGTAAGCCACTAAAAGAAATATTACCAGATTTTAGAGATACGGGGTTCGACGAAAACTTCTATCAAATGTAGGAGTATTAAATGGCAAAATTTGTCCCACTTATACCAGCAGAAGAAAATAGCGTAGCATCATGGTACACATCAGTAGGTGCTGGTTTAGTATCTGGATTAATTAAAACTGTAGAAGGTGTTGTATCTCTCGGTGCAGAACTCGTGGATCTTGGAGCAGACTCAAATACTGTAGCGGACGTAGAAAGATTTTTTGACGATATAAATATATTTGAAGATACAGCTCAAGATAGGGTAGCTGGTAAACTTGTAGAGGTATTTACACAGATAGGTATACCAGGTGGTGCAGGTTTTAAACTTGCAACTAAACTAGCAGACAAAGCACTTAAGGCAAGAAAAACTGGCACATATGCTAATTTAAAAGCTAAAGCTGTGCAAGAGGGTATGAAAAAAGCAAAATCATTAAATGATAGAATACCTGATGGCACGAAAAGATTTGCAGCTGGTGTATTTGGTGGTGCAACAGGAGAAACACTTGTCGCTGACGTAGAAGAGATAGGAACGTTTGGAGATTTTTTTGAAGGACCAACTGCGTTAGATACAGTTGAAGGAGAAGGTAGAGAAGAAGCAGGTAGAAGAATATTAAATAGATTAAAGTTTGGAACTGAGTCTATATTTATTACACCATTTGTTTATGGTGTGGGTAAAGCTGGTAAGGCTCTTGCAACAAGAGGAAAAGAACTTGCGTACAGTGATAGTGCATTTGAAAGATGGGTGGATAAATATGTTGGTTCATATTTTAGACCAAGGGGTGATTTACCTACAGAGGTGTTTGATTCTGAAATGGCAAAAGCTGGATTAAAAGCAAGAGATACATTTAGAGCAAAAGAAATTGTAGAAAATATTACAAGAGAAGTAGATAAATTATATCCACGTACAAGTAAATTTTTTGATACATCAACAGATACACAACAAAAAGATTTTTATAAAAGATTAAATGAGGCGTTGTTTGAAGGTGATTTAACAAAAGAAATAAATCCAAAAGCTGTAGATGATTTAGTAAAGTTTTTACAAAAATCCGATATAGGTGAAGAGTCAATACAAAATATTGTATCTAATCTTAACAATGCTAGAGGTGAGTTTACTAATTTAATTAATATATTAAATAGAAATGCAGGCACTAAAAAAGCTGCAGGTGCAAAAGATTTACAAGCTATTATGAAAGAAAGAATAGAAGGATGGTTAGGTGGTACATATAGAATATTTCAAAAACCTAGAGGTTTATTTAAATTGTTTCAAAAATATAAACCAACAGATGAATCTTATGCAAATGCAATAAATTTATTTAGAAGATATTTAGCACGAACAGATAAAACTAGAACTAAAGCTTATGATCCTGACAGTAGTGATTATTTTGAAAGAGCAAAATTTTTAGTCGATGACATTGTAAATCAAGTACAAGTTAAAAAGAAACCAGCAGGTTTACCTGATGTAACATATACAGATGGCACAGCCATGGGTAAAACAAAAAGTTTTGAAAAAGCAGTTGGTAGAGGTAGTAAAGTATTTAGAGAATTGTTTGGTGAGATACAAGACCCACGTTATTCTATATTTAATGCTATGACAAATCTATCAGCCGTTGCAAGAACAGCTACATATTTTGATGACATGGCTGCACAAAATAGAAAAGTGCAAGAAGGAGGGGGTCGAGGATTTTTTTGGGAAACAGAAGACCTTGCAAAACAAGCTGTTAACTCACCTACTACAGGAATAGAAATAGTACCACTAGATAATGTTTTACAAAAACTACCAGGTGGTAATACATTAGTTAGTCCTTTGTCTGGTAAGTTTACAACAAAAGAAATAGCTGATGGTATTGCAAACATAAACGACGTAGGTGCAAGCTTAACTAGTATGGTTAGAGGTCGTGAAGGTGCTAAAGGTGCAGAGAAAGCAGCAATGTGGTTTTACAGAAATTTATTACTGTTTCCAAAAGGAGTGTCACAACTTGCAAAAACAGTTTTATCTATACCTACACACTTACGTAACTTCTTTAGTGCAGGTGCGTTTGCCAGTGCAAACGGAATATTATTTGAAGGTATAACTAACCCTAACTTATTAAGAAAAGCATTTGCTGAAGGTATTGATACATCAGGACTCTTGAAACTTGGACCAAACTCACCACAAGCACAAGAAGCTTACAGAGAATTATTAGAACTTGGTGTTGTAAACTCACAAGTGCAAATAGGAGATCTTGTAAATCTATTAAAAGATGCAACAGGTAATCCAGGCACAATATCAACTGACGCAATACTACGACCAATGTTAACTAAATTAAAAAAACTTGGTAGTTTTTTTCAAGGTAAATATGTTGCAGAGGACGACACTTGGAAAATTACAAACTATGTGGTTGAATTAGATAGATTAAAACAAGCTGCAATAAGAAAAGGTGTGGATGTAAATGATGCTACTTTGTTAAGAGGGTTAAAACAAGAGGCAGCTAATATAGTTAAAAACACAGTGCCTAATTATGCTTACGTTGGATCTGCAGTTAAGACAGCTAGAATATTACCTATTGGTAATTTCATGTCATTTCCATCAGAAATAATTAGAACCACAACCAACATTGCAGAACAAGGTATTAAAGAATTAAAACACTCAAGACCTACAAGAGGTAGTAATATTACACCATATGTTGTTGATGCAGAAACAGGTCAATTAGTTAAAAATGATAATGAAATGTATGCAACTGGATTTAAAAGATTATCTGGTATGGCATTTACATTAGGAGCTGTGCCTGTAATTGCAACAGAAGGAGCAAAAGCAATTTATAATGTAACAGAAGAAGAAATACAAGCATTACGTCAATTCGTGCCAGAGTGGTCTAAAAACTCTACATTAATACCAATTAAAACAGATGACGGTGAATTACGTTATATAGATTTTAGTCACAGTAATGCATACGATGTAATAGCTAGACCGTATAGAACTTTAGTTAATAATATTATTGCAGGTGAAGCAAATGATCAAACATTATTATCTGGTTTTGTAGATGGTGTAACAGAAGCAAGCGCTGAAATCATGAATCCATTTATATCAGAATCTATTTGGACAGAAGCAACAGCAGATATTATTGTTAGAGGTGGTAGAACTAAAGAAGGTAGACAACTGTACACGGATCAAACACCAGCAGGTAATAAAGCTGCAATTAGATTTTTACATTTAGGTCAAGCGTTAGCACCATCTTACAGACAGTTTCAAAGATTAGGACAAGCTGCGTTTGGTACACCTGATAAAAGAGGAGAATTATTAAACATAGGACCAGAGCTAGCAGGATTTATGGGACTACGTCCTATCAAGGTAGATCCATTAGCATCTATGGGATTTAAAATTGCTGAGTATCAAACAGGTATAAGAAATGCTAGAAGAGAATTTACTGGTGGTTATTTTGGAATACTAAGAGGTGGTAGAATAAAACCAAACGATGTTATTAACGCATACTATAATTCAAACCGAGCAAGATTTTTAGTGCAACAAGAAATGAATAAAAATATTAACTCTGCAAATATACTTGGTGTTGATACTAGTGCGTTAAGAAGAGAGTTTAGTGACAGACAAATAAGTTCAAGCACTTTTAACAAATTAGCAACAGGAACGTTTGAACCATACTTTCCATCAGCAGATATTAGAAAAAGATTTGCGGAAATTGCAAGTAATTTAGGTGATCCAAATGTATATTTAGAGGTAGCTCCTGCATTAAGAGCAATGAAAAGTTATTTTAAAACATTACCTTTAGATGGTGCATTTGATGTTGAATTAGATGACTTTTTATTTGAAGAGGCACCACTAATACCTTTACCAAGTTTACCACAACCAACTGTAAATACACAGCCAAATATACAGACAGTTGATCAAAATACTAACTTGACACGTAATGAACAAGCTTTATTATCACCATCAGAACAAATTATCCGAGAACGGTTAAGGAGAACATAATGGCGAAAAAATCGGCATTACAAAAAATTGAAGATCACGAGAAGCTTTGCAGAATAATGCAAAAGCAAACCTTTGAACAAATAAAAGAAATTAAAGAACGTGTATCAAGAATGGAGAAGATGATCATGGGTGGAGGTGGAGCCATAATACTTGCCTTACTTATGAACGCTATACAATAATGAAACTTACACCTAATTTTTCTTTACAAGAATTAACTAAATCAGATACTGCTATACGTAAAGGTATTGATAACGAACCTAACGCTGATCAAATAGATAAATTAAAGAGACTTTGCGAAAAAGTTTTACAACCCGTACGTGACCATTTCGGCAGAGTAAAAGTAACCTCGGGCTATCGAAGTCCTGAGTTATGTGTAGCTATTGGTAGTAGTTTAAATTCACAGCATGCTAAAGCTGAGGCCGTTGATTTCGAATGTGTTGGAGTAGATAATGCTGAAGTAGCTGACTGGGTTCATAAAAATTTAGAAACAGATCAGCTTATCCTCGAGTTTTACACTCCGGGTGAACCTAACAGCGGATGGATCCACGCAAGCTATGTAGAATTTCAACCAAGAGCTCAATACATGAGGGCGTATAAAGAAGACGGAAAAACAAAATATAAACCAATAACAGGTAGAGCGGTAGATCTAGTTTAGATCCAAGCTTTTAATTCTTCACCTAAAACTTCAGATGCAATATTAATTTTATTACGAAGTGCCTTTACAATTTTTTCATCAACCGTATCTTCTGCTATAATATCAACATATGTCACCGTTTTATTTTGGCCTATCCTGTGCGCTCTGTCTTCAGATTGTAATCTTTTTTCTAAGTCATACCCATTAGAATAATAAATAACAGTATTAGCTTGTGTAAGTGTAATACCATATCCTCCTGTTTGTGGTGTGCCTATTAAAAATCTACACTTTGGGTCATTTTGAAATTTACGGATAAAATCTTGTCTATCTTCTTGTGATGTTAAACCATAGTAATGAACGTAAGAATCTTCACCATATTCTTTTACTATTCTTTGTATGATCTCACTTACACTTAACTGATAGTTAGCCCATATAATAGCTTTACCCTCTGTTTCTTCGAGCACAGACATAAGTTCATTAAGTCTATTACTTTCAACAGATTGTGTGGATCCATCATCAGCTGTAAAGTGACCACAAGTTATTTGATGTAGTCTCATTAATTGTGTAAGCACAGTCATAGTAGAAGTAACTTTACCATTTAACGTAGCAATAGCTTCTTTTTTCATCTGTTGATAAACTTTCTTTTGATCTGGTGTTAGTGTTACATGACGTTTAATAAAATTTTTAGGTGGTAAATCTAAACAATCTTCTTTCAATACTCTGTACGAAAAACCTTTTACCTTGTCAGATAATTCAGAAAGATTTTGAAAAGCATGCACAACCTGTATTGATCTACCACGTATGTGCATAGTTTTCATTTCTGCATATCTATTACGAAAAGAATAATACGAAGCATGATTTAATAAATACGGATCAAGAAACTCACACTGTGTGTATAAATCCAATGGATTTTTTGTAATAGGAGAACCTGTCATTATTCTTCTATACTTTGCATACTTACCAAGACCTATAATATTTTTAGTTCTTTTGGCTGTAGGAGTTTTAATAGTTGTAGATTCATCAATAGCCATTAATACTTTGTGAGAGTTTAAAAATTTTGATGCAAACTTCATGCCTTTATCTGTACTAAAAGCTTCAACATTCATAACCAAAATATGTAGAGCTGTTTCTATTTCGAATAAACTTTCTAATTTTTCTTGTTGTGTTTTTGTAATATTTGGTTGCCACAATACAGACACATTTTCTATGTGGTTTGGTAAGTGTGTAGGAAGCTCTTGCTCATACCAAGTTTTTACAACACCTTTTGGAGCAACTATTAATGCACCATCTATCTTACCTTTATCATAAAGCATGGACATATTATCTATTAACACTTTTGTTTTACCCGTACCCATCTCCATAAAATATGCGTACGTTTCTTTATTCCATGACTTTTCTAAAGCAGTCAATTGATGCTTATATGGCTTTGTCTTAAATTTATAATTCATCTTTCTATTGACATTAATATAAAG
>Ga0209348_1000766_pt1 | contig 16116 bp, 23 predicted proteins | sample ETNvirenome_2_30_FD_184065 | JGI IMG/M metagenome (GOLD analysis project Ga0209348, IMG submission 184065) | Marine viral communities from the Pacific Ocean - ETNP_2_30 (SPAdes) (version 2) | ecosystem: Environmental > Aquatic > Marine > Oceanic | place: Pacific Ocean | collected 2013-06-22 | reverse complement strand
CTCCATTTGACCCATGTTATCATCTTCAGGAGAATCTTCTGGAGCGTATTGATCATTATTATCTTCATCAGATAATTTTAAAGTCTTGATAGTTTCAATAATATCATCTACTGAATCATTTACGAAACCGTAAACAGGCTTGTGAGGTAATGCCATATTAACAATAGAGCCATCATCTTTAACAGTATAAGTACCACCAGCATAAGCCCCTTCTTTTTCCGTGTCTAAATCAAATCCTGTAGCATCAAGAGTACCATCATGAATTTTAAATTCTTGGCCTTCGAGTTGTGATAAAGCTTCAGCTAATTTTTCTGCAGCTCTTAAAATCATTTTTGAACTTATACCGCCGCCAGTATGTTTAGATTCTGGAAATTTACCAGCCATTATTGATTGCATATCTGCTTCATATTCTGGCGGTATATTTTCATCAGATTGAGGGCCTGTTATAAAATCGTCGAGTTCTTCTTCATTCTCACCCATCTCTGATAAGCTCTTTTCAATAACTTCAAGCATACCTCTTAGATATTGTTCTGCAACATGATACTCTTCATATTGATGCATATAATCTAAAAACTTTTTAAACTTAGAAACAGTATCTATTTTACCACCTACAGTAGTAATATTTTCAATGATTTTAGGATCAATATCTTCTGATTCGGCCATTTGGTTTAAAACTTTAGCTAAAGCAGCTTTTAAAAGTAGCTTTTCATCTTGAACATCTGCATCTTCGCCTTTATCTACAGGAGCTTTTTCAACAGCATCCATTGTTGTTTGTTTTATTTCTTGCGCTGTTAGACCACTATATTCTTTCTTTTTAAACCCTTCGTCCTTTTTAGGTCTTACACCCTTGCCAGTTCTAAGAATCATAGCAACTCTTAAAAATTGTGAAAGTCTATCTTCATCAGTGCCCGGAACATTTTCACTGGCATAGGTTTCAAACTCTTCAGCAAATTTATCAAGCATATCAGGATTATCTATGGCTATCTGACCAACTATTGCATTTACATCTTTAGCACTAGGTTTTTTCTTTTCAAAACCTGCAGGTACTAACTCTGGATGTTTTTCTTTTAAGTAGTTAAAAAAGAATATACGCGCATCTCTATATGGAAGTCCTATATTTAACTTCTTCATTTTGTTCATAACCGGTTTCAAAGTTTTTGCAATACTTTCTTCAAGTACAGAAATCTGTTCAACATAGTAGTCATCTACGCTCTCGTTAATTAGTCTATTATTCCATGAGATAAAGTTCATAATAATATTTATTGATTATTGATAAATTTCTACTATAATAGATGTATGTGCGGTATATATTGTAGTAACGATCTTAGTACGTTTGAAATATTAGAGGAAGCTAATAGAGAGCGAGGTAATTTCGCAACTGGTGTAGCTTGGGTTAATAGAGATACAGATAATTATGATATTACTAAATTTAAAGGAAAGGTAGATTGGAATAAAACTATTTTACCAAAAAATAAAAATAACAATACTCTCTATCTGGGACATAATCAAGCACCTACAAGTAGTGAACGTAGGTGGCATGCTAATACATCACATCCGTTTTTATATGGCGACTGGATAGTAGCGCATAACGGAGTGTTAACTAATTATAAGGAGTTAGTTGATGAACATATACCTTCACATGGTAATAGAGTAGATAGTAGTATTATACCTGCGCTGCTGGCTGAAAATGATTATATGATAGGTCCCCCGGACGATAAAGCGGATGAGGTATCAAATATAGCTTCTGTATTAGAATTATTGAAAGGTACCTTTGCTTTATGGATATTTAATATTAATAGTTTTAATGTTTATATTGCTAGACAGGGAAGCACCTTATTCTATAAAGGAACTAACGTATCATCTATTAAGGGGTGCGATTATAGAGAGGTTACTGAAGGAATTATTTATGAGTATACGTCTAGCGGATTTAAACCCGTCGAAGGATTTATAGTTGATTCACCATTTTTAACATTATGAGACATATAGCATTATTTTCGCAAACAGGATCTGAAATAGTAGGTTTAATAAAAAACGGATTTACCCCTGATCAGATCTTTTATGATCAAAAGGATAGAGATAAAATTAATCCTGGTATATGGGAATGTCCTAATACTGCAAATATAATTAAGAAGAAAGTAAAAAATGTAGAGCTTCTTCGTAAATGTTTTGGAGATCCTAAAACTTGCTTTATAACTCTTCATGGATGGTTAAATATACTCCCTAAAGAGATATGCGAAGAATATAATGTGTATAATGGTCATCCTGGATATATTATTGATTATCCTGAATTAAAGGGCAAGGATCCGCAAGCAAGAGCTTTTTTATGTAAAGAAAGGTATAGATTTATTGGTTGTGTTTTGCATAAGGTAATTCCAGAAGTAGATGAAGGTGAAATACTATTAAATAAAAGATTACCTAATGTATATGATAGCGTTGAAGGTGTTATAGACGCTTGTGCAAGAATATCTTTAAGCCTATGGATTGATTTTTTAACAACAAAGAAACTAAATGGATAAATTAAAACAAACTGGTCAACCAAGACAATTCGAAACTGGTGCTCAACGTGATAACGCCGAAGGTAAGTTGCGTATGAGTTTAGTGCCTCATAAAGCTTTAGATGCTGTAATGATGCGATATCTACAAGGTGCAGTTACATATGGTGAACATAACTGGCGTAAAGGCATGAAACATTCAGTATTATATGATAGTGCTATGAGACATTTAATGCAGGATTTTCAAGGCGATGATAGTGAAGATCATTTAGGAGCAGCTCTATGGAATATTATGTGTATGATATGGAATAGGGATAATAAACCTGAGATGGATGATAGATCTGAATATGAAAAGTATTAAAATTTATACAGCAACAAAAGGTAAAAAAGAAGATACTCCTTTATATAGATCATTAAGTAAAAAAGGACTACGTCTCGTTGATGGGGTAATGCACCCCGAACATTATGAAGAAAATAATACAAAAAGTTTGCAAAAATGCTATAACTCTTTTCTCGAAGATGCTAGATCTAACGATATTGATATTGCTGTTTTTATACATGACGATGTCTTTATTAATACGTGCGATCTTCGTACTAGGGTTGTTAACGCTTCAGAAGAGTTTACAGTATTTGGTCTGGCCGGTGCTACAACTTGTAAAGTGGGTAACCCAGCATTATGGCATCTTATGTCGGAAAAAAAAGACCAAAGGGGTTGTGTTGCACATGGAACGGAATCAATATATCAGTATACTTCGTTTGGGCCTATTCCTAGTAGGTGTTTACTTATTGACGGGGTTTTTATTGGTATTGATATTAAAACACTTCCAGATACTATAAAGTTTGACGAATCATATCCTTCCAAGTTTCATTATTATGATTTAGATTTTTGCCTTGAATGTAATAAAAAAGGTGTTATAATGGGTGTAGTGGATATACCTATAATTCATATGAGCCCGGGATTGACTAACCCTAATAACGAATTTTATAAAGGACAGGAATATTTTATTAATAAATGGAAAAAATAGATTTAGATTACTTTGAAAAAGTTTTAGTTTATAAAAGCTTGACTGATGAAAAATATTTAGCTGATGTTATAGGTCATATTGAACCTAATATTATAGCTGATAAAAATATAAAAATTATATTCTCTATCATTAAAGATTTTTATGATAAACGAGGTGTACCTCCTACAGTTACAGAACTTAAAACCTATCTCGTTAACGATGAAGTTAAAAATGCATTTAGATTAGTTGCTGGTTCGTTCGACCAGCTAGATAAAAATCTTAATAGTGATGAGCTTTTAGAAAATACAGAAAGATATCTAAAGGAAAGAGCTATATATCATACTATGATGGATGTAGCGGAAGATATTACTACGGGTAAAGTCGATACAAGTTATATTTTAGAAAAGTTTGAAAAAAGTTGTCGGATCGATCTTAAAGATGATATTGGTATAGATTTATTTGAAGATATTGAAAGTGTAGCTAAAGAGCTTAGTGTTGATGAACCTACTCTATCTTCTGGGTGGGAATGGTTAGATGATCATCTCGCCGGCGGCTTTTTACAAAATGGTAGATCATTTTATGTATTTGCTGGTCAAACTAATGTTGGTAAAAGTATATTTTTAGGTAATGTTGCTACTAATTTAGCTCGTAAAGGTAAAAACGTTTTAGTTATATCTTTAGAGATGAGTGAAATTATGTACTCATGTAGGCTAGCATCTGATCTTACTAAAATACCAATTGCTGATTTAAAAGATGAGCATGTGACAATGAAGCATGCAATTAAAGAGATGGATAAGATGGGTAAAATTTTAATTAAAGAGTTTCCTCCTAATACTATATCAGCTCAGCAATTGTCTAGCTATGTTAAGACTGTGATGCTAAAGGGGGTTCAAGTTGATGCTATAGTACTTGATTATATTAACTTGCTTAGAGGTTCACTTAGCAGTAATCTTTATGAGAGAATTAAATCCGCATCAGAAGAAGTAAGAGCGTTAAGTTATAAGTTTAATTGCCCTATTATTAGCGCTACTCAACTGAATCGAACTGGTTACGATACCGATAGTCCTGGATTAGATACTATTGGTGAAAGTATAGGGCTAGCTGCTACTGCTGATGTTATTGTAGGTATTACACAATCTGATACCGATAAAGAACTTAATATTATAAATTTGCATATGATGAAAAATCGTTTTGGTGCTAACTTCGGTAAGCATGAAATGCGAATAGATTATAAGACGTTAACTATACACGAAGATGAAACTCTTAATAATGATGATGGGGATTTAGGAGAGATGTCCGAAGCGTTGGATAGGTTGAGTTTATAAAAAAGGGAACTAAGTACAGTTAATGAGTAAAATCCACATTTTTACCGATGCAGACTTAGATGGTGCTGGGTCTCTTTTAATGCTTTTAAGAGCATTTCCAAATGAAGAGATTACTTATAAAGTCACTACTGAGAAAAAGTTTAGAGATGATATACTAAACTGGCAGTTAAAGGATAGTTTCAAAAACTATGATAAAGTTTTTATTTGTGACCTTAATATCAAAGAAGAAGCTGCTTTGGTAGATAGGGATAACGTTATTGTTTTCGATCATCATTCTGAGCATTTAGATTATCTTGATCAATATAAAAAAGCTAAAGCCGTTATAGAGGATTTTTCGTCTTGTACTTTATTAATGTATAAACGTTTACATTTAGAGGGTAAATTAAACGATAATGAAAAGCTCTTAGTAAAGATCGTAGACGATTATGATAGTTATACATTAAATTTAAGTTACAGTAAACCTCTTAATCAAATTTTCTGGAATTATACAGGTAACAGAGTTCAAAAATTTATAGATGATTTTGGAAAGGGCTTTTTTGGTTTTAATCAGTATCATAAAAATACCTTACGTATAGTTGAAAATAAAATAAACAAATATTTTGAAACTGAACCTTTATATATTGGTAACATACCTGTGTCAGGTAAAGAATATACAGTTTTAGGAGGATTCTTTTCATTTGCCCCTAATGAAATTTCAGAAAGAGCGTTAGAAGAACAAAACGCTGATTTTATTATTTTAATTAATAGGGAATCTAAGACTGTATGCTTAAGAAGATCGAAAGACTGTAAATTAAGCATGGGTAAATTAGCAAGTAAAATAGCAAACGGCGGTGGTCATGAAGACGCTGCTGGATGTTTATTAAATGACAACATAATTAATATTACAAAGCTACTAAGCGAAGTTAAAAAATGAAGAATCCTGCACAGAATATAGAAACAGATGAGTTTGAACATGCTTTTCTATCATTTTGTACATTTGTATCGCTTCTTAATGGAAAGAAAATGAATTTTCCTACCGTCTTTTTAAAAATACTGGAAAATAGACGATTGCGTGATATTTTTATTGAAATTATTGGCGAAGAAAGCGAATTTGGCGCTATAAGCAAGTTTATCGAGACCGAACCTTCAATTACAAAGAGTAAATACGTAACAAAGTACTTGAATAGGCAAAAAAATCCGCTATTATAATATAGTGACCGAGTTAGAAAAAAATATTTACAATCAATGGTTAATTGTTAGCCGAGCTATAGAAAATAAGCCTTTTAAATTAAGAAATAATTTCGATAACTTTGAAACTAACAAACATTACCCCGCTGTGGTTAAGTTAGCTTCTTTTTTTAAGAAACATAATCATTTAGATATTAAAACTTTTTTTGAAGCCCCGTATTTTGTAAGCGATAGTTCTTATCATCCTCTAGAGTATTATGTGAGTATGAAAGCTGTTAATGCTTATAAAAAATACCATGAAAAATTTTTACTAGATAATCCGGATACAAAAGTTTCTTTAGAATTTATAAAAAACAGCATAGTTTTTATTGATAAATTTTGTAAAGAACAAAATCTAAGTACTAATCAATATATGTCAGCAGAAGAAAATGGTATACCTTGCTTTTTAGTTCATTTAAAAGAAAAGAAAGTATCAATCTATGCTTTATTCTCTTTTAAAGGAGTTAATAGTTATATAAAAAACGTAATAAAAAAGCACCCTAATTTAATTGAAATATATTTTAATCCTTTATATAGAATGGATTATATTAGAACAAAACTTTTAACTTCAGCAAAAGCTAAGAAAAATGTTAATTTATTTAAAAAATATGTTGAACGAGAAGGGAACTAGTATATAATAAGGGTATGAGTAATATAACTAATTCAATGTTCGAGTCAATTCGCGGTGCTTTAGCATCAAGTGAGGAAAAGTCCTCAGGACCGGCTAATATTCTTAGGACTGAGCCGGGTAATACATATACAGTACGTTTACTACCGTTTACTGACGATCCTAGTAAAACGTTCTTTCATTATTTTCAACATGGTTGGAATAGCTTTGCTACTGGGCAGTATGTAAGTGCTGTATCTCCGCAAACGTTTGGTGAGCGTGACCCTATTGGCGAGACTCGTTATAAACTATACCGCGGTAATGAATCTGAAAAGGCGCAAGCTGGTAAGATTATTCGTTCTGAAAAATGGTTAGCTAACGCTTATATAGTTAATGATCCGGTTAATCCTGATAATAATGGTACTGTAATGATCTTACGCTATGGTAAGCAGCTGCATAAAGTTATCGCTAATGCGATTGAAGGTGACGATGCTTCTGAGTTAGGCGCGCGTATATTTGATTTAAGCCCTAATGGATGTAATCTTAAAATTGTAGTAGAAAAGCAAGGTGATTATCCTACCTATGTATCATCTAAGTTTAGCTTCCCGTCTGAAGTACCTGGAGTTGACGATGAAAAAATTAAGACCGTAATGGATAATACATATACTTTAGCTGATACGTTCTCTGTTAAGAGCTATGACGAACTAAAGCAGATGGTAAGTGAGCATATTTATTGTACTTCAGATACAGATGATGAACCTGCAGTTGAAAGTGTTTCTGTTCCTACTCCTGTAACTACTACGCCGAGCGAATCTGTAAAGGTAGAAGCTACTACAGCGGCTGTTACTGAGAATAAAGAAGAAGACGAAGAGATTAAGGATTTATTGGCTGGATTAGATCTATAGTAAAATGTCCGATCAACCCAATATAGAACAAATACCAATGCCCGAGCCTCCTCAAAGAGGTGAAGGCCCTCCACCTCCGGAAAGCTTTACAAGACAGCTATCTCCGGATGAAGAGAGAAATGTTTTACTGCAATTTATGGGTACGCAATATGGTGAGCTTAATAAAATAGATCAACATATAGTTGGAGATTCAACTACTTTGCAGCGGGGGAAGAGTGAGGAAGTTAAGCAACAAATTACTCAGTTAGTAGAGGCGGCAGTCCCCCCGGCCCCGCCGCCACCTCCTCCTCCCCCGCCACCTCCCCCAGTTCCAGTACCTGGCAATTTACCCCAAGCTCAACCTAATAATGTATCATTCGGGCCTTCCGAAAATGATAATCAATTGACGTTTGATTTTGATGTAAATGAAAAAGATTTGTTGTTTAATAAAATAGATAAACTTACATCAAAAGTAGATAATTTAGGCTACAAGATTGATAAAATATTTGAAATTATTAATACTCTTAAGCCAAAATCTGCAGTAAAAAAAAAGACAGTTGAAAATAAACAAAAGTCATAATATAATTGATAGTATATATGGGTTATTTAAAAATAAAAAATAAAAGAGACTTTGTAACTAACTTTCTCGGACCGGTATCTAATCTTAATGATATGTGTGTTATTAATATCGAGAAAGATAATGTAAATTGTGTTATTGCTGCTTCAGATTCTACTATTGTGTGTAAAGCTTCTATAGATATAGAAACAGATTTATTAGATCATGCAGTGGCTAATCCTGAAACTGGTTGTGTGAAACTTAATATACCCGATATTAAAAAACTTGTACGTGTTCTAGATATTATACCTTCGGAGACTCTAGAATTAAAAATTAATGAAAATAGTATCGCTTATAATAAAGACGGGTATAGATTTAAATATCATTTACTAGATGATGGTATTATAAAACAACCTAATATTAGCGTTGATAAAGTTAATAGCTTAGAGTTTAGCTCTTCTTTTACTATTAAAGAAAATAGTTTGAATACTATCTTTAAAGGTAGTTCTTTTACTACTGAAACGTCAAAACTTTATCTTTATTCTGAAGATAATAATGTAGTTGGCGAGTTAGGTGACCGTAATAGACATAATACTGATAATTTTGTGTGTGAGGTGTCTGATACAGTTGAAGGTGATGCTATAACTAAACCTTTAGCTCTTAACTTTGAAAGCTTTAGACTAATTAGCTTTAATAGTTGTAGAGAAGCTAATTTTAGAATAAATCAAGAGATGGGTGTTATAACTTGTGATCTTAAAAAAGGTAATACGTCATTGATTTATGTTATATCTGCCTTAATTAATTAGTATATGCTAGACAAAAAAGGTAAGCTAAAAGAAAAGCCGATCAGTAATAAATTAAAAACAGCTGGTTATACTATTAAAAGATTAAAAGACAATGGTTTTGTAGTCTTAAAAATGTTTAATGCTTATGCAGAAGCAGATCCAAGACGATGGACAGTTTTAATAGATCCTGGTAGAGCTTCAATATATCTTACTTGCTTTCATAATCGCGAAGATTTTAATGAGATAATGTTTGAGTTCGATGATGGTGGTAATAAATTTCATCGCGGAACTCTTATTAAAACTGATAGCGTAGAAGTTTTAGTAACGCATCTACTTCAAAAAGGTATTTCTAACGATCCTCATGGAAATCCGTTCTTCAAATCCTAAATATTTACATGGATGAGAACATACCAAGAGAAAGAGTAAAACCTAAAATTGGTAAAAATAAAGCAATAGAGCGAAAGAAAGCTATTGTTGTTAAGAGTAATGTCAAAGAACAAGCCGAGCTAGAAGGAATCCTTAAAGAAGTATTAAGAGACATGGCAAAGGACGGTGTTATTAGACATAAAAGAAATAATAAAAATAATATTGATGCAATGGTACATACTTGTTCCGAATTTATGCAAAACTTTATTATTATGGGATATGATCTAGATAACAGGGCTATTGAGCCTGTATTTTATGCAAGAACACAAATGGAAGCCGATGCACTTTCTAATATGTTACAACGATATTTTGTTGAAATGATGCACGGAGGACATGATTTCGGTGCTTGATTTATAAAATATTCATACTAAAATATATGTATGAAGTTATTAATATTGGGTAAAGGTTATATTGGAACAAACCTTTCTAACTACCTTGTTAAAGAAAAACATGAAGTGTATAGCTTTTCTAGAGCAGAGCTAGATTATAGTGATCAAGAAAGACTGTATAATTTTTTAATTAAACAACCAGTCGATGCAGTTATTAACACATCTGGATTTACGGGGCGACCTAATGTCGATGAATGCGAGACAAAAAAAGAGCTATGTTGGACGCTTAACGTTCTATTACCTAAATTAATCGAAGATACTTGTAAAGACGTAGACGTTAATTTTATACATGTAAGTTCGGGCTGTATCTACTCTGGATACGAAAAAGATTTTACAGAAAATGATAAACCAAATTTTGGTATGTTCGAAGATCATTCTAGTTTTTATAGTAAAAGTAAACACGCTGGTGAGTTAAATTTAGATGAAAACTTTACTAATATTATTCGTATTAGAATGCCTATTGAAGGTGAACTTACAGATAAAAATCTTCTTACTAAACTTTTAAAATATGATAATATAATTGATTTTAAAAATAGCAAAACAGATATAACAGTATTATGCGAATTTGTTGAAACAGTAGCCGATAATTTTCAAGCTGGCATTTTTAATGCAGTACATGGTAATTCTTTATCGACAACCCAAGTAGTTGATATAATGAAAGAATTTGGTATAGAGAATAAAAGCTGGAAATTCGTTGAATATGATGACTTGGATATTGTATGTAACAGAAGTAACTGTATTCTTGATAATGCAAAATCTAAAGAATTATTAGACTTTGATTGGGGAGATGAAGAGTTTTATATTCGTAAAAATTGCGAACTTATAAAGAAAAATAAAGAAAATGAATAAAGAAAAAATAGGATTTACTGCGGGTAACTTTGATTTATTGCATCCGGGTTACATCTATACATTTGAAGAGGCAAAAAGACACTGTGATAGGTTTCTAGTCTTTTTACAAAAAGACCCTTCAGCTACAAGGTATACTAAATATAAACCAGTTATACCTTATTATGAAAGATACAAAACTTTAATGGCTATAAAATATATAGACGAAGTTTACATGTATCAAACCGAAGAAGAGCTAGTTAAATTAATTGAATTTTTTAAACCAGATATTAGAATATTAGGAGAAGATTATATAGGCAAATCGTTTACCGGCGATGACCTTCCTTGCAAGGTTATATATACAACCCGTTCTCATGAATGGTCGACAACTAAAATTAAAGATTTAATAACAAAGCAAACAATTAAGCAAAATCCAGATATTTTAAATGATAGTAAATAAAAAAATTATTGTAACTGGTGGTAACGGATTCATTGGATCGCATATAGTAGATAAATTAGCTGAATCTAATGAAGTGCATGTTATTGATAATCTTTCAAGCGATACAGCAGAAAAATTCTATTATAATAAAAAGGCAATATATCATGAAGCTGATATAACTGATTATGAAGCTATAAAAAATATTTTTACTGATACAGATTATGTTTTTCATTTAGCTGCTGAAGCAAGAATTCAACCTACTTTAATTAACCCTATACTAGCTGCTAAAAGCAATATGTTAGGTACATGTACAGTCTTACAATGTAGTAGAGAGGCTAGTGTTAAGAGAGTGATTTATAGTTCTACTTCATCTGCATATGGATTAAAAAATAGTCCACCACTAAATGAAAAAATGCCTAATGATTGTCTTAACCCTTATTCAGTTACTAAAACAGGAGGTGAAGAATTATGTAAAATGTTTACAAACCTTTTTGATCTCGAAACTGTTATATTAAGATATTTTAATGTGTATGGTGATAGATCTCCGCTAAGAGGTCAATATGCTCCTGTTGTTGGTATATTTATGAGACAAACAAGGAACAATGAACCGATGACTATAATTGGCGACGGTACTCAAAGAAGAGACTTTACTTATGTTGAAGATATAGTTGAAGCTAATATTAGAGCAGCCGAGAGTAATAACTCTAAAATTATAGGAAATACAATTAACGTAGGCACGGGTACCAATCACTCAATTATTGAAGTAGCTAATATGATAGGTAATATGACTGTACATTTACCAAAACGTAAAGCTGAAGCAAATATAACTTTGGCAGATAATACAAGATTAAAAGAATGGTTAGATTTTACACCTACAGATAAATTAAAGGAATTTATAAATGGTAACAGATAAAAGAAGAATATTAGTAACAGGTGGTTATGGTTTTATTGGCGGTAACTTTGTAAGATTTTTAAGAGATAACTTTCCAGATAGTTATATTGTAAATGTCGACAAGAATAGTTATGCATCGAATAAAGAATACATAAAAGGATTATGTGACGAAGAGCATATAATTGATTTAAAAGATTCTCTATTTTTAGAAAACATTTTTTTAAAGCAAGAAAAGTTTGACTATATCTTTCACTTTGCTGCTGAATCTCATGTTGATAACAGTATTTCTGGTCCAACAATTTTTGTAGAATCTAACGTTTTGGGTACTCAAAATCTTCTAGAATGCTATAGAAAAATTAATAATGGCCATGGAACCTTTCTACATATCTCTACAGATGAAGTTTACGGTCACCTAGGTTGGAATGACCCATCATTTACTGAAGAGACCCCTTTATCCCCAAGGTCTCCCTATGCAGCTTCAAAGGCTTCTAGTGACTTAATGTGTTTATCATATAAAGAAACTTATGGGTTAGACATAAGGATAACACGGTGCTGCAATAACTTCGGACCTAACCAACATAGTGAAAAATTTATACCTACCATTATTAATTCTCTTAAAGATGATAAGAAGATACCTGTATATGGAGAAGGTTCAAATGTAAGAGAATGGATTCATGTTCATGATCATAACTTAGCTGTTTGGACTGTTGCAACTTCAGTTAAAGCCAAAGCGGGAGTGTATAATATTGGTACCGGGGTTGAGATGACTAACTTAGAGCTAGTTGATATTCTTTGTAAAATATTTGAAAAAGATATGGACGATTGCGTAAAGTTTGTTGAAGACCGATTAGGTCATGATTTTAGATATAGTATAGATAGTACAAAGCTTCGCGAAGAATTAATATGGGAACCTTTATATAATGATGTAGAGAAAGAACTCAGAGATTATGTTGAGTACTATTTAAATAATGACAGATAAATTAACAGGAAAGCTATACGCAGTTCATCATGGAGACTATGCTGGCCAATTATTTGCTTTAGTTAATAAAAATAAAAACGCATATAACTTTTTAAGCATGCCGGAAATGAAAAATATTGAAGTTTCTAAAGAAGACTTTGACGATGGATTTGAAAAAGAAATAATACAATTTGTCGAAAAATTACCTAAACATGTTTTTGACGTAATAAAGGCACAATATGAAAAAAATTCTAACAATTGATGGTAATAATTTAGTACACCGAGTATATTGGGTTGCTAATAATATGAAGAAAAAGTCTGAGAACTTTCATGTATATATGTTTCTAAATGCTGTAAAAAGCTATACTGATATGTATAAGGCAGATAAAGTTATATGTGTATGGGATGAAAAGCCGGATTATAGAAAAAATAAACGTAAAGAACTTCTAGAAGAGTATAAAGGTAATAGAGATTACGATTCAAGTGTTCATAGTAAAAATGAACTTATAAAAGAACTTTTACAACTTATGGGCATACCTTCTATATACCCTCGCGATTTTGAAGCTGACGATACTATTGGTATTATAGATGGTTATTTTTATGACGATGAACATATAATTGTAACTGTAGATAAAGATCTGTGTCAGCTTATTAGTGAAGATACTGTTGTGTATGATCCTATTAGAAAATACGAAATTAATTTAGATAACTTTATTGAAAAATTAAAATATGACCCTGAAGATTTTATTAAAGTAAAAGCCTTGCAGGGAGATAAAAGTGATAATATTCCGGGTTTGAAAGGCTTTGGTAAAGTTAAAATTGGAAAATTTCTTGATGGAATAATAAGACTTACCGATGAAGAAAATAAAATTTATTCCCGTAATTTAAAATTAGTTACTCTAACTAAAGATCAGGATGAAGAAAATTATGTTATTAAGCAATTAAAAAAATGCTCTTTTGATTCTGATTTTACTAAATTTATTAGTTTGTGCGAAAAATATTATTTTAAAAATATTGTAAATCATGACCAAAAGTGGTTTACTACATTTTTTGAAAAGAATAGATTATTAGATATCCTTTCATAAATATTAATATGAGCAATTATAATCCAAATGATTTTGTAAATCCTTCACAAGTTCGTTCTCCTTATACTGGTGAAACAGCACGCCCTACATATCAGCACTACGACCATCAAGGTAAAACATACGAACAAGCTATATTTACTGACCCAGTTACTGGGCATGTAATTAAAAAGGGTATAGTAAGTATTAAAGATAGTGAAGGAAATGTTGTTGCTGATTACAATTCTGTACTCGGTGGTTCAAATAACATTACCCAAAGATCTTTAGACAATATCTAGATTGATATTCAGATACCTTATACTATAATAAGTATATGGTCCCGGTCCCCGAACAATATGTAATTCAAGTTGTATACGAGCACGTATATAAAGTTACATATAATAAATTTAATAAAACTTATAATGGATGCTGTCCTATCTGTAAGGAAGGAGACTCCTGGGGTAAAAAGAAACGTTTTTATTATATTCCGAATAAAGAATTAACCTATTGTCATAACTGTGGTTATAGTAAAAAGCCTTTAAAGTTTATTTCTGATGTAACTAATAAACCTTTACAAGTTATTATTAACGAGATAAAGAACTTTGATGTAGAGATACAGATAGACGAACCTAAGCAAGAAGTAAAAAAAGTAATTGAGACAGAAACATTGCCTAAGGACTGTATTAATTTATTAGACCCGTCACAAGTAGAATACTATAAAGATAATCCTGTTGTAACAATGGCATTACATTGTATAAAAACTAGAAAGTTAGATAGTGGTATTAATAAACCTAAAACTTTTTATCTTTCTCTAAATGATCCGGTACATAAAAATAGATTAGTATTACCATTTTATGATGAATTTGATAATATAATCTTTTATCAAACTAGAGGTTTAGTCAATAAAGATCTTCATGAGCGTCCGAAATATCTTTCTAAGATGAATGCCGAAAAAACTTTATATGGCGTACATAATATTAATCCGGAATTAGATAGCGTGTTTATTTTTGAAGGGCCTATCGATAGCTATTTTGTTGAAAATGGTTTAGCAACTTGCGGTATAACTGAACGCGGTAATAAAATCTTTACAGCTAGGCAAAAAGAACAAGTTAGTAAGCTTAACTTCTATGAAAAGGTATTTGTATTAGATAATCAATATAAAGATACAGCTGCTTTGAATAAAAGTATAATATTGACTGAAAATAATGAAAAAGTATTTATATGGCCGAAAGAATTAAAACGTTTTAAAGACTTCAATGATATATGCGTAGCAGGTAATAAAGACAAAATAAAACCCGAATTCATATTAAAAAATACTTATTCAGGTCTTAAAGCTAAATTACTATTGACAGAAATTAAGAATACATATAATGTTTAGTAGTTGGCTCGACTTCTGCATCTTCTTCAGGTTCTTCATCTGATTCTTGATCTTCAGGAGTTTCTTCAACTTCAGCATCTTCCTCAGATTTTTCGCCCTTCTCGTAATAATCATCTCTTGCTTTAGTTATCATTGATCTTACTTCTTCGGAGTCATCGAGTTTTAAATCAGAAATAATTTCATCTACATCATCACCAGCTTCTATAGCAGTCATAATATCTTTCATTCTGCCTTCTTGAATAGATTGCTGCTGGTAAGCTTCAAAAATTAAATTTGTATCTTTATCAAACATAATATTATTTATTACGTAGAAACGTGATCTCCTTGAAATGCTAGCGCTTTCAATTTAGCAACAGAATCGGGTCCATTTTCAACGATTCTATCAATCATTTCTATAACTGGCATAAAAGCAGTTATAGTTTCTTTTTGTGGTGGTATACCTCTTTTTACTGCTGACATAAAAATTCTAATTTTTGGTAAATCATTTAAAGGTATTAAATGCTTATAGTTATCACTAATATCATACTTAGTAATAGTTGAACCATATGCTTCTGATAATAATTCGTCTCTTTTATATTCGTTCATATTATTAATTAAATTTGTACTTAGGATCATTAGCACCTGCTAAGTAACCCTTAAGGATTTCGCTCAATGACATAACTTCCATTGCTACTCTTGCAATTTTTTTAGTTTCAGCATTACTGATACTATCAAAAATTGTATCCGGCTCTGCAGAATTAAGAGATGTTTGAATACTGTCATCAGTACCATTTAAGTAGCCTGCGAATTCATCCATCTTACTAATCCAACTACTTAATTCATCATACATTTCTTTCTGTTTTGAGCTAATAGGTGTATCAGTAGTACCTTCAGGTACATCTGTTTTAGT
>Ga0209348_1000765_pt1 | contig 16135 bp, 6 predicted proteins | sample ETNvirenome_2_30_FD_184065 | JGI IMG/M metagenome (GOLD analysis project Ga0209348, IMG submission 184065) | Marine viral communities from the Pacific Ocean - ETNP_2_30 (SPAdes) (version 2) | ecosystem: Environmental > Aquatic > Marine > Oceanic | place: Pacific Ocean | collected 2013-06-22 | reverse complement strand
ACCACCAATTAATAAGTCTGCTATGCCTGATCCCAATGCAGCTGACTTATCTTCTGCCATTGCTACATCAAGCGCAGTCAATCCTAAACCTAGCCCAACACCACCTTTTAAGTTACTCTTGCCAAACTTAAGAACATTTGTCAATTTGGTCATTGCTGTGGTATTCTTTGGAATTATCTGATTATTTAATTTTAATGATTTTGTCTGTGTTGTCAGTGCGTCTGATGTTTTACTTAATGCATTTGTCCTTAAAGCTGTGCCTGGTCCTAGCATAAGCTGGCTGGGATTTGAAAGGCTACGTTGTCCTAACATACCGCTAACTGATGATCCTCCTCCTGCTCCTCTTGTGAGGCTTAGCTTTAGCTTATCGAACCCTCTGCTCATTGCCCGGGCAATACTGCCTCCCGTATTACCGCCCATTCTATTTCTTAGTACACTTAATAATTTTCCGCCTATTAAGAATCCCGCTATTGAACCTACAAGAAATGCTATTTTATCTAGTATTCCGTTTGTCAACAAGCTATTTCTTGCTAGGTCGGCAAAACCATCTAAAGACTTCTGCTGAAATGTATTTGTGTCTAATGTCGCTCTGTCACTTCTAGCCATAGTTTGTGCTAGCTGATCCACACCAATCCCTAATGCACCTGCAACTGCCTCTCTTTGTAATACATTCATATTAGCGAACTCTTGCTGTCCACCTAACTGCCTAGTCACCTCAGATACAGCGCCAACGAGATCATTGTTTAGTGCTAATGTTCTAGCTCTGTCAAAATTAAAATTCTTTCCTAAAAGTACTGATGCTTCAAATTCAGCTGTCAATGAAGATTCTATGTCTAAAAGTCCTCTCGCTATTCCAGCTGCTGTTGATAGATTAAGCCCTAGCCTTTGTGCTTGCACAGCAGCTCTTGCCATCCCCATTGCTGTTCCATCTGAAAATTTTGCAAGAGCCTCTGCATTTGATGCCATGTCTTGCAACACAGCAGTCGGAGCAACATCATTTGCTTCTGCAAATGACTGAACGCTGTTTAAAGCTTCACCTGCTGCCTGTCTTGAGAGACCTGCAATATTTACAAAACTCTCTTCTAATTGTGCCAGAGCATCTGCACCAATTCCTGTCTCTATTGCTAGTGATGCTCTGTTAACAGCTAGTGCCTCATCAGCTGCATTTGCGAGACTTCCACCTACTATTTGTGCTGCATTTTGTGCCTCGAGTATGTTTTCTCTTACACCAAGTATTGAAAGGCCTAAATTTTTAAATGATATCTCTCCTAATGCAGCAGAAAGTCTGATACCTGTTCCTAACCTTTGCTGTGCTTTGATTGACTCGTTTAACAGCTTTACAATTGCAGCTGTTGCTGCTGTAAATACAGCTGTAAATGCTGCCTCTAGCTTTTTATTCTTAAAATCGTCAAGAACCTGCAAAAATCCATCGAGACTACCACCTGTGGCCTTAGATACTTTTTGTAGAAATTCTGCCTGAATTTTTGCATCCTTAAATCCTTTTACGACACCGCCTAGTTTCGCAATATAAGTCTGCAAGTCTTCAAGCTGTTGTTCATTAAGTCCTGTAAGGGCTTCATTTGTCTGAAGTAGTTTTGCTGCTGCTGCTAGCTGATTTTCTATTTGTTTTATTTGCTTGTCTGTAAGCTCTGTATAGTCACCCCCTGTCTCTAAAATCCTTTCTGAGATATTGGCAATGCCCCCTAAAGACTTTGCAAGATCTTGCTTACCTGCCTTGCTTGCTCTCTGTATTACTTTAGGTACATCTTCTAAAAGATCAGCAATTTTACTAGAGTCACCTTTTAGTATGTCAAAAGTCTTACCTAACTTATTAGCACCTTTGGTTGCATCACTTTCAGCAGAAGCCATATCTCTAATATTATCTACTACTTTTCTTGTCTCATCGTTAAGCTTCTTATATGCAGCTGTTCTGGCAGCTGCTGCTTTTTTTGCACCCTCAGCTGTGTTTTCTTCTTCTGCTTTTATTTTTGCTATTGTGTCTAAATAATCTTTTGCTTGTTTTGTAGCATTCTTATCGTAGATTGGCATTGCTTATCCTTTAATTGCCAAGAACCTTTTTTAAAGTCTGTTTAAATTCAAATTTAAATGTCTTGTCAAACTCTGCTTTTTCATCAGGTGACATATTCTTTACAGCATTCCTATACTTTTTCATAATAGCTCTTGTCCTGTCTTCTATACCTGATAGCGTCTTTGCTGTGTCTCTATCGATGTTTGCAACCCTTCTCTTTAATTCTCTTGCTTTGCTCATCTTGTTTCCGACTACAAATCCAATAAACGCTGCTAATAAACTCTTGCCCATTGTGCTTTCTGTTAATTTTGACTTCTTAGACATGCTAAATCCTTATATTATTATACAGTAATAAATATCAGGTTACTACTTTTTAGTTGGAGGTTTCGCTCTAGATTCTTTCTTAATTGACTCTGTCTCTTTTTTCTTTTGGTCTGCTAGTTTGTCTAGATAAAACCTTCTTAAATGCAGAGGCATATCATACACGTCACTAAACGAGAATGCCCCCTCACTGAAATAAGAAAGTTGGAATATGCCCTCGTGTACTCGAGGCCGGTATTCGGGGGTTACCGGGAGGGCCAGAAGAAATTTACTGATATAGGTAGTGCCATTTCTTCTTCTACGTGTCCGCAGTTATTGCATATAAAACCTACATTAAAGTCTACGTCAGGTGTAAGACTATTATAATGATCTCTAAATGCCCTAGAGTCCATAGCAAAGAATTCATTAAGAATAAAGTTATTAACAACTTTTGGGTCTTTCTCACCATCGACTGAAATTATTTGATATCTAAGTCTAGTTGTAATATCTCTGCTTAAACCCTTCATTGCCTTGTTAATGCCATCTAACTCTTTCTGAATCATCTCTTCGTCTTTGTGATTAAGCAGTTTAAACTCTATCTTTCTCTCTGAGTTAGGTAGTGTAAACTCAAATATGTTTTTTCTGTTATAGTTTTTAGGATCTATCTCTTTATACTTTAGCTGTGTTAAGTCAAAAGGTATGTCTTCTTTTGTGCTACAGTTAGGGCATGTGACTTCATTATTGTAAGTCTTACCATACCCAAAGATCCTTGCTGCTAACATGATTGCATTTTTATCACCTATAAAGATATCACCATAGTCAACTTTTGTCACTATTAGTGACTTTAAGAGCTGGTCTATTACCACACCCTTCTCTATTAGGTTTGCTGAAGTGAGAATGTCTTCTTCTCTTGCTGTCATGTACTTTAGTTCTATCTTCCCACTACTTAACGGATGCCCTTCAGGATACAAAAGACCCTGACTAGGCAGATCCACCATCTCAGTGGGAAACTTACTTTGTGTCTCAGACATTATAACTCCTTTGTTTATTATTTAAAACACTTATTTAACAGTATCAATGGTCAGAATGCCACAACTTATCCTAATGATAATGTTAAATTAGAATTGTAGTATTGCGTAATCGTATCTTAATGTCGCTGTAATTTCAACTGGATCACTTGTTGCCCAGTCTAAATCACCAAACGATACTGACTGACAATAAGCGCCAACTAATTGCCATTCTTCAATGATATCCCCAACGGGACCTAAAAGGTTGAACGTTACGTTCTTTTTGTAAAAATCTGAATATCCATCACGTCCTGTCACTGACTCATGTGATAATCTTACCCACTCCATAATGGACTGTGCAGCTGACGGAACTATTGGATCGTACATTGTTATGTCGAGTGTCTGCCATTCCCCTTTACCTTTTACATATCTTTTTACATTGATGTGATCTAAAGTTACTTCTTCAAATTCAATGCTTGGTCTGCTAGCAGCTTTGATAGTATAAGCGGGAATGCCCTCAACGTACATAATAAATCTATTTTGAGTTTTTGGCTCAAATTGTGTGAACATTATATCGTTCGGATCAATTAATTGTGGCATTCTAATTCTCCTGTGTTACAATTTTATCATTAATAAATATCATAAACTTATAAAAAAGGACATAAAACAAAAAAGCCCGGGTGATTAATCCGGGCTTAATTGATTACCTATATGTTAGCTAGGGAAGCTAGCACCTGTAGGCTGGACAACAAAGTCCAATACAATAAATTCAACAGCACGTGCTGGCTGTATGAATATTTGTCCTACAAGCATGTTTCTATCAATAACATCTGGAGTGTTATTGGAATCATCCATCACTACCCTAAAAGCTGTCAGACCTTGTGCAGACTGTACTGATTCTAAATAAGGATTAACTATATTTAAGAATCTGTTTCTTAGTGCTACTGTATTATTTTCAAATACCAAGTATCTTGAAGAGCTTGCAATAAACTTCTTCAATCTAATCAACAGTCTTCGCACATTAATACGATCTAATGCTGAAGGTTTTGCTTGCAATGTTTTTTGTCCGAAAACAACAACACCTTGCCCTGGAAACGATGCGATTGGATTGACTCTAGCCTCATAAAGTGTGTCTCTTTCTTCATGTGTTAGGCGTGTCTTTGCTTCCAATACACCATTAATTCCACCTCTATTTAATCCAGCAGGTGCAAACCACTCATGTGCAACAGCATCATTTTGTGATATAACTCCAGGAATTACAACTGAAGGTGGTACCCAAGTTGGCAAATTAATACTATCATCAAGGACCTTGACCCAAGGATAATAAACTGCTGCATAATTTGTATCTATAGAAGATACAGCATTAGTTGCTGCGCTTATCGATCCATTCCAACCTGTCGGATCAAAGATAGCGAATGCATCACCTCTTGCCTTTACCATGTCTAAGCCTCTATTGATAGGATTAGGATGCAGGTCATATATAAGGCCAGGTGTAGACAATAGGTTGATATCAAATTCATCTTGGTTGCTCAAGGAATCGATAGCACGCTTATAAGCGACTGATCCGCTTGCTGATGCTGATGAGCAATCAAAGCCTTGCTGATTTGTTGAAATAATATCGCCACCTGTCTTTTTCTCTATAGCTGGGTTTGCTCCATCAAATCCACCCTGAAAAGGTATAGAGAATTTTCTTTGCTTGATATCTGATAATGCTAGCGATACTAATTCACTACCATTAGAGAATGTTGCTGATCCTCCAAAGTTTGATGCTGCTGCCAGATTTGAACCATTCATGTCATCTAAGCTAAAGCTAACCTGATTTGATCCTGAAGGACCTGTTATTGTAGCATTGTTGGGTAACGGTGATAAGAACTGCCTATTGTTTTTATTGACAAAATTAAATCCATATGATATAGAAGAATCATACAGGCCTGTTGATGCATTATCTTGACTAGTGACAAAGCTAGCAACTGGCAATTTGTGAGATCCTGAAGGACCTGGAAAACTAACAGCTGAGAATCCGTAAGGTACTAGTGCTTTTGCAACACCTTTCTTAATATCATCATAGCTCCCAATTCTGATATGCTTTGACATATTTGGCCAGTCACCATTATAAGTCAGCTTGCCTTCAGCGTCTATGGTTACATACCTATCACCTATCTTTCTAGCAAAATAATTAGCTGACTTTGGATCAAGATTAAGATTATCATACTGTTCTACGATAACATCATCTGTCTCTTTAAATGTCTGCTGATCTATCTCTCTCACTTGAATTGAGAAAGAACCATAATCAGATCCTGCTACTGTTCCTGCTGCTTTAACATTAAGAATTACGATCTTGTACTTCTTATTAGTATCAACTTCACCATGTGATCTTAAGCAAATACGAAATAAACCTGTGCTAGATCCATCTACTTTTTGTGACTGGATTACAGGTGTCTTTGCTTCTTGATAGTCAGACGCAAAATTAAGTGTCTCTACTGAAAGTGCTGGTGCTGCTTCTGAGCTTGCTGTCACTGAAGTCGCTGAAAAGTTCTTATATAAGTAGAAGCCAGTATTCTTTCCAGATGCTTTTGTTTGAAGTGGATCTTCAGAAAAAACATTGCCTATGTAGCTTACACCTGCAGGATCTAGTGAGAATAAAGGAAAGTCTGTTGATGATGCACCACTTCCTGAAAGGACTTGAAGAGACCTGAAGTTAGTTGTTGAATCGTAAGTTATGTTTGCAGTAGATTGCATGCTTGGATGACTTACATTTGGAGCAAGTACTGCCATAAGTGACGAAGTTTGCTCACTGTTCGGTGCATATAAATATACTGCTTTATTTGTATATCCACCTAAGCCCAAGACTCTTACAATAGTAACTGTTCCTGCGCTTCTTAAATATGATCTTACTGTGAACGGGACGTAAAAATCTTGATCAAGACCACCAAACATCTCTTCAAACTGCTGGAAGTTATTGACTATTGTTGGCACAAAAGCAGGACCTTTTTTAGTTGGTCCAATAATTCCTGCTCCAATATCAGCTACTCCCTGTGGAAGAAATGATAGATCTTTTTCTCTAGTAAATACACCCGGTGAGACGATTCTCTCTGCCATTGAATTTCTCCGGTTTAATTAAAATTTTTATTCTAAAATAAATATACTCTTAGAAGTTCAAAAGCAATGTTATTTACTCTCTTCAGCAGCCTCCTCAGCAGGTGCTTCTTCTTCTTCTTTAGGTGCAGGTGTAAAAACTCCTGTTGCTGGATCCAATGAACCTGGACCATACTTTGCGTTTAGTTTATCTGCAATTTCACCTTCTTGCTTCTGAAGTGCTTCTAACTGCTCTACTTGTCTGACCTCAAGATCTTCTAATGCTTCTAATTGCTTTTTAGCACCGATTAATTGCATTCTAGTCTGACCCATTTGAGTCTGTAGATTGTTGTATCCTGTCTGTATGCCAGCTAACTCTTTTAGCTCTTCATCAGTAAATTTAATTTCTTTGTCTGCCATGACTATAACTCCTTTAAATAACTATTAACACTAATATATATCAAGTTAATTTATCAAAATTCAATTTAATTTTCAGGTGCTACGTATTTAAACACCTTCATGTCTGAGTATTCGTCAAACTGCCATGCACCATCAGGAACTACATATTCTAAAGAACCTGAGTGTGATTCCATGATGTGTGTATATGATACAAATTCTTCACTTCCTGAAGTCGCTGTTATCTTTATATGATCACCATCTACTAAGTGCTCATGCAAGTTATAATCTTCTGATCCTGATAGATGCTGCCATTCCAGCCTTCTCCATGCCGTCTGTGGGCTTATTTCAAAGCTTGCTGACAACTGTTGAGTGTAATATTGGTCTTCATACATGATTATTTTTCCTCTAGTTTTTTAATTCTTTCATGAAGCTGAAGTATGTACAGTGACAATTCCTCAATCTTTTCTAGCATTAACATATCCCTATCTCCCATACTTAGTCCCTTCCATGACTGTATGTCGTTTTGGTCTGGTATGCCAGGCATATGTTTGTTCTCTTTAATATATATCCCGAACTCTTCTAAAGTTTTCAACTTATAATCAGGCTCAAACACATAGTCAGGTACATTTATACTAGTTCCATCGTCATTGAATTGGCTAAAGTATGCGATTGATCCTGCACTACCACTTATATGCCCATCAGAAGTTGTATAGATTCTTTTACCTTCTCTACCACCGATTACTAGTTTCATTGCACCTGATGTATGACTGTTAGTAGGTGTTGTATTGTCCAAGATACCTGTCACATAGTTCTTCTTATATATCTGTATACCATGATCATTATCATTGTCAGATCTTAATGCATAGACGTAATCACCTCGTGATGTTAATGACCTATAGAATGATGTGTAGCTAGTATCATTTGCAAGTCCTGATAGATTGAACTGAGAATCTAGTCTTGTAACAGCACCACTGCTATTAACATCTAGTACATGAAATGGGAAACCTTCATTAGAAGTTGATCCTGATCCTCTGTGATTTGCAACATAGTGATATCTACCGTCGTAATGTGCATTCATACCACCATTACCCTCTGACTCTGTTACAAGAGTTAGTGTGTAGTCTGCATTTACTTTGTAAACAAGGAAGTTTGTAGTTGTCTTGTTCTGATATCCCCACTTTGTCATGTATACAAAATTTTCGTCTGAGTATATGTAATGAACACCTGACTTTGCGAAAGTATTCAACTCTGTCATTGTACCAGCATCAGATCCTGTCGGATGATATCTGTAAACTGATATCGTCGCACCTGTATTCCATGATGTGTAGATTAGATTTCTATGTCTGTCCCAGTGTGAATGAACATTTGTATTTCCCCTGTCTGTATTTGATAGAGTTGCATAAACTAGGCTGTTTAACTTACCTTCGTTATCTACCTTAAATAGTCTTGCACCATACCAGTCATCTGTCACAACAACATTACCCAGCCCATCAGTATCAACAGACCTTGGGTATGATGTATCGAATCTATCCATCACCTGTAAGAAGTTATCTGATCCAGAAGGTAGATGACTATTCACTTTAAGTGAGTATACACCATCTACACCATCAGTAAAGTATACAAATCTACCATCATATACCATGTGACCTCTATTCTCGTATCCTGTTGACCCTAAGTGACGTTGTCCTTCGTATACTTTATATAAGCTATGTGTTACTTTACCTTCAGGCCCATAATATTCTTCATGCTTCCATGCTCTTATACCACTGTATGCATGGTGTACTAGAATTATTCCATCATCTGTGACAACTATGTGATCACCATCTGTGTGTCCTGGCTGGCCTGCCTCATCGACCCACCTTAAACTCTGTGTGACGTATGTCAATGTACCATCATGTACCTTCTGAATGTTGTTATCAACATACTTCTTAGTTGTCAACGCATAGTCATCATTTGGCTGTCCAAATTTGAATGGATTAACCTCTATCTTTGCTGGCTTTTCAGCTGATAATTTAAGGTGATTTGTTATAGAGAGACCTTTTATTGTCTGATCATACTCAAAGTGACCTGTCCACTTCTTTATTTCACCTGCTCTGTCAGATAATAGATATTGTCTGTTCTCAAATATGTCCATTACCTCTTGATTATCTGTAGGACTTACAATTTCTTGCCTCTTAATTCTTGGAGCGAAATACCATCCTCTATTTGTAGTTGTCTGGTAATGGTGTAGCAGCATACCATCTTTGTCTACTTTTACTAGACCTATATGAGGTGTTTTTGGATTAGTGTCCCATGTTCCTTTTTGTGCTTCACTGTCATATTCTGCTATCCAATTCTTAACAGGTACTAACCTTTCTTGAATTTCATCAATCTTAAACATTGAAACACCATTACTCCATCCAGGTACATAAAGTACGTCACCATATACGTCACCTTCGTGATACCAATTATCAGCATTGTTACTCAGTGTTTCATTTTTCCACTTTTGCTTAAATGTTAGTTTTCCTGTCTTTAAGTCTACTTTATATAAGTAGAGGTAATTAGCACACATAACAAGTGCGTAGTCATTCCACCATAGTATGTCATAGATTTGGTTATTATCTCCACCCGATGTTGTGCTTGATCCTACGTGTATGTTGTGGGAAAGAGTAGTCACACCATAAGCATTATTCATTCTTCGAGTAGTAGAATTATACTTCCATGAGCTTCCCTTCTTATCAGCAATTTTTAGTATTCCTAACCTGTAAATATTGGTTGCAACTATTGCTATGTTCTTGTGCTCAGGGTGGAACTTCATGAATGAAAATTCCCAGTTATTTGATCCATCAGGTCTCACATCTCCTGTACGGCCTAGATAGTGCAACTTATTGTCTTTTACTTCCCACTGGTATATCTTATCATAGTATTCTGTTGTAAATATCTTATTACCATCATAGAACTGTGGACGTGCACCGAATCCAAAATAATTATTATTACTAGTACCTGCAAGGTCCACGACATCGATGAATTGTAATTTTTTATTAGCTCTGTCTAGCCTAAACACCCAAAAAGTGCTGTTGCCCCAAGTATTCACTAATATCAGATCACCTGAGCTTCGAATCTCTAAATTGTGTACCTGTGCATCTGAATTACGCATATTAGCAAGAGCATGACTGTGTACTATCTTCATATCTCTGTGTCTTTCTCTGCCAACATTTGTAGACTTATCTGTGAACTCTCTTAATTCCAGATGACCTACAGTAGTATTTGTATGCCTAGAAGAATGGACAGTTATAATAAAGTTATCTATCTTATGAGACGATGCTGCTGTGTAGTGTATAGAGGGCCAAGCGTACTTTTCACTTCTACTGAATTTATTTGTACTATGGTTGAACTTAATTACTATGTTTCCATTTCCATTGTCACCAGAATAACTAGGCGCATCATCACTAGGTAAGAATATTGAAGAAGTTACCGCATTAGATTCTAATATACCACCGTCGACACCGTAATGTGGATAAGACCACACAGGAGTTTCGAGTGCCCTGCTAGTTCCTCTTACTTTGTCAAGTATCTCGAGTTTTGTTCCGGATATATCATAAGCAGCTATATACACATCGTTATTAGATTGCAAGTTTTTAGCTGTAGTTGTATATATCCTATTTCTTGAAGCATCGAGGAATATGTCTCTTACAAAGTGGCCTTCCCCGTCATGATCAACTTGACCTTGCAGCCCCATGTGAGATGAGTGTGTGACATAAGCAAGGTTTGCTTTATTAAGTCTTGATAATGGATTAAATTGTCCAGCTGCATAAATTGTGTTTGAAAGCACTTCAAATGCTGTGTATCCACCGTTGTCTACATGATAAGAACCTAGTCCAAAGTAGCCATCTTTATATCTCGGAGTCTTAATTGCACCATCTGCGCCTAATAAACCGTATTGCTCGAATCCTGGTGCAAAAGAGTTTCTCGCTGTTCCAGTATCGTCTGTTGATCCTGACCTATATCCTTCTGATCCTGTAAACCAAACGTTGATACCGACTTCATTATTGTTAAAATAGTCATTTTTAAATACATCTACAGAGTAAACACGTCCGTCATCTACTAATAAACCGTACCTAAAGTATTGCTGATATTCGAAGTCTTTTGCAAAGTGAGATGCACCTGCCTGATTTATTGTTCCATCATTGTCAATAGAGCTACCGCTACCGTTTGTTTCTATCTTAAATACTCTTGCCTGTCCATAAGCAGTTGCAGCATAGATATATCCGAGATGTGAATCACCTGGCGTAAAGTCTTCTGGTACTGCTATATGATTTGCTTGATAAGATGTTGTATCACCTCTGTTTTCAACGATCATATCGAATGCTTGTGTTGGTGCTTTTGTCGTATCATTAAGTGTAAATGATATTGGTGCTGCATGTGTGTAGCACTGAACTACTAATAAGTTACCTGGCAATATCTTAATATCACCTATATTTGCACCTACATTTAAAGTACCTGCCTTAGTAAACCTGGTGCTATCTGTACTGCTATCTAACTTAAATACAGTCAAGTAACTTGTACCAAACGCATCTCCAGCAGCATTTGTTCTTACAGCTAGTACTGATTGACTTACATGCATACAACCTTGATTAGCAACAGCTGAACTAAACTCATGTACTGCAGTGCCGTGTTGTGTCACATGTCCATTAGCTGCAACCTCCATACATGCTATCTTTTTACTTGATGCTATGTATAACTTGCTATCATGCTCGTTATAAACTGCTGTTGTCCAGAAGTATTCCTTATTATTTGTAGCATACCCAGGATCTGGCAAGAATGATGCAGTAACATGTTCTAGTAAACCCGCATTCATCTTTAATGTCTGAAGCTCTGCACCACCATTCGTATCTCTGTGAGGTGTGACCCAGAAAATATACTTATGTGAGTTTGTCTGCTTGACTACAGATCCGTATGTCCATGCAGGTGTGAGTACTGATCCCTGCATGTGTGTACCTGCGATATCAGCATGTCCTTGAACACCTATTGACTGCTTAGGATAGTATGCGCCACGTGCGTCTCTTCCATATAGTTTTAAGTGAGTACCAGCCTGTCTTACAAGATAGTAGTCATCCATTGCTTTATCATCTGAAGATGTTGCAAAAAGCATATTATTTGCCACATACTCTGTACCTGATCTCCAATTACTTGTGTTACCCCAGCTGTAGAATCTATTCAAACCATTATCAGCTGTAATATGGTTATGAGTATTTGTACATGAAGTACCTGATCTTGTCCATCTAGAGACACCGTACTGACTGTTTATTAATAGTAGTGTTCCATCACTGATTATCTTACCTTTTGTCAGATACTTTCCTGTTAAGTTATAACCCTGTGGGTTATGTGCAGGAGATGATAACACACCTGAGCTTATCGCATAAGCAGTTATACCATTGTCTGTAGATACATATAAATTATTACCTACCTTAACTGCAGAATAGAATTGTCCTGGTGTAACATCAGAAGAACCATTAGTCACTCCAGCTACATCATCTATAGAAACTGTAGATAGTGTTGTAAATTCACCATCCAAATTATAAGATAATGTGCGTATACCGTACCTATGAACAACATATAGATGTCCATTTGCAGTGTCTGCGTATGCAGACCTTATATCAGCACTACCGGTATAGTATTCACCTATTACTTCTGGATAAGGTATAGATTCAGAAGAAGGATTCTCTAATCTCATTTTTACACTTGAGCTAGGTGAGTACCTCCAAACTTTCACACTAGCCTTTCTGCTTAGATCAAAGAATATATTTTTTGTGGTGTCTATTACGAAGCTATCTGATCTTTGTCCATGACCGTACAGACTTCCAGCCCTAGCCTGTTCATTCCAATGGTACCCTCCATCATCTTTTAGTGGCATATCATATTTATATCCACCATCGATAGAAAAGTTATCTTTTGTAAGGTCACCAGCTCTTAATAGCTTATTTTCATCTGAGTTATGTCTGTCATATGTTGTGAATACACTTCCATCTGTGATATCCAAAGATCCTTTTTTAATTGACATAGCACGTCCAACCAAGTCTTTCCTTGTATTAAGCTCAATATTCGACGATCCACCGATACTGCCTATTGTAAGTGCAACTTCGTTGTCTATATTGTATGATCCACTGCATGCCTCATGATTCCACGGCCTGTCTAAGCTCATACTGTATGAAGATGATATGTGAACTATTGAAAATACTTCAGGAGTTCCTATCTTAGTACCGAATTCATACGCTTTATGTGGTACAATCCTTATTGTCTGACCCTCTGTCAAGTGACTAAAGCTTTCATACTGAGGATCACAAGTTACGTTTATGCTCTCATACTCTAAATGTACCCAGCCACCAAAGTCTTTTGATGTTCGTGTGTCGGTATCCATAAATCTATCATGATTCGCACCTTCTTCAGGAGAATCCATTGCAATTCTCCTAAAGTTTGTGTTTTGTCCACCTATGCCAAAACTCTTTCTCTTATTTGTACCAATAAGTGTAGGCTTACCTGTAATGTGAAGGCCTTTCCATGGGTCTTTACCGACAATCTCACCGTCAACTTCAGCTGCAGGCCTTATATTTCTTGCAATACTCTCTGCTTCATCATTAAATTTCTTGTTCAATCGATACATGTAGTAAGCTCTAATATGGTTTCCGTCGTTTGCTGAAGTGTCGCCTACCATAATTCCGTAAAACTTATTGTGTGCATAAGTTACAGCATAATTTGTCGTTTGACCATCTACAGAGTGCCTGCTGTTTAGATTCCAGTCTCTTAATATTATTCTATCACCTTTAATATGAAGTACCATTGTTGATGAAGGTCTTCTAGAATTTGATAGGTCTTCTTCCCATACCTGCTGAACTGCAACTGTCATGTAGTCACCGACTATGTTTGCACAGCTTCCGCCATATCTATTAGCTGCAAATGTTATTGAATCAGCATCTGCATTGTCATAGAAATTTAATTCGTCTAACTTCTTGAGCTTACCATCGATACAAATCTTATAAAGTATTACACAAGCGTCTTGATGATTTGAGTAATTTTCTTCTTCATAAAAGCATACAAGCTTATCATTCATTACATAGGAATCAACAATTCCGTGACTGTTTGTGCTAGACTCTTTACCTTTTCTTCTGTATTCTACCTTCTTCATATAATAGGCATAATCTGCATTAATATTATTACCGCCCATCTGTGCCATGCTGGTGCCGTTCTCCATACGTTCAACACCTCTAGATCCTGTCAATTCTAACTCATATGTCCTTATACCTCTTGTTCCTGTACAGATTACATACTTTCCTTTGTAAACATGTATCTTACTATAGTATTCATTAGTTATATAGTCAGAATCATCATAGTATCCCCAGTTCATTGTATTGTTATAGTCTGGTAATATAGGTATTCTTGACCATGAGTGGCCATGCTCTTCAGGATTAACCATCTCACTATGATTATGGAGTCTACAAATCCACAATTGATACTCAGTGCTATAATGTCTACCTATTATCATGTCTGTTTCATTTATAAAGTCCCATGCATAGCTTATTCTGTTTGAGGTATTATCATATGGTGAACCTACACTATTTGGCGCATTATATAGTCCACGGTAGTAGAAGATTCTTTTAATCCTATAGTTTTCCTTGTCTATTTCCATATTATACATGTCATCATAATACTGACTGTATATCATGTCACCTTTAAGTTGTACACTTGAAAATGCAATACCATTAAGGTTATGTGCAAGATTTAGTGCATTTTTTGTGAACATTGGTCCTCTAAGTGAGTTAAACATTACAGGCTGTAACTTCTCATCTGGTGTTACTCTTAGCATGTTTAACCTACCATTTCCAGATTCCCCTCTGGAGAGTACCATAACTAAGTCACCATCAGTCTTTATAGAGTTTGGATACGAATATGGATCATAAGTAGTAGACCTACTGTTTTCATAAGATCCTGCTAAGAGAATAGCATCAGGATCTCTTTCCCATATACCTGTCATATCATCATTGTTACTATACCCATCAGATCCAGAAACGACATATGCCCAAGTTCCACCAGCACTACTTTGTACATTTTCTGCGTATGCAAATCCACTGTCCCATACATGAAAACCGCTGTAGTTTTGCGTAGATCCAAGATTTTGATCATAAGTAAGATGTCCTCGACTGTATGCTTTTCTTTGATGTATTATTTTTCCTATTGTATTGATATCGAAGAATGAGTGACCCATTATACCATCAAAAACAATAGCAATCGCCCTGCTTCCAAACTGCTTTAATTTGCCAAGTCCTGCTTGGTTAAAGAAAGTGTGTAGACCATCAGGTACGCCTTGATCATTAAAATCTACCATTTGACAGCCACCTGCGTAAGAGCTGGTGTTAAATGTCATTAGTGTATTATTCGCACCATTGGCTACTAGAAATTCTTCGCCACTGCCAAATTTTGTTACACCTAAAATACCTTTTACATGTGTTCCTGGCGTGATCTCTGTTGCTGACCCTGATGCTTTTGTTTCATCAAATTCAACGTAATATGATCCACCCTTATAGCCTTGTGCCATACCACCATAAAGACCTGAGTTCGCAGAATAAATTGCTACTTTTCCGTCATTATAGTCTGGATGTATATGTTTTATATGGTCACCAAGATGCTCGTCTTCAGTACCCCAGCTACCATAAACACCCTGGTATAATGTCTTGGCTTTAAAAGTTAATGTTCCGTCTAGTGCTATTTCGAATGATTCCATCTGATAATCGTAATTTGATCCCATTCCAAATGCATATGCAAAATTTGCTCCCTCTACTATCTCAACACGCGTGTACTCCATGCCTGTCTGCTGATCACTAGTTCCTGTCTGAGTAAGTGTTCCGTTAGCAGCACATGTGTATAGTCTAACTCCTGCATTATCAGTAGCAGCAAATACAATACAACCGCCTTCGCTAACACTACCTGTGACGCTTACATCAATTACAGTACCTGGATCCATTTGTGACTTGTGCGTAAACTTACCTGTTCCATCTATCTCGTATACGTCTATACCTCTGTCATAGTTTGCTACAAATATAAAGTCATCTGATTGATCCAGTGAGTATGCTCTTCCACCAAGATCTGAGTAGTCTGCAAACTCCATCTTACCTGTCGTGTCGTTAAATTTAACAGATCTTATTCCTTCTTGTTCATTTGCTGTGATTACGTATCCTTTATGATAGATTACATCATTATAGTATGTTGGCCCATTAGGATTATTAAGATCTTTGTTAGCACCTGCCAAACCGAATCTGCCTTTTCTATCATGATGATAGTGGCTCTTTAAGTA
>Ga0209348_1000764_pt1 | contig 16136 bp, 18 predicted proteins | sample ETNvirenome_2_30_FD_184065 | JGI IMG/M metagenome (GOLD analysis project Ga0209348, IMG submission 184065) | Marine viral communities from the Pacific Ocean - ETNP_2_30 (SPAdes) (version 2) | ecosystem: Environmental > Aquatic > Marine > Oceanic | place: Pacific Ocean | collected 2013-06-22 | reverse complement strand
CAATATTTACTTGTTCATCTGGATAACTGTGTTTTCTGACACTTGGACCTTTCCAGTTAATTTTTTCTAAATCGTCAGGAGAATTTTTGCCGATCGGAGGACATTCCTTGCCTGAACCATGAGTCAACTGGTATTGTAATAACAAAGTTAAAACTTCTGCTGTGTGGTAATATTCGGCTCCAAGAACTACTTGGGCTAATCCTTTAATTTCTTCTTCAATAGGATTAGACGTCACCAAAGCTGTTCTTAATCCGTTATCCGAAGCCCATTGAAGTGCCTTGATTACATCTTTTGATTTTCCAGACGAAGAAATCCCATATACTAGAGACTTTTTCATTTGAGATTTAGTCTTAGTGCAAGTTCTTTGTTGCAGCCAAGCAACCATCCATTGATCAAAACTTGTATCGTTGATCAAGGAAGTTGCTACTACACAACTCCCAGGACACATAGCGTTCTTTGTCCCGTTGGACAATCTTGTCATATCTACAGCGGTGTGATCAGCAACGCCCATGTTTCCGCCGTGCCCAAGAACATAAATGTCATCACATTCATTATAAAATTCTTGTAACTGTCTCCACTCTTTTGAGCTTATAGTTTCATAAAACTTGCTCTCTAGGTTTTCAATATCAAGTGCTGAACTCATTTATTCCTAGCTCCTTATAAAATTCTAAAAGTCCGGTTGTATCCATTCCCAATGCTATAATACCATAATCTGAATATTTCTTTAGGTATTTTTTAACTTCTGTTGGAATATGGACTGCCATCTTTTCTTTTGGTATTAGTTTTTCCATTTTCTTAATTGCGTTTAGATACAAGTTTGAGCCAAAATCTCCTGGTACTCCAAGACTAGCGGACAAGTCATAAGGTCCGATCATATAATAGTCAAAATTATAACTCATTATCTCCTCTAAATTATTTACGCCATCAATAGTTTCAATCTGAGCTATAATAGAAGGTGGCTCTGATATTAAAGGTGACAATCCCCATTTATTAGCCCTAGTTAAACCAAGCCCTCTGCGTCCGCCGTGTTTTGGGAATTTGCAAGAATTCATTATCTTGTTACACTGCCGTGCATTTTCAACGGTAGAGAAAATTAAACCTGTTGCTCCTGCATCTAAACACATCCTAATGCTTGATTTAGTTGGAACCATCAATCTAATAAAACATTTCCTATTCAATGAAGTTATAGTTTGAATACAATTATAGATTGTTTCATTGTTGTAGGATGCGTGCTCTGTATCTATAACAACACCATCAACGCCAGTGTGGCACAAAAGTTCTGATACTACTGATGACGGTATTTGTTGCCAAGCTAATTTTATCATATTATACTTTCCTGACAAATGCACTCGGTGCGATATAATTTAGGTTTTCTACTTGTACGTCTTTATCTTTAAAAAACTTATCTACGCCTTGCGACTCTGACCAGTGATGAAAGGCGTATTCATCGAACACTACAATACCACCCTTAGACATCCTGTCCCAAGCAGTCTCAAGAACGTCGTATGTTGGTTGTGCTAGATCAAGATCCAAATAGAGAAGAGATATTTTTAACCCAGGTTTATTCGAAATATATTCTGGCATTGTTTTAGAAATATCACCTGCAATTAACTCATAGTCGTGATCTTGAAACCCCGCCTCTTGAATAACATTTTCAAGATAATTTTGATAGTTATGATCGTGACTAAAGTTTCTTTTTTTGAAAAGCGTAGACATCGCTAATTTATCTTGTGATGATAAGGTATCAATCAAGCTATCTGTATCAAAAAAATCAAATCCTAAAACTTTTTTCCCAGAGTTTGGATTAAGATATTTTTTCAATTTAAGAAAAGTTAAAATACCGGTTCCCTTGAAAACACCACACTCAACAATATCGCCAGGAATATCTTTGACCTTATTCATCAAAAGCGTTCTAGCTAAAAGCTTACCAAACACTTTTGTGTCATCACTTAAAATAAACCCGTTAAAACTATCAAAAAGGGATTGGCTAGTTTTTACTATTTCTAAATCTTTTATTTCCATTATTTAAAATTCCCAACAAAGTCAGAGCAAATACCTTCAAGATTAGAATCGTCTGGTATCTTTTGATCCTTTCTCAATACTAGTATACCACCTTCTAGTGGTTCCTTATCGGGGTAGATCCATATTTTCCCCTTAGAAGTCAATGTGTAATCATCTTTATCGTGCCAAAAACAGTGTATTTTTGGGTTTTTAAGCATTACACTTAAAGCTTCTGAGTTTTTAGCGTGGCACCATAATCCTTCTTTTTCTAGAAAGCTTTCAGAAATTTTATATTCAGGATCGTCATGACCAAGGTAATAAACCCCCAACACATTCCAAACATCTATCTCAACATCATAACCTGCCATTAAAGCTTCCTCAATATATTCAGGCATATTCTCTCTGTTTGTTTTGCCTTGAATATTGCCACGATGAGCTATTAGCTTCATATTATCCCTTATAGTTTCTCAAATATGTGTCTAAATCTTCTGGTGTTCCTATGCCCCACATTTTCTTGGTTGGAAAGATTTTAATCTTCTTATCATCTGCGATAGCCTCATTGAATACGGGGCAAACATAAAACTCGTTATTAACCCTAACATCCTTTTCAATCATCTGTTCAGCATATTTAACATAGTCAGAGCCGTGTTTCCAATAATAAATCCCAGTGGTAGCAATATTACTGATTGGTTTCTTTTCTGCTACTTCCGTTACATACCCATCAGGACCTAACTTGGCGAAACTCCACTTTGGATGAGTAGCTTCAAAAGTTAACATACCACCATCGATATTATCTGCCATCATAGAATACATAAATTCATTACTATCCCATTCTAGAAACTGGTCTGAATTTGCATAGAGCAAGGGCTCATCATTATTAATAAATTCTTTTGCTAACAGTGTTGTACAAGCAGCACCCTCTGTTAGTCCATCTGTATAAATAACCTCACACCCTGGAGAGATCAATTGTAAAAGATGTTTTATGTTGTATCTTTCTTCATGTTCCTTGCGGACCACAAAAATGTGCTGCGCATCTATATTCAAGTTTTCAACAACAAGTTGAATCATCGGCTTTCCGTTAACTTCAATTAAAGGTTTTGGAAAAGCATAGCCAGCCTTTTGAAAGCGAGAACCTTCGCCAGCCATTGGAATAAGAACCTTCATATCTCCTCCTTGCCATTTTGGTCTAGATAAAGTTTCAGGACGATTCTTTTCGATAAATCCAAAAACCTTTTCTTTTGTTACATCTTCACTATTCATTACACCGCATACGTGAGCCCCGGCACGCTGTGCTGCTTCACGTCCAATATGTGAATCTTCAATTATTACAGTTTCTTGAGGTCCGACTTCCGCCTTCACCATACATTTAAGATAAATTTCTGGATTTGGCTTAGGGTTTCTTACGTCCTGATTAGAGTAGAAAAAATCAACATACTCCATAAATCCTTTGCGTAACAAAACCATCTTTATGGTTTCTCTGATAGAATTTGAAGCAACCGCAATTTTAAGACCCTCTTGTTTAAGGTCTCTCAATAAATTACAGATTCTTTCGTCTCGACCATATTCATTTGATATTATATTGATTGTATGTTTTTGTTTGTTTTTCCATACAGAATGGTGACTCTCTAGAGGGAGCCCCTTCATTTCTGTGAGCATCTTTAATTTCTTACTGGTTGGTAGTCCATCGAATGTTGATAGGTGTTCTTCTCTTTCAACAATATACTTTGGATCTACCTCTTTTAGAGAGCGGTTTAGAGCTTCATAATGAAGTTCCCTAGCATCTACTAATACGCCATCCAAGTCAAAAACTACTAACTTAATCACTTCCTAAACCTTTCATTATCTTTAAATGGGTGCTTGTCAATATCTTCACACTTGTTGAGATCAAGCCAGAAATCACCCTCTCTCCAGCCAACATAGTTTTGTTCCTCAAGTGTTTCAACATCTTTTTCAAAATAATAATATTGTACAAAGTTCGGAACTGTTGGTAAACTTGGTGGGTTATCAACAAAATCTTGAGACCATCTCGTTAACCACCCAGTATAAGCGGGCTGTGTTTTCCAGGTGTCTTTCCACTTCCAATACAAAATTTGTGATGTATGATACCAACCTTCTCTCGATATATTATTCGACTTCTCTTTTCTCCACTCAGGTTCACCACCTTGATATTCTGATGTATCTAGTGGTAGTGCATCTTGACTGTTTAATAGTCTGCCATGGATCTTATCATTTATTAAGGACTTTTCTTTGTTTAAGATTAGAGCCCTAATATAATAGTCAGCTTCTTTATTTGCTGGTGTTATAAAACGCTCATCCCATAAGCCTATTCTTTTTACCGCTTCTGGTCTATAGCTAATAATATTATCACCCAATTGCCCTGTGACAAAAGTATATTTCTTGTGCATCTTTAAAAGATTTGTTGCCCACTTTGGGTCTAATACAATATCGTTCTGCATTGTCACAACAATTTTTGCCTCTGGATTGTTTAAGTCCTTAAACCCATGCACAAGTGCCTGATTCCAGTTTCTTGCTAAATTACCTGTATCCCAATCAGGTCTGGCGTTGTTATGAATTACATTTACCTTGTTTCGGAATCTTTCCTCTAGAAAAAAATCACTGTGATTGTTGATAACATTTACTTCCGTATCAGAAACAAGCGAAAAATCTGTCTTATTAAATAAGGTATCCAAGGTTTTGTTTAGTATGTCTTGCCTTCTATACGTTACAATATAAATCTTGATATTTTTCATTTTCTATTTACCTTATCAAACAAAGCCTCAGCAACCATGAAATCAAACTCAGTATCAACATCCACTGATTCTATATCATCCAACATAAGCGGATAAAATTTATTCCCAAGAATATTTTTATTTTGTATCATTATTTCCCTGGGCAATATGTTTGCCGCAAAGTTCAAAGCATATACATCAGGTAAATCCTGAGATCTTGGGTGATTTTTAGGATCATAGTTTATAGCTGCATTATCAAGCCATAGATACTCTCTAATATAATTAGCCGTGACTACTGAATCATATTCTTCTCTATCTTTGTATAGGTCAATACACTCTTGAACTGTCTCATCTTTTATAAGTGGACTCGTTACTGGTGTCCATAATATATCCTTACAATCCAGAGAGGAAGCTAAGTGAACATATACATCCCCCATAGGAACTATGTCACTAGCATAAAATGGATCTCTTTTCATAGTAGTCGCACCAAGAGAGTTTGCTAATTCTAACATACCCTCATCATCAGATGTTACAACTATGTTATTAATACCACTTAATCTTGTTGCTTGTTCTATTTTCATTTGGAGCATATTGGAACTTCCAAATGGTCTTATATTTTTTCCTGGTACACGTTTAGATCCACCTCTTACTGCAATTAAGACAGTAATATCAGTATCTCTCATAACTGACCTCCGTTTACATCAATTGCTGCTCCTGCAATATATGAAGCAGCCGAAGAACATAAAAACAATATTGGTAAAGCCTGTTCTTTTGTAGTTGCAATTCTTCTAACAGGTATACTATGTTCTAATTTTTCTATTTGCTCTGTAGTCATAGATTCTTGCAACATCTCTGTCATTGTCTGTGAGGGACAAACACAATTCACAAGAATATTGTGTTTTGAGACTTCATTCGACAACTGCTTAGTCAAGCCAATTATGCCATATTTACTAGACGTGTAATGAACACCACTTACAATACTTTTATTTCTTCCTGCGATTGATGAAACATTTACAATCCTGCCAAAGTTTTTTTGTTTCATTATCTCAACTGCTAACTTAGAAGTATAATAGAATGATTTAAGATTAATACTCATCACTCTGTCCCACTCATCACTATCAATATCTTCTATAGGACAACATAAGTTAGTTCCAGCAACATTGATTAAAAAATCTAGTGTCTTGATTGAATCAAAAGCTAGTTTTATACTTAATTGATTTCTTAAATTACACCCTATGTGGTGACAGCCATCTATCTTCGGATCTGTTCGTGATAAACAATATACAACTGCGCCCGAATCTATAAATCTTTTAACAACCTCAAGTCCAATACCTTTGCTTCCACCTGTAACTACAACTGTCTTGCCTGTGAAATCAAAAGATATATCAATCGTCTTCATATACGTGATCCACATCCGGCCTGGTTATCGCATATCTTACCCCTGGTTTATCTCCCACACACTTTATGTGATGCCAGACGCCGCAAGGAACTACAATAATATCATTCGTAGTAACAGTTCTTGTTCCTATGCCGTCTATCCACCACTCCCAAGTTCCATCTAAAATAACCCAGTTCTCATCGGCGTCATGATGATAATGTTTTCTATTTCCTTCGCCTGGTTGCTGTTGAATCACAACACCCCCGAACAATTCATTATAAGCAATTCGTACAGCCCAAGACCCCATACCAAGATCTTTTCTTAATTCTTCTAAATTTACGGTTGAACAATTTTCATACTTAACCAATTCTGAGACTGGAACTCCGTCATCTTCTAAAACTCTATTTAAATTTGAATCTGATTTTCTGGTCATTATCTGGTATCCTTTTTAAACTTTGGTAAATTTGAAAACCTACTAATCCTATCACAAACTGTTTTAGAATTTAATTTTTCCACAACAACTGGGTCAAAAGACAATCTTGGATCCTTCATAAGAACATTTTTACAATGCATCATCTGAGATATCTGGTCATGAAGTAATTTATCTGGTCCCAAAGGGGTCCCTTCTGAACCATATGTTTTTATATATTCAGAATTATATTTCTCTTCGTTTGTTTGCGGCACACCCGTATTATAAAAATCCATCCCATATATACGCAACTCTTTCAAAGAATACCTCATAAGAAAATTTATAGACCCATAACCAGAGTTAAAGTTAGAAGTAAATATTGTGTAATTATTCGTAGAAAACCTCTCGATATGCTTCTTTGGGTAAACTTGCCAATATAGTGCCCAACGATCCCAATTACCATCTTTTCTTTTTAAATTAACAAGAGGAATATTAAGTTTTTCAAAGGTCGAGCCATACACTTCGTCAGAAAAAAACCATCCTTTTTTCCAGTCCATGCCGCCGACCGCAATCTCTTTCGTGTTTGGGGTTGAGGCGGTGTCATTACATATAACAAACCTAGGTCTGTCTTTTATTTCTAAATTTTCTAAATGTTTTACAAGAGGGTTTCCATAATTTGGATTTAAACAACTTTGTATAATATCACTACGAGAACCATAATCATCACTATCATATATGTTATGTTGTATTCTTACTACTACATCATAAGAGTCTATCTCTGACCCTTTCTTTTTGCCTCTAAGATAAGGAGCAGGACCTACTAAAGCAACTTTCTTGTCTTTTAAATAATCCTCAAGATCCTGATCTATAACTGAGTTGTGGTGGAATAGTGACTGATTATCATTTAAATTTTGATATAATTCAACTGCTTCGTTTGTCGTAATTTTTCTACCTTGCAATTTATTGTTAATTTTATCTACAATAGCACCCCACGGGTCAACTGGAGTTATAAAATCTTCAAATTTCAATTCTCTCAAACTAGAGTTAATTATATTTAATGATTCTTCTTTAAAATTACTTGTCTTTTCTTCTATGGAAATACCGCAATTTATAAACTCATCAGATTTTAAGTCAAAAAATTTTGATATTTTTTCTAAGTCAAAATAATTTACATCAATAGGTTTTTTTGTAACCTCAAAATTCTTTTGAGAAAATAGTGAGACAAAAAAATTCTTAATCGACAATGAATCATATTCTAAATCAGGATTATATGTATCGATCCCCAGTATATTTTTCTTTTTAAATGTCGGTAGGATTTCTTTGAACATTTGATCCATTTTATATTTTGCGAATGCACCGTCTGAATTGTATACTTGCTCTCCTGTTGTTTCTATAGGATCATTATGATAAACTATATTATGGCTGCAAATTACGTTTTTTAAAAATGGTATTTCTTTAATATTAAACATGTGACAAGCATCAGTGTCAGTTCGATGTTTTGCGTACATTGGAAAAAACCAATTCATCAAACTTCTATGAACTATTTTAATACCATTGTGAGTAAAGGGAATGCAAGAATAATCTTTACTGTTTAAATAATCAAGATTCTTAGCAATAGGATTATCGAGACCCCTGCCAGGATAAAATGTTAAAACCGCAGGATTATAATTAAGATCTTCCAATATCTGCTCATAAACACTCAGATTACCTTTGGGATCAAGTTCTAAATCATGATCCATAAACATATAATAATCATATTTTTTTGGAACTAATTCAGCTAAAGTGTTTCTTGTTTCTGACCAAACTGTATTTGGACAAAATTTAAGTGCATCAACATTTTCACTCTTATAGGTCACATAATAAAAATCGCTCTGATCTTTATTGTGAAATAGTTTATAATGTTCTGGATTTGGTTCTTCTGGGGTTACTTGGAGAACGCAAAATCGTTTATTCATTTTGTTCATTCTGTATTTCAGAGTCCCATCTTTCAATCATTTCCTCCAACATTGTCTCGAAGGTGTATTCAGGCTCCCATCCTAAGATGTTCCTAGCTTTTGATGGATCTCCCTTTAAATATTTCAATTCTTCAGGACGCATAAATTGTGGATTTTGAACTACATAATCTCTATAATTCATATCTAGTTTAGTAAAAACAGTGTCGCATAAATCTCTGACAGAATGAGTCTCACCTGTAGCAACAATAAATTCATCTGGATTTTTGTGATTGATTATCTTATGCATGGCTCGAACATAGTCTTTAGAATGACCCCAGTCTCGATATGAATCAAGGTTTCCTAACTCAAGCTTATCACGAAGCCCTTTTTTAATTTCAACGGCGTGCTTAACAACTTTATTTGTTACAAAATTTGAACCTCTACGTGGTGACTCGTGGTTAAACAAAATACCATTACAAGCGTGGAGTCCGTAAGCATTCCTATAATGCCTGACTAAATTATAACCCATTACTTTTGCGCAACCGTATGGACTAACAGGATTCATAGGAGTAGTTAATCTCTGGACACCATCTTCATCTACTGAGTTTCCAAACATCTCGGAAGAAGAGGCTTGATAAAATTTTGCACTTGGACACTCATTTCTATAAACCTCCAATAAATGAAGAACTCCTAGGGCGTTTGTTTTAATAGTAAAGGAGGGCATATCAAAACTAATTCTCACATGACTCATAGCAGCTAAATTATATATCTCATCTGGTTGGACTTTTTTTACGATATTGGCTAATGAAGGATAGTCTAACATATCCCCATAAAAGCCATCAACCTTATCATTTAATTTATGTAATCTGAAGTTTTGATTTTCGGCTACAGAGTGTCTTCTAAACATTCCGTATACTTCATACCCTAAAGATAAAAGATATTCAGACAAATAACTGCCATCTTGTCCACTTACCCCAGTAATTAATGCTCTTTTTTTAGTCATTTTTTGTTTCCTTTAGTTCTTAAAACAAGTCATCTTTGTTAGATCAGGCCAGTCATCAATAGTCCACTGTCTTGGTGTTTCTTTAATAGCTAAGGGAAGTTTATCTAGACCCTTTTGAGCAATCTCAGGTGTCATATAATAGTGGAACCCTAATATATTCACGTCTTGTGAGGTCCAGGGGGTATCCTTTGAATTGTCTCTTCCATCATAACTCATCATTTTTAATATTTTAGCCGCTTCTTCATTATCTGTTAAAATAATTCCACCTCGACCTAGATTTAGGTGTTTCCTAAACTGAAAACTGACACACATGAAAGTACCTGGCACATAGCTATTTTTCTTCCACAATACAGCAGCGTCTATAATATTAGTATCACCCAGATAATAATAGTTTTGCCATTCTTCATCTCTCCATTTTAAACCAATATTAAGTTTATTAGCTAACATAGGGACGGAAAGATAAGTTCTTTTAGGTACGCATATTTCATCTATTTTACTGTATCTTAAACATAATTCAATACCATGCGTACAACAATCAACTGCAACAGCATATGGTGATCCAAAAAAAGTTGCCACCTGTTTTTCAAATTCTTTTACTACATCGAAGCTCATAATTAAACCCTGCTAATTCCCTTTACAACGAAGATACTAGAGCGACCGCATTTTTTCATAAAATCTGAATCGTATTTTTTAAGTTTGCCTGGGAGCAAGTCGTCGCCATAGTCATATGTTCTACCGTACCTGCGATATTCAAGACCTGCTTGAGAAATTATTTGTTCCCAGAATTCCGGTGTTTCAAATCTTGTATTATCCCCTTCGTCATCTGTATTTTTTCTTAGGCTATTAGGGACATCAAAAATTATATTTTCACATTTTTTACTCTGTATATCAAGTATTTTTAGTATGTCTTCATCAGAAAAATGTTCCAAGACTCCCTGGTGAATAATAGAATCATAAAATCCAGGATAACTCGCTTCATCCAGAATATCACCAACTGATAATTTATTGTTTAAAAGTGGATACCTTTTTGTTGCCTTTTTTACAGCTACTTCTTCTAGATCAAAACCCTCGATATTGTAGTCTAAATCTCTTAGTAGTTCGGTTGTTGTTCCAAAACCAAATCCTGCTTCTAGGATATTACCTCTCGGCTTTGTGTTATCAATAATACATTGTATGAACTGCTCTTGTATTATAGAACTCCTAAATAGAGTAAACCTCTTTTCATTTAACCACTTATCCCAAGTCATTTCACTCTCCTATTATTACCTTATCCAATTCTTGACCCTCATAAGGTCCTGTTTTAAATTCATATACTACCGTATTATTTTCTAATATTTCGTAAGTATGAGCGCCTTCAAGCGTAAAACTAGCATCTCCTGGTTTAAGAATTGGTGTTTCTAGTACAGTTTTATTATCAATATCATAAAAATAACATTTAACTTTTCCACTTATAACCACCCAAGATTCTTGAGCTATTTGTTCCTTGTATGACCTTTCTTTTTTTATGTGATAATGAGGGGCAAATGTCTTACCCTTGTTCATATGTAGAGTTGCACATTGAATGAAATTCTGTTCCGGGATAATGTCTTTTCGTCCTATGATATCTTCTACTCGATTTACTACGTGTAGGAGAAGTTCAGGGTTTATTTTTGAATATATTTTCAACACCCTAAAACTTCCTCTAGAGAAATTTTCTTGAAACATTTCAAGTTAGAAATCGGACTACAATTTACCACTTCTATACCAGCGTGTGCAGCCCTATATGCAAACATATTCCAAGTTGGCATATGAAATTTAATACCATCAGGAATATTATATTGATCACCTTTTTGTTGATAGTCGTCAAACCAATAGTTTGGGTTCTTATCTGGTGTTTTATCCATAATCAGTCCAGGTCCGTCTTTTTTACTGCCGTCAACAAATTCAACATAGTTACAGTCTACACCCAAAAGGATAATTTTTTTATATCCCATACAAACAGCCGCCGAACAAGCGTTAGCACCACTATTACCATTATCGTGAAACTGAGTAAAACAATCTTCTGAGTAGTTCATCTTATTGGTGCTGCCATACGGTAGCATATTCACAAACTGAAAATTGTCTTTGTCACTTAAGTTCCTTATATAAAAATGCCTTTTAAACTTACCTGAATCGATAAGGTCAATAAAGCTTTGTTCGTGATTATCTGTTACACGGTAATCAAAACAGCCGTGATAGGTAGGCCACCAGTCTAAACGAGGATAGGCTCGATAGGCAGAATTTAATCCAAATGTATCAATACCGTCTAACATAGAAAAATCAACATCCTTAAGGGATGGACCATTTCCCATAATAACTATTGTTTCACTCTTAGTCATAAAAACTCCAAAATGTAGAACACCTTGTGTTCATATGTTCTCGACAAGACTCAGCACTATTAGCCCAAGATTCATATCTATGTTGGACGTTTTCATTTAATATAGTTTCACACCCTAGCATTTGTGCTTCCATAACAAGCCTAGGGCAAGTATCTGCACCATCAGGTAAAAATATAAGACCCTTTGAAGTAGAAAGTTTTATTAATAATTCGTGATAGGGTAAACCAGCAACCACCTCTGCTTCTAATGAGTTTTCTTGCGCATACTTGACACAATTTTCATAACCCTTAATCCAAGAATTTGTTCTAACAATAAGATATTTGTCGTTTTTTTCATTGTCTTTTATTGAGTCAATAAATCTTAAATCGCCCTTTGAAAAAACAGAATTTAAAGTTTCTGTATTCTCTTCTTTAATTGTCTTTACCTTTTCTAAAAAGATATTTTTTTGCGCCTCGCTCATAAACCAGATTTTTTTTGCATATCCATAAAAGGCTAAATTTATCTTGTTTTCTTTTTTGTCAGCACAATCACATTCCTGCCCCGTCTGAATCCTATGAAGATCTAGTGATCTGAATTTGCAGAATTTATAATCATACTCAACTATAGAATAATTTACATTTTTGATCAAATGAATCTTTAACCTGTAATCAAGCGAAACAAAATTTAATACAACCCAATGAGCTTCTTTATATTGGTTGACTACAGAACTTGTAAGCTCTGAGCATCTTAACTTTATTATGTTTTTACTATTGGGTCTTCCTTTAATAATAGCCTCTGAGGTAAGCTCCGCTCCACCAACATAATCTTCAGCAAAAGCATCCGCTAAGAATACCATAAGACTCATATTAAATCATCCAAAAGTGAATCCACTTCATCCTCATATTCCTGAACTGTTTTTAAATACGGAGAAAGTTCTGCGTTATTAAAATCCTTATACATCCCCTTAATAACCTTTAGATTCTTTTTTTCTCTAAGATAATTTGAAAGATTTTTAGAATCTTCCAGGAAGGATTCTTTATTCCTTCGGATAAAATTAAGAGACTTCTTAAAGGAGTCCTCTTTTGGATAAGCCCAAATACAAGACTCAGTAATTAAACCAGGCATCAAATGTTGTTGTTCTACAGGTTTTAAGTCATAAGCTACTTTGATAAAGTGGCTTTTAAGCTTAGTATTTCCAGCCCTGTTTTTACTGGGGGCTCTAAGAAAATCCAAATGGCCAGACCAGTTTGTTGCTATAATTGGAATACCGTTACAAGCTGCTCTAAAAATAGGTATACCAAAACCTTCGCCATGTGTGGCTGTAACATAACAGTCAATATAATCTGGATTATATAATGACTCCATCTCTTGCTCTGTTAAACTCCCGTGAACAAAATAAACCTTGCACTTTCTACTAGGTGCTATAGCTTGAAGAGTTGTTTCAATATCCTGCTTTGTTGCATAGAAATCCATAGTACTATTGTTATGCATATGTGTTTTTACAATAAGTCCTACTTCTTCATCGTCTTTAAAGTTCTCTATAAACCATTTTAATGTCATCCCAAAGTTTTTTCTTGGTGCCATTTGAAGAACAGTAAGAAAGTTAAACTTTGTTTTAATATTCATACTTTTATAGATGTCTATTTGCTCCACAGTATCATCGTGTCCAAATGGTATAACTGTGATTGGACATGAAATACCAACACCGTTTTCATCTTTTGTATTTTTAAGATTTTCTTTTGCGTGACTGGATACAACTAAGATATGCTTCATAGTGTTACATTTAGGAATCCATTCTGATGGTGCAAATGTTGTTTCTAAAGCAGCCGTAACACCTATGTCGTGTGGTGACATAGGTTGGAATTCGTTAGGTGGTCTCACTTGGTAAGTGGCAGTAAACAAGTCACTTATATTAATATTACCTTGAGCATCCTGTCGAGATACAAAAAGCCGATTTGTTTTGTCAAAAAGATTTTTATACTTTTCGTAATATTTTGAACTACGACTAGTTGCAGCCCACTGAGTGTCTTGGACATAGACTTCTATTGTGTCTTGTAGTTCCAACAGTGAATCCAGCAATGTTCTTGCGTGTTCACTGTAACCTGATAGGTTACAAACGGGACCAACCACTAAGATTTTAGGTTTATTAATCATAATTCCACTGTCCTAATATTATTGTATTTCTTTCTATTATCCCAAGATCCTCTCTCCTCATGAACCCGCAACATCAAATCAACCCACTGTTTTTTAAAAACATCAAAATTGTAGTTGTTCTTAACGTGTTGTTGTCCAAGTTCGCCAAGTTCTTTTAATTGGTGGGGAGTTTTTTTATACATTTCTAGAAGAGCGTTAATAAAATCGTCTTTGTTGATTCTATCCTCGTAAATGTATGGCACCTGCTGCGATCCAATAACCGCCTTAGAACTTGGTTCAATTCCAATTCCAAACCATTTCTCTCCATCTGTGACTTGTTCCTGCAAACCGCCTGTCATATTAACAATAATTGGAGTGCCGCAAGATAGAGACTCAAGAGTTGCCAACCCGAACCCCTCTGCATCTGAAATATTAACTGTGCAATCAGCCATTGTGTAAAGCGCTGCTAATTGTTCAGCCTGAAGTTTATTGGTGGAAAGAAAAATCTCTCCGTCATTAAACCCTAAATGAGAAGCAAGGTAATGCAATGGTTGCCCATGAGGATCGGTAGGGTCAGTATGCATAAACAAACAAACCTTTGATCGATCTACATCCTCCCTCTCTAGAAATTCCTTGAACCAATACACCAAACTACCAGACTGTTTTCTTCTAGCGTTCCGATTATTCCAGAAGAATATGAATTTATCTTTTAGTGTTGGATTTATTTTATATAGGTCGTCTATTTCTTTCGAGGGTCTTGGATAGAAATGATCTGAATTTACTGCGTGTGGAACATATTCTTCCTCCACTTCTGGGCATACATTCTGAACTATATCACTTGTAACTTTCGAAATACTTGCGACCACATCATTAGCATCATAATATCTCTTATTGAATTTTGGGTATGGATAATTATCCCAAACGTGATAATAAACCATAGGTAGTTTATCTCGAATCTGATCGTCTATTGACCATAACCATTCATAAAAACGTGGGTCGGTCATAAAATATAGGATATCTGGTTTTCGATCTCTGATGAACTGGCTAATCATTTGAGGATTACCATAACCATCAACTGGGAATATTTCCCAAAATCCTGGATATCCTTCGATTCTTTTAGGTTCATAGTTTTGATGCTTGATCGCTCCTCCAAGAGAGATCACATTAAACTTGCCACTATTAAGAAGAGCTTCTATAACATATTTTGTTTGGGTTCCCACTCCAGAAGGCAACAAAGGGTGGTCACTTATGGTCATAACCGTAATTTTTTTATCCAATTTAATACCTCATTTGCAATACTCAGTCCTATAAAATTCACAGACACCTGGGCGGTGTTTGCAACTCGTACAAGAATTTCTGTTTTTAATATATCGTTCTTTTGTAATATTGTATAGGGCTGTAGTCAAAGATTTTAATGCATCTGTCGTTCTTTTTTTAGCCGCCGTAATTCTAACAAACTCTACTTTTTTTCCAGGCTTGGCAGTACGCTTTAAAAGAACAAAGTGACAATCAATATCTTTGGGATCAACATCATACTTTTGCGAATAAAAATGCTTATACAATACAAGCTGATAGGCCATAACCTTATCACTTTTCTTTTCACGACGCCAACCCCAGGAGCAAGTCTTCCAATCGATTAGGTGAACCTTCTCATCTTTCTTAGAATGAACTACAAGGTCAATAAAACCTTTGAAATTTTTTTCTGCTTCCGTGAACTCTGTGATGGGTTGGTACAAAAACTCCTCAGCAGCTAAAACGTGCCAATCCTCGCCAAGCTTCCCAAATTTTTCTACCAGCGAACGGTAAAGGTCGGGAATAATCTCAATACCGTGAGCCATCCACAAAGGCAGATCAAAGTCGTTAGCCGCTCTCTTTTGCTCATCAGCCGGCAGAGCTTTCAGTTCTTTTACAAACTGTTCCTTAAGCAGAGTAGTGATCTTTTCCTGGGATCTATACTGTTCAGTCTTTGTGAGAGTTTCCTCACACAGGGTATGTAAAGCTTTTCCAAAGGCAGTGTAGATATTGCCTTCAAACTTATTGATCTTGTCAATATAGGTAAGCTTGTGATAATGTGGGCAAATAAGCCAATTCTTCCACTCTGAATAAGAGATATGTTTTCCAGCCAAAGTTCCGTCGCTTTCTTAGTTGTTGACGAGTTCATCGATCTTGTTATATAGTTCCGGGCTAATTTTCTTTAGTTTTTGTTTGCTTCC
>Ga0209348_1000763_pt1 | contig 16145 bp, 23 predicted proteins | sample ETNvirenome_2_30_FD_184065 | JGI IMG/M metagenome (GOLD analysis project Ga0209348, IMG submission 184065) | Marine viral communities from the Pacific Ocean - ETNP_2_30 (SPAdes) (version 2) | ecosystem: Environmental > Aquatic > Marine > Oceanic | place: Pacific Ocean | collected 2013-06-22 | reverse complement strand
AATATCAACCCAATCACCCTTTGGGCCTTTTCCAAACCATTCTTTCAGGCTCATGCGTAACCACCACCACGTTTCTTATAGGTACGTACTAACCAACTGTTTGCATATGCGCTTGGATATACCTTGAATTTACGTTTAGCCTCTGCCTTTACTCGTGCATAGAGACTAGGATTAGTTGGTCTAGGCGATCCTTTTTTTCTTTTTGTTTTTGGCTTTGCTTTTTTGATTGCCATCTTTTAATACCTTCTTTGCTTGTTTAGCTATTCGTACAACTTCATTCTTACCCATAACTTTTGCACGTTGTTCCATAACTGTGAGTATTTGTATTTTACGTGCATAAGGTTTTTTAACTCGTTTAACTTTAGCTACAGTAGCTCTTGCATCTGCTGGAGTAGCAAACTTTATACTAACTGTATCTTTTGGATTTTCATCAGTATAAAGTCTGCGTCCAGAGCCTTTTGGCTTTTTACCTGTACCTTTTTTGGGGTCAGCCATTACCTAGCACGACCACCAGAACGTCTACGAAGAGCACCACCACGACTACGTGTTTTACTTTTCATGTAGCCACCACCCATGCGAGTACGTGTCTTACTCATCATACGACCACCACCCATACGTTTTTTCATTTTACTTCCGTTTTTGTTTCTTTTTACCATTTGATTTTTTCTCCTCTGCATAAAGATTATTAAATGTAATACTAGGATCTGTATAACTATCATTTATTTCTGCTGAGTGAATATATTGACTAGGAACAAAATCAGGTGCTCCTTCACCAGCCTCCCACAAAGCAGGGTTTGTTACTCTTACTCTATTATTAGGCAACGCTACAATGTTACCTGTAAATTTATTAGCATCTATTAATTCTAATACATGTGATTGTTTATGTTGTGCAGGATCATCTGATATATGACTTTCAGTATAATCAACTGTAAACAAATAACGTCCTTTATAAAATTCTCCATCTATTTTACAAAACCAAGGGCTAGAAGATATTCTATCCATTATTATTACACTATGATTTCTAGCAGAGCAGTCCCAAGGTTGAGTAAAATGTGTTGGCATTAATTCAGGCCAATCATCTAATCTAGTGTCAGCTATTAATGCACCTATTGGCATTCTAGCCCACATTGCCCCACCATATGTATTATTTTCTTCATCACAACCAGTAAATACAACTTGAAAACTTAATGATCTATCAGGTATTGTATTTACAGCTATTGCCATTGCATGTAGATATTCTCCTTGATACTGTTCATGATTATATGTAAACTCTTTACGAACCCAACATTTAAAATGTGGAATGTTCGATATTAAATATGACATTTAGTTTTAACATCTCCATCGTCTTCTAGCTTGCCTTAAACGACTATTTGGATTCTTAGCTGCTTTAGGAAACTTTTTCATTTGCCCTGCTGATCTTGCACAGAAAGATTTACGTCTTGCTGCACGTTTCCCTGTTGGTTTTTTTTCTGTTACTGCTGTTTGTAATTTAGAACCTGGATTCTTACGTCTATATGCTGCTACACCTTTAGCAGTCATACCTGCACCAGACTTAGTAGGACGTTTATGACCACCTTTAATGGTCAATCCTTTCATCCCTGTTCCTTTTCTTTTTGTTTTACGTACAGCCATATTATACCTTTATATAAGTATCTTTATATTTTTCTATTAGATAGTAACATAAATCGGCCCAATATATTTTAAAGTCTGTATAATCTTCACGTTTAGGTTTTATTAAATCATATTTAATTTTTGTATTATCTATATCAATAGACATTAATACATCTTATTTGAATAGTTAGCTTTACCATATCCTCGTTTAGCAGCACCTACACCACGTACAACTCTTTTAGGTTTACGTTTACGAAGTCTTCCACCTTTTTTTCTTTCTTTTGTAGGTTCATCTGCATCTGGACCTGCTCCTTTTTTATTTGAAGGATTAGCTTTTCCAGATTTACCAATATTTAATTCTTCTCTTTGACTAGAAGGTAAATCATATACATCTTTAATATCATTTCTAAGACCTTCTAATCTAACTTTTTGAAGATTGTTCATTGCTTTTACAACATTATTTTGAGCTTTTTTTATTTCTTTAGAATTACCACTTTTAATACTTTGTCGTAATAGACCTTCTGCTTCTATTAAATTATCTTTAAATTCCCTTTCAACATTATTAGGAGCAAACCCAGGAGGTGCATCTACACCTAAAATTTTTTGAGCTTCTACAAGAGAATCTCTAAGACCTGGAGTATCATCAGGTGCTGTTCCTTTAGAAGGTGGACCTTTAGTTATTTTTCCTCCTCCTTCAATATATTTTTGTATTTGTTTTTCTAACTTTTTTTTCTCTGCTGAAGAAACTTTAGATACTCCTCTTAATTGTTCAGCAGCTTCAAAAATAGAAGCAGCTTCATCTTCTACAGAATCAGTAGGTGTTAATTTTAAATCTTTAAACTCACTTGAAGTTTGTATTTGTTTTACATTTGGTTTTGTTCCTGGTTTTATACCTATAACCTTACCTTTTTTATCTACAATAACTTTTCGAGTTTCAACTGTATCTGTAGGTTGAGTAAGAGTTTGTCCAGATCTTTTAGCTGTTGCTTGTCTTGGTTTTGTTCCTCCAAATTCTCTAGAAGCTGATTTACCAAGTTCTAGACCACTTAAAACATTTTGTGCATATGTTACATCTTTTGGATTTCCTTTACTTTTTTCTTTATAATCTTTAACTATATTTTTTAAATATTTTGTACTTCTTTTTATATCTTGAGTAACATCAAATAAAGGATTCTCTAGATTTGCTTTTGCTCTTGCACTAAATTTAGCACTCTTAATAGATTCTTTTTTCTTATTAAGTTTATCTGCTTGTCTTTTAATATTTTTTTGTACACCTGGACTAGCTTTTGAGTAATCTTCTCTTAATTTACTTAGAGTATTATCAATTTGTTTAATAGCATTTTTTTTATCTAAATTAAATTCTCTTTCAAAAGTAGAAGGGGATGTTTTACTTGTAGATTTACTAGCAGGATTTGGCTTGTTTAAAAAATCTAAAGTCTTTTGATCACCTTTTTCTTTAGCCATATTCCCAACTAAACGTCTAGCATTAGTCTGAGTAAGTGTTTTACCTTTATCAGCTTTAGGAACATCTTCAGGATCAGCTTTTTTAGCATAACCTTTTTCAATTAAAAAATTATATATTCCAGGAGGAGCTTTACGATAGACTTCTCTTTTAACAGAATTTCCTTTTCCTGGTAATATTTTTAATAATTTAAAAAGCTTTCTACTCATGATAACTAGTCTTCTACTTTAAAAGCTTTACCTTGAGTATATTCTTCATCTACTACAACATCTTGAGGTGGTCCTTTTACATTTGGACCTTTACGTGCAGCACCATAACCTTGTCCAGTAGGTCTGCCTACAATCTCATCTAAATTATGTGGACGTTTAATTAATGTGTGAGGTCCAATCATTTCTTTTTCCTCCTTTTCTTTCGTTTCTTTTTAGGTGGTTTAGTTATTTGTTGTCTAATACTTGATCTACTAATCATCGTACATCATGGCTACAATTTGACCACCTGTCATAGCAGAAACAACAGATTTCTTTTTACGTAACTTTTCAAAATCACTGGCTTCTAATATACCATCTTTATCAAAATCTAATTTTCTTTGTTTAGGTGTAAGAGATTTTTTTGGTTTTTTTTCTTTAAATTCTTTTCTAAGTCGGTCAAGATCTTTTTTTTCTTTTAATTTATCTTTATTTGTTTTGGGAACAGTAGGTTTTTCTGCTGGAGTTATATCTCTATCTAGTTCTAAATCAGATATATCAGATAATACTTGTTTACCTTTTTTACGTCTTATTAGTGATTTATTTTTAGGTTTTATTTCTAATTTTTTAGATTTTATTTCTAATTTTTCAGGTTTTGTTTCTAACTTTGTTTTCTTTTTTGATTTAGGTACAAGTATAATTGGCATAATAAATTCTCCCTTATGTAGACCCTAGTTGCACTGTATCAGGCCCACCTATAGGGTTGGCTGCACTTTGCATATCATCTTGTCTAGTTCTTCTAGCTTGATTACGAAGTGCTGCAATGGCTTGTTGATATTGATTTTGCCATACAGGTACAACTTCCCAATCTTTATTAAACATAGTGGCTTCCATCATAGATCCATAGAATAAAGCATTGTAACAATATTCAGTAAAATAATTAGATGTTGTTACACTTGTTCCTGTAGCAGAAGCTAAAGCTAAAGGTTTTGATGCAACTTGAATTTGTGTTGTGATTGTTGAAACAGGTGTAGGAACTATTTTAATATTTGAATTATCTACTCTTGAATAGTATCGAGGAGTTCCTGTAGAAGCACTAACAGGCCAATAATCATAAGCATATTCAAGAGTTCTTTGTAATAAGTTTGTAGTGGTAGTACCAGTACTAACTACATAATTAACATGTCTTACAATACGTACTCTATCATTTAAAGATACAGAACCAGCATTTCCAGAAGATACTGAAACACTCAGAAGCTCATCTAATCCTGCATCATCAAGATCTTCAGTTAAACGTAACTCTGTTCTTTCAATAAATCCTGATATAGCATCAGTAAATTCTGTGCCATCATTTTCTGTAGCAGCTATAATATCATTTTTAAGTTCAGAGTATGTACCCATATCTTACCCCAAAATAGCAGTAAGCACACCACCATCTGTAGGAGCAGATACACTTACAACTCCATAAATAGGTACACCCATTTCACCCATATACATATCTGTAGCTTCATTAGCAGCTACTTGAAATTTAATAGCTGTTCCTTCAGCAGTTTTATTTGTAATTTGTTTTTGACCTTTAACTGAATAAGATCCAGCAGCACTTGCAACAGCATGTACAGCTATTACACGAGTGGTTGATGGAATAGGAGAATCTCCATTTCCATTAGATCCTACTGTGGTATCTGTATCTACATATTTAAGAACAGCATCTCCAGTAGCAATAGCAACTCTAATATTTGTCATATTTTAACTCCTATAGTAAAAGAGAAGGTAGTATAAAACTACCCTCTCTCATTGTTACTATTACGTACCAGCACTTCCAAACCAGCCACGCCAGTCAGATACACCAAAGCTGTAACGCTCTCGTGCCTTAAAGCGCAAGTTACCAGTATCAAAGTCAGGCTCCATCTTCGTTTGAAGAGGAGATCTAACAAACATCTTTGTGCCATTAGGAACATCAGTCTTAATGAAATAAGAAGTTGTGTCAGTAAACCTTCTATTGATAAAGTAACCTTCTGGCAACATGCCCAAGTGACGAGTTGCATTGATAGCATTCGTATTCGGGTTTGCAGCGGCAGCACTCGTTTGAGTATTACCAGGGCTGGAAAGAATACGATCTGAAATCGCCCATGAGTCAACAGGAACATGAAGTGAAACAGCACTTGCACCAATCAAAATCCCACGATCATCTTTGAGTTTTTGAATTGTTGTAAGAGCAGTTTCTAAGGTTGCTTCTGAAAGATCAGCAGCCGCAAGCAAGTTGGACTGATTACCATCAGAAATAGTTGGATGTGAAGCAGAGAAGAATGCAGCCCCATCACCAATGGTATCAGAAAAACCATTGTTGTAAAGTGCAGCAGCTTTTACTTGCTTGGTATTAGCCATTGCTCTGGCAAGACCACGAGCACGAAGCTTGGCAAATGAATCATAAAGATTATCTTCCATTGCTTCTTCAGTGACAGCAAACGCAAGAGCTACAGTCTCGTGTGTGTAACGAGCAGTGTAGCTTTCTTGAGCATCGTCAAAAACGACACTTGCGCCTTCACCTTTAGTTGGTGCAGTACCAAAACCAGTGAAAAGCACTTCTTCTTCAAAAGCACGATCTGAGTTTTCAGTTTCATAGAGAGGCTCATGCTCATTATTTACCTCTCCATACTCCATACCAAATACAGCATTTAGACCTGGAAGGAGTTCTTTACTAATACTAGCTCTATTAATAGCCATAATAAATCCTCCTTATTAAGCCGTAGATGCTGAAGCCGTTACAAAACGGTCACGATGATGGTTAAGCCATACTTCTACAATTGGGAAAGCATCAGAATCCTTTTCTTCAGGGAATTGAGCTTTACCTATAACACGTACAGCCGCAGCAGATTCAACACCAGAAGCACCATCAAGATAGTAGCTTGATTGGCCAGTAGTGCTGTCACCACTAGAAGCGGTTGAACTAACAGTTACATTGTAGTTTTTGACAGGAAGCAACTCAGCCGCTGAAAGCGAAAGAGAAGCTTGAATGTAATAAGTCTGATCAGGATCAGTTATTACAAAGAATTTAATATCTGTGGCACTCAGCCCTCCGTTCCATTGACGTGAGAACTTTTGCTCTCCATTTTCCACATATTGACAACCCATAAAAACACCAGAGGGTTTTAGAGTTGCAGCAATAAATGGACTAATGGTAGCAAAATTAGCCCCTGGTAGTACTACAGGATCACCAGTAAAAATATTATTTGTTGGTGAACCTGTCATACCTGTAGAGGTAATTTCGATTGTATCAGTGACAGCTTCATTATTGTAACCGCCACCTTTTTTGCGAGCAGGGATGAAACCACGAAATGCTTTAGTAGTAGACATATTTCATTTCTCCCTAATTAAGAAAGACCTAATTTTGAAAATTAGGAACTCTTCCTTTAGTTGTTACAGATTTACTATTATTAGAAATAGGCATTCTAGAATCTGAAGCTCTCATAAGTTGAGAATTTACAGCATCCATCATCTCATTAGCTTTATTTTCATAGAACCTTTTTCTAGCTTTAACTTTGCCCGAAGGCATTTTAGCCAATGCTAAGTCTCCACGACAGACTGCACCTTGATAACGGCCATTTTCCTTCACGAAGGATGTAACTGACATTTCAGGAACTTCTTCAGGATTAACAAGAGTCCAACCTTCTTGTTGCATTTTGCCAACATTCATAATATCATCTTGGCCTTTTACAGATATTCTAATCCAGCGTAAAGACATTCCTTCATGCTGAAGTCTAGATTGCACACTTTCGGGTATGTGGAGGGCATCTGGCTCCTCGAAGGTCCACTCTTCTTCTCTAGTGTTATTTTCCCTAAGTTTGTTACTACGTGTATCATTTCGTGTATTCATTTTATTCTCCCACGCTGCTATTTAATATCTGTATACTCACCATCAGCTTGCATTACTTTAAGCTTTTCGGCAGCATATGTTTCAAGCGGAATATTCCATTTTTGAGCAAGTCGTAAATCTTCTTGCGACAATTTAACTTTGCTCCTAGAACTCGGAGAGGAGCGAGAACTCCCCGATACCACTTGAGCAGGACTTGACGTATTTTCCTGCACACGTTTCTGATCTTCTCCAAACTTTTGTGGAAAAGATTCTTGCATTCTTTTATTAATTTCATCATAAAATTCTGGATCTGATGGACTAAAACCTTCATTTTTTAACTCTGTATCTATCGCTAATGCTACAGCAGTCATTCTATTATCTTTACCAAACCAAGTATTATTAGAGGCCCACTCTTCTGCCATTGGGTCAGGTCTAGACTCTGTTACTACTTCATTAGGAATTTTTACTTCTTCTGGTTTAGGTTGTTTTTGAAATCTATTTTTAGCAGACGTTACAGCTTTTAAATCAGCTTGTGCTTCATTAAGTGCTTCTTGTGCTTTTAAAACTTTTTCTTTATCACCTTCATCAAAAGCTTCTAAGTAAACTGATCTAGCTAAACTAATTTTATCTGTTAATTGTTTTTCAGAAGCATTTAAACTTAATTCATTCATTTGATAAACTTCAGTACTTTTTTCTTTTAAAGTTTGTTGAAGTTCTTCTTTATCTCTTAATAACTGTTCTATTTGTTCTTCACGTTCTTTACGTTGTTTAACAAGTTGTCTAATTCTTTTTTGTGCTCCTTGAGTTTCAATTCCATCTAACTCTTTAATATTATTATCTTCAGAGTCTTGCTTTACTTCTTGTTTAGGAGTTTCTGCAACTTCTTCTTCTATTTCATATTCAACATTATCAGGCACTTCTACGGTAGCCCATCCGTCATTACTACTCATTATTATACTCCGTTAGTTACGATCTAAACGATTACGTTTATAATATTATAACACATAAATGTTAATTTCACAAATTAATTCGATCCTTTTGATAAATTAAAAGTAGGATCAAGATCTTTTGGATCTTCAATAGTCATAAGAACTACATCATCAAATAATAAAATTAATCTAGTATTTTGATAAAATAGTTTCATTCCTGCATGTTTAGCATAACATACATAATCATCTACTTTACACCAAGGACCATTTGGAAATTTATCTGTATCTTTATAAGCTAAGTCTCCTACTTTTAAAACTCTTCCTACAGTTGTTAAATATGAAATATCATCTCTTGTAGAATCTGGTATTAATATACCACCTTTAGTTTTATTTTTAACTGATACTGGTCTTACTAAAACATGAAACCCTGGTATATTTGGTAGAGTTTCAGGATCTGGAATAACCTCATCGTCAATCCATTGATCATTTTTTAACGCACGACCCATATGTACTTGTTGCATTTTACTCCTCTTCGTATAATCTATTTTTAACAATACTTTTTAAATTTTGTTTAGACCACTCTAATCCAGATATAGAACCTACTATTTGTCTATAATGTGGATAATCTTGAGCACTTCCATTTCCTAAATCACTTTGTAACTTATTTATTTCAACATCAAACTGTTTAATAATTTCGTCCCATATATCCATAGTATTATTTTAGTTTACCTGACTCTGGAGCTTTCCAAGAATAATCATCCCATTTATTTAAAGCAGAACGAATATTACGTCCTCCTGTTACATCTTGAGAATATGCATCTCCAAAACTTTTATCAGTTTCTTTAACTTGCTCAAGATAACTTTTACCTTTCTTCATCATTTGTCTTTCTCCTTTTCAGCATTAATAGCTAATTGTGATAACGTATTTAATTCCACCATTTCTTCATCTCTAAGTATGCCTAATAGTTTATCTTCAAAATTCTTTTTTTGAGAAGCTGTTAACTTATCTTCTTCAATACCTAGCTTTGCTAAAATATCCATTACTTTAATTTCTTTTCTAGTTTCTCTATCTAGATTTGATTTTTGTCTTTTAAATTCTTCTTCAGCACCTGATTTAAGTATATCTAGAATTTGTTCATTTTCTTCAAGTTCTATTTTCTTACTTTTAATTTCTAGTTCTGCTGCATTTAATTGAGTATCAGATTGTAATTTTTGTTGTTGTAATTTGACTTTTTCTTGTTCAAGTGCTACAAGTTGTTGCTCTGGAGATTGAGCTTGTGCCATTGCTTGATTAGCATTCATTATTTGTTGAGCAGCTTGTGCCATTACCATTTCAACAGTTGAAGGCATTTGTGCTTGCTCTGGTGGAACTTGTTGCATCATTTGTTGTGCTACACCATTCATTTGCTCTTGATATTTTAATACAGAATGTTCTTGAATATTAGCTTGTAATACTGGTAATATTCTTTGCATAATAGGATTAGCACCATTTTGAGGATCTTGCATATATATAGTTTTTACTTGTATATGTGCATCATGGTTTTGTCCAGGGAATGCAGCAATAGGAACACCTTTAGTTGCTGCCATGATATCTGATACAGGATCAAGAGGTTGAGGCTCAATCTTTGGTGGTAATATTTCTTCAAGGTTAGGCATATTAGCTGCATGAAGAATTGTTTTATTTAAAGCTTCTATATTAAACATACCTGGAGGAGATTGTTGTGCCATTTGTAATGCCATGTTTGCTAACATCATACGATGTGCATTAGATGGAATATTAGGATCACTTACAGGTACAACATCAACTCTACCATCAAAGTCTGTTTTTAAAATACTACGATCTTCAAAAGGAACCTCATAAGGATATTCGTTAGGAAGATAAGTATAATTTATATGTGCTAAAATTCTAAATTCATCTCTTTGAGATTTATGTAATCTTTTATGTATAGCACTAAAGAATTTACTAGATGCTTCTAATAAAGCCATAGTAGTGCCAACAGGTCCATAGGAGGCAGCATCAGAAACTATCTGTTCTGTGCTGTCTGCAAACTTCTGACCAGCAGCAGTTACAAATTGCAGCATCTGGTAGAGCGTTTGGGAAGGCTCTTTATAGGGCAGGGGAACAATGGCCCTAGATAAATCAATTCCAGTTGCTTCAACCTCCTTGAACTCGCCAGGAGCTATGGGGTCATTATCGCCAACCATCCGCACTCCTTTTGCCTTAAATCCTCCAGGTAAATTAGCAAACTGTCCTGCATCTATGAGGGACCGCATTGCAGCAGTTGCTGACATTGTAAGATTACCTAAGAAGTGTATAAGGCCAAGTCCATAAAAACCAAAACCAGGGACAAAGCGGTAGTGAACAAAGTGATTTATCTTTTCTTTATTCTGGTCATCCTGTTCATAGTTTCTACGAATACTTAAAACTGTTTTTGAATTTTCTTCTACTGTAACAACATAAGGTAAAGAAATATCTTCATCTTCAATATCTAAATAACAATGTTGTTCTAATAATACATATTGTGGATCAGTATCGTATGAAGGTGTTAAACCTAATATATTATCCATTTTAGTTGCAAAGGGAGTAGCACTAAACTGAGGAGGTTCAGGAAGATCCATATCTTCATAAACACCTGCTTTCATATCCCTTTCAAGATCTACTGGACTTTTATAAATAACATGTGTATATCTATCTGCATTTCTTAAATCAGAAGCATAATAAGAAATATAAAATTGATCTATAGGTATAAATTCAGATGAAGGTCTTTTTAATGCTGAATTATAATATATCTTTTTAAATGCAGAACCTATTAATGGTAGATGAAATAACATCCTTTCAAATTCTTCAAAGTATTCTGGCATTTGTTCTGTAAGCTGATAGTTCATAAAGTTTTGAACTCTATTAGCTTGCATTTCTTTATCAGGTGTAGCTTTACCAAGTATATTAGATTTAACTGGACCTAAAGGTGGAAATAGTTCTTGTGAAGCTTTAGATTGAAATTTAACAGCAGACTCAATTAATAATGGATGTACAGCAGTGCATGCACCTTCAAATGGTTCTGAACCTTCTTCAAGTTTTAATCCTAAAAGATCAAAACCTCTTTCAAACATAGACTCCCATTCAGATCTACTATCTTTATCAGCAGTATAATTATCTATAACTTGATTAGCTATTTCAGTTAATTCTTCTTCATCTAAATCTTCAGCTAAGTTACCATACCATTCTTGTACTTCTTCTGAACCTTCCATAACAGGAGTTTCAAAATCAACAATGACACCATCACCATCTGGATCTATTTCAATACTTACTTCAGGATTTTCTGGAGTTTCCATAGGCATTACAACTACATTATCAGTAGGCATTCCTTCATATGGATTACGTTCAGTTGCCATTAAGCTACTCCTGTTTCAGTATCAGTTGGAGTACGAGGTGGTAAATCATAATATCCTAATCTACGATAGATACTTTCTAAATCTTCATTAGGACTTATTCTTTGTAATAAAGCTGTTAAATATTGATTAGGTTTAAATGATGAAGGAGGATATGTTAGATTACTTGCAAAGTATTCTGCTATAGAACGTGGTCTTGCATCACTTGTTGTAACTTCTGTCTCTTCTTCTTTTTTATCTTCAGGAGTTTTATTATCTCCACCAATATCACTTGTACCTGTTGTATCTGCTAAACTAGCCATAGTTTCTTGTAAGTTTCTATCATAGGCTTCTTGATATCCTGTTGCAGATGGATCAAACTCAGCAGTGGCGTCCCTATTTGCGGCTTGATTTACAGATGCCATATTTCGGTCATAGGCTGCCTGATAAGTATCTTCTGGCGATCCAACTGGAATTGAAACTCCAGCTACCTGGAAGCGTTCATTTATTGGACCAGGAGAAAATGGATCATATTCTGGAGTGGCATTTAAATTCTCCATTAATTCTGATAAGGTATTCGGTACACCACTCGTTGTAGGAGAAACTACTTCCAGTCCTTGATCAATAGCAAGTTGTTCTGCCGCACGATTTGCTCTTTCCATTGCTGCAAGATCTTCAGGACTAGTTGTAATAGTTTCTCTATTTATAGTCTCTATATTAAAATCATCTAATGTTTTAATATCTGGCATTTGAAAAGGATCTTCAGGTAATCCCATGCGATCTGCTGTAGATATACCAGGATCTTTGCCAAGTGCTGAAGCTACTGCTCCTGATATAGTTCCTGGTCCTGCACCATAACCTACAGCACCTTTAGCTACTGCTCCTGGTAGACCAGCTAATTCACCTATAGTATCTACAGCACCAGCAACACCTCTACCAAGTGATCCAGCTACATCACTCGCCGCTATTCCTGCTGCTTGACCAAATGTAGGAGCATCATAACTATAAACACCAGCTTCAGGATCATAATTTATATCAGCAGCAATACCTAGTGCAGCTAAATCTTCTGTTCTTTTATCTGCTTGCGCTTGCATAGCTGCATCAACTGCTGCATCTTTTTTATCAAAATAACCGTAAGATTCTAAACTATTATATCCAAGTAACCCAAGATCATCTAATGTATCTAATTCAGAAAGACTTGGATCTACTCCTGTAATTCCCTCTGACTCAGTATAATCAGCAACATCACTAAATCCTGCTTGTTGAGCAGCCTCTGCATCAGCCGCAGCTTGTTGAGCTTCTGCACTTAATCCTGCTGCTGCTGCTGCATCAGCCGCTGCCATAGCTGCTTCTGCCTGTTCTGCGGTAAGACCAGTATCTTCTCCATATCCACCACTGTCACCATTACCATCTCCACCATCACCAAAACAACAATGGTTTAGTTCATAATCATTATATAGATTATTCCAAGAGCGAGTGGTAAACCACCCATCATTCCACATGGGTTTTTTATATTCGTTGAACATTACTTGTTCTCCCTGTCCCTAATCTTCTAAAGTTTACTACTTTAGGTAAATCTCTTTCTTTTCTTATTTTATCTAATCTTCTTAATGCTATAGATCCGCCACCATAAGGACAAATAATATTTACTAACCATAAGTTATTTCCAGAGTCCCAATCTTCAGCTTTTAAATTATATTTTTGTTCTGCATATAATTTAGATACTTCATCTGAAAGTAAAGCCCAACTAGCCCAGCAGAGTGGAACTTCTTTATCTTCATAAAAAATATATTGTCCTAATTCTAAAGGTGGTATTATTAAATTATAAATAGCTTTTAATCTTATATTATTTAAATTATCTGTTAAAGATAAAATATCTAATACTTTTTTTAAATCTTTCATATTACTATTATAACATGATAATTTTAAATATACAAATTAAAATGTCCAATAAGTTTTCTTTTGACTTACAGTTTGATCTTCCCATTCAGGATCATCAGGATGTGATAGATGCCAAGACTCTCTTAAATAATGTATAGCCATTGTCATAGCATCTACTTGGTCATCATGTGCAGCATTTGGAAATCTAATTAATTCTTCCATTAAATCATCTGCCCATTTCTTCTGTGTAGGTATCCAAACTCTACCTGATTCAATCATGGGTGATGCTGCATGTACTCTAGAAACTTTATCTCTATCTGGGGTGTACTCCATAACAGGTAAACCTGCTCTTCTCATATCTTGAATTAATGATTGACCACTTGCTTTCTTTTCAATCATAACAACATCTGGTCTATTTTCATTATATAATTTTTGTGCTAACTTTCTAAGTTCAGGATATTCATATCTACCCTTTACATTTCCTAATAAAATTAAATGAGAAACAAAATCTTCTTCTCCACCTCTATCTTGATTATACATACAAAATATACCCCATGTTTGTATAACACTAAAATCAGCAGTAGTTCTTGTAGAAAAAGCTGTATCATAAGTTTGTATTATAAAATCACAAGTAGGAGGTTCTTCATAATCCCAATGTTTAATCCATCTTTTTTTTATTAAACCACCTTCTTCTGGTGTAGGATCTTGCATGTAGAGAGCATTCCAATATCGAGATCCATTTGAAGCTTTAATTTCATTTTCATCTGTACGTAAAACTTTATCTGATTTCCATTCAGGGAAGTAACTAGAACCTACAGGTAATCCCAATAACTCTGAAGAAGGTTCGTCTACCCAAGCAGGTATCTTAATTACTTCCCAAGGAATCGTATCATACTCAGACATATTCTCTTGTTGTTTTAATAGCCAACCACAAAGATCATCATAATGATATCTAGTATTAATTATAACTATTGCACCATCAGGCATGATACGAGTTCTTAAACCAGCAGGATACCATTCTTTAATATACTTTCTTCCTGCTGAACTAATAGAATCTTCTTCTGACATAACATCATCTAAGATTGCTATATGTGCGCCTCTACCTGCTATCTGACTACGTACACCAGCAGCATAGTAAGTGCCATTTTGGTTTGTTTTCCATTTACCTGCTGCTCTAACATCACTTCTTAAAGCAACCCCTGTAAATATTTTTTGAAACTCTTCTGTATTAACAACATCCCTAACAGACCTACCAAAGTCACTAGACAGTTGATCACTATGAGATACTGTAAGTATTTCGTGTTTAGGGTTTCTACCTATATACCATGCAGGAAACAACTTAGAACAAATAACAGATTTAGAAGATCGTGGAGGCAAGAATACCATCAATCTTTTTAATTTACCTTTTTCTAAATCTTGTAATTTATTTGATATTACTTCTATGTGTCTACCCATCTTCCAATCAGACACTAACATAGGAGCCATCATACGAACAAAAGTTAAAAAATTATTATTAGATTGACTATTAACTTTAAATTCTAATAAATTTTTTAAATTGATATAAGGTTCTATATAATTTTCTGTAGATTCTAATAAATTATTCATAGTGATATTATACACTATAAACATTATAATTACAATAGTAACAAATAAAAAAATATAATAACAATAATTATTAAATATACTTTAGTATACTTTAGTATACTTTAGTATTACTGAAGTTAATACTTTAGTATCCCCATCTATTATTTTATTTATTTATTTTTTGATGATTAAACCTGTTATTTTTGTAAATATTTACCAGTGCTGTTTTTTATATATATACAGTACGCTAAGATTTTTGACGCCATGTAGCATATTTTAGTATTTGAGTGCGACTCTCAGAATTTAGGAGTCCCTAAAATATGCATATGCCATCAAATTGTTGCAAATATGTCACACATCCATATGATATCATCCCTTAAACGTCTATAGTGACATATTTACAACAAAATTAAATATTGCCACTTGTGGTAATTGTATTTAATTTTCAAACACTTGAGAACATATCCCCCATCTTATGAGGGGAATATGTCCTCTCAACATAATCATCAATACAGGAGATGAAAAGATGATAACATACATAAAAAGAAGAGTCAAAGACAATCGTAAATATGAGACAGGTATTGGAATATTAGCATTACTACTGTCAGCAATATTGACAGTAGCATCGGTGTTAATCCCTATACCATTGTTTCAGATTTTCTGCCTCTTTGGTGGGATGATCATGCTTGTTGTCTTTTATCTTGCAACCTTTATACGAACTTGGTAAGTTCTTGCGTCATGAGAAATTTCCCCATCAGAATGAGGGGAAATTATCTCCTCTTTGTATAAACTCTTTCCATATGGAGGATAAGATGGAAAATCAAAATAATAATGATCTGTTTGCTATTGTTGTTCTGCTTGAGACTAAAGAGGGTAATAAGTTAGTGTTTGTTTCTGCACCTACACCTGATGGTAGAATTGGTCAAAATTCATTATTAATGGCAAAAGCTAAAGAAGAAAATTTACCACGATTAAGAATATCAAAAAGTGGTAGAGTTACTTTTTTGTCAGCTAAAGATGCTTTCAATGCTGGTAGGATGAAAAAGCTAGGTAAAGATTATGAAGATCTTACTGGCACATTTGAAGGTTCAACATATGCTGAAATAGCTCATAACATGCTTGCTGGCAATCATAAAGATGAGACAATGTTGACACCTGAAATGGTGGGAGACATTGACGATACTTCTATCACCTTTTAACGTAGTTAGGGATACTTCCAGTAATGGGAGTATCCCTTCTTTTTTTTTTCAATATAACAATACAATCAAAGT
>Ga0209348_1000762_pt1 | contig 16154 bp, 5 predicted proteins | sample ETNvirenome_2_30_FD_184065 | JGI IMG/M metagenome (GOLD analysis project Ga0209348, IMG submission 184065) | Marine viral communities from the Pacific Ocean - ETNP_2_30 (SPAdes) (version 2) | ecosystem: Environmental > Aquatic > Marine > Oceanic | place: Pacific Ocean | collected 2013-06-22 | reverse complement strand
CATCTCTTTCTTAGGTGCGTCAGCTCTTCCTTTTTCTTGAATAAGAAAGTCTCTATAGTTTTTAATGAACTCAATCTCAGCTTTATTAGTTGAATCTATATCAAAAGAAAGCTTGTCACCAACATACTTAACAAGTCCTGCAGGATTTGTTGGATCTTCGTCAAAAGGAAGCTCTCCAACGTTTCTAACCTGATCAGCATTACTCTTCATCACCTTTGTTATTTCTTGAGCTCTATCTTGATTTAAAGGTGGTACAGTAGGTTGTTGAACTTTAGCTCCTTCCTGTGCTTCACTATCATCATCACCTATAACGTTACTATCGTATTTAGCAACTAGTCTTTCCATAAGTTCAAATGCAGATTCTTTATCTCCTTTATCTAAAGCCATTCTAATTTCTTGAACATCATCAGGAGGTAGTATGAGTTCTCCACCTGTAGCCTCACCAATTTTCTCACCATCCTTAACCATATCTATAGGGTTGCTGTCGTGGTCAAATTTTCCTGGTGTTACTCCACCCTCTTCAGAATCAATTTTACCACCTTTTTTCATTCTACCACCTCTAAGCTTTGCTTCTGGTTGATCATAATCTATACTAGATACCTGATCCACAGGGTCTAAAGTTACAGCTCTTTGACGGGTGCCAAAATTCATAGCACCAATGCCACTAGTTATATCTTCAATACCACCAAATAAATTCTGAGTACCTGCAGCTTTTTCAGCTTGTATGCCTTTAAGTTCTGATTCAGCAACACCTAGTCTTTGAGTTTCAGCCATTTGCTGTTCTCTAGCTAGGTTTTCCATAGCTCTAGTTTTAGCCTGCTGTTGCATGCCTAAAAGACCTGTTCTTTGTTTTGCAGCCTGCCCTTCTAAAGCTTGAACTCCTGCTAAAACATTTCTAGGGTCCTTAGCTAAAGCACCCATAGCAGATGCTCTATCAGCAGCCTGCTGTTGTTGAAGTTGATTTATATAACTTTGATCTATGGGTTGATCAGCCAACTTTTGTGTTGCAGAGCTAACTCCTCTCTCTAACCTACTCTTATCAAAAGCTCTCTCTGCCTTCTTAGCTCTACTAGCTTGCACAGCTCCAAATATAGATTTACCTAATCCAAGTGCAGCTGTTGCAGCTCCAACAAATGCTTTAGGTGTTTTCTTTTTCTTATTATATTTTATCTTGGGTTTTACTCTACGTGCCATTAATTTGAATTTTTACAAATGTACTAAATTTTTTTTATTATCTATTACTAAGCTCACTCTTGTCTACGTCTGCGTTCACAGCGTAAAGATTAAACTTCTTTTTAGACTGATTAGAGTTAGTAGCTAATATAGCTCTCATATAACTACCCTTCATTCTCTCGCCCTCTACAGAACCTGTTTTAGTCATAAATAAAAAGCCTCCATCGTAACTAGAGTCATAACTATAATTACCAGCGATAAGTATCTTAGTTGCAGATTCTCCATTAAAATCACCACTAATTATAGAGTATGGGTATCCTAAAAATTCAGTTGTTGAATCAGTCTTTTTAATATACAGTTTAAGGTTAGTGCTTACAACTAAACTTCCTGTAGCTAAGTTAGATCCATTATGGGTTATAACATCACCTATAGATGGTTGATTAAATCCATAAGAAGAGTCAGAAGCAGTGATCAAATCTTCTTCACCTGGACTTATATATGTTATAACATAACTTGCTCCATTAATCATATTACTTGGTGATATTCGTTTGTTTAAATTTGCAGAAGTTGTTAGTTTTGTGACTATAGATAAGTTTTTGTTATCATCATCTAAACCTGATACTATACCAACACCCTGTATATCTGATCCGTCACCAAAATTAAAGTTTTCTCCTCTAGATTCTATATCAGATGTGCAGAAAGGAATATCAGCATATTGTATACCCTCCTTAGTTTTATAGTCAATAACTAACATAGTGTTATTATCTAAAGTTACATCCATCTCTTCTTCAACCTCTATTAGAGTATTTGATATTACTTTAGATACTATGTGCTGCTCTTCAGATTCGTTTCCAATAACTTTAATTAAATCACCTGGAGATACGTCTTCATAAAACTTAGTGTCTATACCTTGTATCTCAAAATTAGAAACAGTTAAATTGTTACTACACTTACCTTTAACCTTTTTAAAAGCAATGTTTGTAGTTATGACTTCATCATAATTACCATAGTGTTGACCCATGTTAGAGAATAGACCTGTAATAAATTTTGTATCACTCTCTAATGATATAGCGTTATAAGTCTTAATAGATGAAGGTTCTGCGTTAAATACAAAGTCAATATAAGATAAGTTATTGTTCCCGTAAAACTTATTGAAAGCCTGACTACTTCTAGAGTATCTGTCTGAGTCGTTATGTCTATATAATCTACCTTGCTTGAAAGTAACAAACTGTCTATTAACCTTACAGTAATACTCAGGAATATAAGAGTAGAACGATGTCCATCTATTTGATTCCTCACTAAATGATACAGTAACAGGGTTAAATATAACAACCTTATCATCAAAAGCGTTTTCAGGTTTAGTTGTTATATCATCCCAAGTAGCGATGCTATCACTCCAAACATAAGTTTCAGCTGCATATCCAGAGTCTGGATTGCTAATTATTGAAGGGAATGTAACTATATACTCATTATATTTAGGGTCATAACCACCAACAATAGAAGGAGTAAACTCTAAATCCTCATTGTACTCTGGATTATACTTTAAGAACATTTCACCTAAATCTCTAAAGTAATCCTTCATACCATTATCAGATATAACTGTAATACCATCATTAGAGAGTCTAAGAACAGATCCTCTTTGTATATCTGTAAAATAGAATACGTTACCTTGTTTTATTACAGACTCAGGGTTTAAACTACAACCATACTGACCTGAATAAACTATAGCATAATTATCTATAATCTTATTAGATAAAGAAACTAGACCTTCTCCTGAAGCTGTGTTAAGTATATCTTTACCTACTAAAACTCTACCAACCTTGCTTTCGTGAAATATAATCAAGTCGTTGTTTTGATTACTTAAATGTTGAATAGATCCAAAGTCTTTATTATAATCAAAGTAAGGTGTATTTGCTAAATTAAAGTTACTTAAACCATTTATAGCACCTGTACTTACATAAGGCTCAGAAAAGAATATAGAAGCTTTAAGTCTTCTTTCTTCTGAGTTATTATTAACTACGTTTATACGACCTTTATCGTAGTGGTTGGTTTTATGAAAATCATTTAAAAAATAGTCTTCACAGATGAAAGCCTCTATATTTGATCCTAAACCAGTACCACTACCTCCAGATGTATTTGTAACCATTTTTCTAAATTTAACATAAACATCTCCACCATCTAAAGTTACTGTAGCAGGGCTTAAAGAAACCTCTGTATTTACATCTTTATCGTAAAAATATTCAGGAACTTGATTTACCTGACCCCCATGATACCTGCTTGGCTCCCCAGGATTTCCAATTTCTATTTTATCGCCAATCTCGTAATAAACTAAGTTCTCCTCTTCTTGAGATAACCTAGGTCTGTATATCTCAGCTATAAGTTCATTATAACCAGTATTAGCTAAGACAAATGATCCTGAGTGAGCTATGTCAACAGTCCCTCCACCTTCAATATTTATAGAGGTACTTTCTGGATTTGCAATTCTTATATAAAACCCACTTCCGTTAACTGTATCTGATATTGGGTTATCTGAATCGTGAAAATCAAATCCTGTAATTTCAAAATCTAAATATTCAGTAAATAACTTTCTTTCACCACCTTCTACGCAACTAATAAATCTAATTCTATCACCCTTAGTGGCATCAAAATCTATAAGAGCACCAGAAGAATCTGTGTACCCTAAGTTTTCTGCTTTTAAAGAGTTTATAGATAAATACATCTGAGTATCGTTACCGCCTCCAGCAACAACATCATTTATTGTAATTTGAACAAACTCTGCAACAGAGGTGTTACCAGCATAAAGTATTTGATAATGAGTTGCCCATTTAGGAGGTTTATTGTATATATCAAAACTAACACTAGAAACCTGACCAGGTAAAGCATCACCTTCAGTAACAAAAGGATTATAACATCTAGTACCGTTTAAATTAGGGAATATAGATTCTTCCCCAAAACCTTCTTGTAGCTCAACTCCAGATCCAAAATCAGGAGCTACATTTACAAAAGAACATCTGTTTGTCTCGTCAAAATAAGCTACACCAAAATCATGAAAAGCACCCTTCTTAAAAGAGTTAAATGACGCAGACCCACTAGTAAATATAACACTATTTCGGGTTCTAGTTTTAACAAATCCATCAAAGGAATCAGCCCACCCTAAAGAAAGTCCTGAACCCTCTCCAGCAAAAGAATTTGATTTACATATCCACTTAACTTTTATCATGTTAACACCAGATACTGTAAGTGTAAGTCCCAGTAAGCCCTCTTGGTTTGCTTGATCAATATTAGAAGATGTTAAACTAGCTCCTCCTTCAAACTGATTATTATTAAATTGATTTATAATTTCTTCTCTAACTTGATTTATTGTATCTTTACCTGTTACATCAACACTCATTAAAAGCTTACCAGATCTTCTCATATTGCTTGAAAAAGTTCCTGGGTTTCTTTTCACTCCCCATCCTAAATCTATATCTATAAATTGAGCACTTGTATCGTTAAAATCAAGTCCAGATAGATCTATAAACAAACTAACTATGCAATTTCCGTTATCACCAGCACTCCATGATGAGTTTCCAAATGAACCTTGAATAGCATCAGCTAAAGGACTTGCTTCAGCCTGAGCATTAGGGTCTTGATCGTTAGTCCCAGAAACTAAATCAGTAACAGCATTAGAAGCACTATTATCAAAAAACACACCTACATTTGAAGTAGAAGACTCAACAATAGAATTACCTTCAGATGAAAATTCACTTTCAACCACCATAGGTGTATTATCAAAACCTTCAACCACGTTACCATAAGCAATTCTATTGTTAGATAAAATTGTTTGTGCTTTTGCAAGCTTAGGTACAGAATCAAATAACTTATTAGAATCAGCTCTGTCTATGAAAGGATAAACACCATTATTTTTAAATTTAATTATAGACTTAGGAATATCAAAGTGAAATGCAGGGTCTGATATAACGCTATTTTTAATTTTCTTTAGATAGCTAGTAAAGTTGTTTTGAACAGTATCTACTAAAACAAACTCACCATCGTTTCCTGTTCTAGCTACTATTTCTATTTTTTTAACATCTGATATAGTATCAAAATACTCTACATCAATAACATTTTTTATAAGAGAATAATCATCAACCTTTATAGGTATATTTTTTGAAAATATTGGATCTGGCTCTATATCAGATATACCACTATATGAAGTGTTTTCATTATCATAATGACTGTACCTGTATTTAAACTGAAATAAATTATCTAATATATTATTCTTTTTAGATAAAGAATCAGAGCTTAATTCAATTTGAGGTCTTAGCTCAGGTTGATGCTTAACAGCATCTAAATATTTTACTTTATTATCACGATCACCAAAACTAATTAAAGGTGAGTAAGCATCATCAGGATCTGCGTGCATTAGGATACCTGAAGCTACAGCACCAGACTCAAAAGGACAGTTAGTTAGTATAGCACCTATACTTGTTTCTACATCGTTTACTAGTATATTAAAAGGTTTTGCAGCTGATGCTGTAAAACTAGGTGGTGTCTCAACTGTTATGGTAGTTGTAGCTATGTTTGTAACTTTAAAAAATTTAGGAAAATTATCATTATCCATAATCCCAATAAACTCTCCTTCAGCTAAAATGTTGCCAGTATCAAATATTGACTGACTAGCAGTAATTGTATTACTACCACTAGTAACGTTAAAAGTAAACCCAGTTATAGGATCATTTGATATTCTTCTAACAATACCAATAACTTCAGACCAACCATTAAACTGAACTTGATTTTCGTCACCAATTTGTGAAAACACGTTATCACCAATTTTAAAGGATCTAATTTTTTCATCATCAAAACATAAAAATGCTGACTTGTCAAATCCACCAGGAAAAAATACATCTTCAACCCTAACAGCATTTTGTATATTTTCCTCGTTCTTTTTACCTAGCTCAACATTAATTTTTCTAGGTCTGTTAACGTTGTCTGTGAAATATAAAATGTCATCAACCTTATTAACACCTGTAATTAAGTTAGATCTACTAAAGTTAAGAACAGTTTCCACTTCACCATTAGAACCTAGTCTACCATCTTGATATACAGTCTTAATACTGTCTAGTGCTAGGTCATACTCTAGTATGCAATCAAAATCATTTAGAGAGGTGTCATGAACAAAGTAGTATATTCTACTTAAAGGCTTGTCTTCATAAGATCCAATACAAACAAAGTCTTCACTAGCTAAACTAATAGACCTGTTTTTATTTAATATTGAGTTGTAAACATATCTTCTAACACCCTTTGTTATTGTAGGGCTTTTATCTATAGACTTATTTACTATAATGTCAGAATCTGAAGATGGTATTGTTGATGGGGCATCTAGATTGTAACCACCATAACTATCAGAAGATATCCCCCTAACAAAGTTCTCTACAGTGCCTGACTGCTGTGATTGTGGGATATTTCTAGCATTTAAATCAGTTATTGTACAAAAAAGATTAATACCTTCATTCATCACATGATCAACATTACCTTTTACCGTATTTGTAAAATCTTTATATGCTATATATTCTTCATTAGCACCCTGAAAATAATAAATAATTCTTTCATTATAACCATCATTAAGATCTTCAGCCTCCCTAAAATTTTCATTATTTTTGTATTGAACTAATTCAAGTTGCCATCCAGGTCTAGAGTCTAGAACGTGAATACTAAACTCAGAATTATTATTTGCTGAAGCCTCCCAACTAACATCAAGACCACTACTTATATTTGACGAATATAGATCACCGTTATTAAGACTATTAAGAAAGTTATTCAATACTGTAGATTGACCAGGAAGAGGGTTTAGTAAGTTAGCAGAAACATTTGATACTGCATAATTTGTATAATCTACTCCAGAACCAGAATTAAAATCTACAATTATTGATATAGACTCTCCTCCTATAGACACTGTATAAAAATAAACTCCAGGATTCAATAGGTAGCCCGTAGTGGGGTCATAACCTTCTTGTCCAGCTCTACCACCAAATACCTGATCAGTGGTTCCTTCCTCTTGATTGCTATATAAATATGCTTTTTTTATAGTATTTTTTACAATGTTTTGAAACGGAGCACCATCTTTAGAGTCTGAACTATTCCAAAAATCAAAAGTACCTTGAAGATTTTTTCTATTTTCAGAATAAAAATTATCGATTGAAATAACAGTCCCAAAATTATGAGTATAAACTCTGTCATTATCATTAAATATGTTGTGTTCGGTATTTTCAGAACCGTATAGGTTAGGATTTTTTAAAATAAGCTTATAATAACCTGTTGAAGTACTTGAAGATCCTATTCCAGAAGGAAAATTATTATAATTTCCCTTTACTGCAATAGCTCTATCTACACTAATATTAAATTTTACACCCAAATTCTGGTTTTCAAAAACAGCATCTTGTGGGTTATCAATTACAGATTGAATATAATTTGTAAAATTAGTTAAAGCAGCTATATCATCATTAAGGTTAGCTTCGTTGTTGTTAAAAGCATCTGTTACATCCTGTATATAATTTTGATCTATAATGCTTGTTTCTGCTAGCAGAAGAATAGAATCATTTAATTGAGCTTGAAGTAAAGCGGATGAGGCGTTAAATTCACTCAATAAATCTGTATACTCTTGTATTTGTCCACTAATAAAATCAAGACCAGAAGATAAATCTGTTATAGCATTTTCTGCAGTCTCATCTACAACCTCAACTTCTTCTTGGAGGCTAGAGAAAGTGCTTTGTAAATCTTGTAAAAATTCTTGAGTAAGTCCTGAAACACTTTCAGCATACGATATAGACATACTTTCTATGGTGAAAGTCCCCATAGTCGGAAGAAATTGATCAACAATAATTGAAACTTTTGCGTTAACTATATCATCACCAGAGGCACCAGAGCCACTTAATACTGGCTCGAATATAAAAACACCAGTTTGACCTTGTGAAATTGTTGGTATACCTCCAAAATTTAAAGCAGTATTACCATCTTCAAAATCAATTGAAACTTTAAATGGATAATTACATTCAGAAACATTGATAATTAACTTAAGGTCCTGAATCCTCTCTGCAGGTATGGTAATGTTTGTTGATATTGTAGCTTTAGCATACCCTAGATATGAATCAAGATTTGTGTCAAACCTAATAGCACCATCAGATTGAGAGAAAAAACTTTGAGTAGCACTTGGAAGATTTAGCCCTGATTGAGTTAAAGTAATAGGTGTGTTAAGAGTTGGGTCTGGAATAAGCTCTACTAAAGTTAGATCAACTTTAGCATTAAATTCAGATATTTGATCATTTAAATTCTCATTAACAGTATTAACTTGAGTTAGTAAATCGTTAATAGTAGATATAGTATTAACATCTATGTTATCTTGACCAGCAGATGCGGCAGCTGTTTGAGCAGCTTCAGCAATAAAACTATTAATCTCATCAACAGCGTCAAAACCTTCAGCAGTTGAGTCAACTGTATCTCCAGTTATGATTCCAATTACAGCAGCAGCACCAGAATTATATGCGTTCAGTGCTTGGTCAGAAGAGTTTGCTGAATTAAAGAGAACACCATTAGAAAAAGCTTGGTTCATGTTAAATTGTAACTGAGCAGCTGTAAAGACAGCAGTAGCGTTATTCACTGCTAAGGTAAGAGCATCTATTTGATCAGATTGTCCATCTGATAAAGCTGCCTGAGCATCATCTAAAGCAGTTTGAGCATCATTTAAAGCTATTTCAGCATCTTGCAAATTAGCGTTAGCAGCTTCAGCAGCAGTTTCAAGATCAACTCCACTTATCTGGTTTGCTAAAGCTGTATCAAGTAAGTTTTGTAATATAGAATAGTCACCTGCAGCAATAGCTTCAGCAGCAGCAACAGCAGCATCTACATCTGCCTGCGTTATACCATCCTCTGGTGTTACCGAAGCAGCACCATCTGCATAAGCTGATGAAATAACAGCCTGATTATCAGAAGTAATGTCTACTGAAGCAGCACCATCTGCAAAGGCAGCGTCAATTTCAGCCTGAGTTGCTAAAGATTCAGCATTATTTAATTCAGTCTCAAGATCAGATATTTGATCACTATATTGACTACCTATAGAATTAATCTTACCATTAATAATGCCAGCAAGATTAGATAAAGTAAATGCAAATGTAGGACCTTGGAAGGCTAAGTCACCATACAAGCCTTGATCTTCTGCATTATCTGGATCGCCAAACAATACAAGATCTATGCTGTTGTTAAGACTAGAAAGTTCTTGACTTACATCATTATTTAGACTTTGAAGACTAGTAACCTGGCTAGTTAATAGTGATACCTGATTATCTTTAATATTAATTTGAGCCTCCAAATTAGATAACTGATCTTGTAAATCTGCATTATCTGCTGTCAATGAGTCTACTTGAGCTTGAAGATCAGGATCAACAATAGTAGTTGTAGTTACGTTAACTAAATCTGCAGATATTAGACTAAGTGACTCCTTGATAGTCTCTATGTTTTGAGTATAAAAACTAGCAAGTATTTGTGGTCTTGGATCTGCTACTTGATCTATAAATGCTGAAATAACATTTTCAAATTGTGTTTGAAAATTTTGAAGACTTTCAAGCTCACGTATAAGTCTATTTTCAGCATCAACTGCATTAGCTAATTCAAGCTCAACTTGAGCTAAATTTGAATTAGCCATAGCTAATTGCTGCTCTAATGTGCTTATTTGGTTATTATATGTATTTGTTATTGAATTTATTTTAGCCTGTAACCTAATTATTTCAGCCTGAGCTTCTTGCAGATCTATTGATAACTGTTGATAATCATCACTAACTGAAGATAAATCAGTTATTCCAGCAGATTTATTAATAAGTTCTATTCTAGTACCACTATACCAAGATGGTAAACTAGTAACTGGATTACCAGCTACTAAATCGTTTCTTAGCTCAGTTTCACTTGATGCAAATGCCAATTTAAACCTTGTCAAGTTTGGAGAGGCTAACCTAATACTTAGTCTATCTACCTGCTCGTTTTCTAAAAATAATCTAACATTCGTTAAAGTAAGGGTATCAGATGATGTAAAATCTTTATCAAACTGTAAAAATATAACAGAAGAATTGTTAGGGTCGTTTATAAATATACTATGAGATCCGTCAGCACTTATTGTACCAAAGGTGTCATTACCTACATTGACAGTAAAACTATTATCAGATGGTAATCCTGACACAGTTAAATCTAACTTAAAGTTTTTACTTTCTATTATATTTGCGTTAAGAACATAAGTATTTATAGCCTTTACATCTTCACCACTAAAAGTTAAAGTGCCTTGATTAATGCTAAAACCATCACCCTCTGAAACCTCTTCACTATTAAAATAAAATTCTAACTGAGAGTATGGAACAGCATCTGGGTTGTTTCTACCTAAGGTAGAAGACTTGCCACCAAGACTTGTGGTTTTAACAAAATTAGTTGTAATACTTGATAACTCAGTAGTACTACCATTACTACCTTCTATTATTACCTCTCCAAATTTATCATTAGATATAGCGTCAACAAAAAATTGAGATATACTATCTTGAGATGGACCAAACTCAAACTCATCACCAGTGTTGAATTTATCAGTTGACTCAGTTAAATTTAAAACTTCTGTTATAATGTAATCATCAATAGAAGTTCCATCTCCAGCAGTTTGATCATAAGAATATATATTAACATTATTTTCAGGATCACCAGGAGCAGTTGTTCCTTGCTCACCATCAATGTTAAACTCATATACTGTTTCTCCTAAAACACTAACCCCAGGACTAGGACCAAATGGGGTCCCGTCATCATCTACATTAGTGTCATCATCAGATTGAGAAAATCCAATAGAGCCATTAATAATAGTGTTATTTCCAACATAATAATTATTAAAATCATCACTGTAATTTTCTCCTATATCGTACTCTCCTTGAGGATATTCTGAATTTGAGTGAGTGCTTTTTATAATTAAATTAAACGAAGCACCAGGCTGACTAGATGTAAATGTTATTGAAAAATTATTTAATCCATCAAATAAATCACCAGGAAGAAAATCTACTGAAGCATTTATATTTATAGGAAGACCTGTAATAAGATCTACTACGCTAAAAGAAGATAAAGAACCTCCTGGTCCAAACTTATCATAAAGTGTCTGTGAGGTATTAGTTAACTGTGTATTACCAAACCATGTCGTAAAAGATGTAGATATAAAAACAGGATCAGAAGATTCATAATTCTGATAACCTATTGTAAAATTAGAGAAATAATTTATTGACTCACTACCTGAAAATACAATAGTTTGAGATAGGTTTACAAGATCAGGCTGAACATTATCTATACTAACACCTGTACCGTTGACACCTGTGCTTGACTCTACATTTACATACTCGTTATTTTCAGTAATAAAATTATACGGAACTAAGGTATTACCCTCTATGTTTTCAACAGAACCTGCTGTAGAATCTGATGATGATACACTTCTTATATTTAAAGCATCTCTGTAATCACCTTGTTTGATCAAGCGAGGATCAGAATCTTTGTCCATCCCACCTGTAAAAACTTTCTTATCTTGTGCCATTGTAAATTATATCTTAGGAGATTGCTTAAATGCTTTTCTAGAAATCTGCATAGCAGCCTCTTTATTAAAGTTCATCATTCTAGCTCTAGCTAATCTTTTCTCGTTGTAATACGCTCTCTTAGCCATTTGTTTTTCGTTAGCAGGAACGCCACGTTTTCTTTGAATGTATTTGTAATACATGTAGCAACGCAGAGCCTCCTCACAAAATTTGTGAACTCTAGGGCCTTCCCCTGCAACACCTTTTTGAATTAATTTAATTGGTGAAGTTAAAACTTCAATACCTGTAGTAGTTACTCCACCAGATACTACATCTTGATTTGCATTAACTTCAAAAGTTAAATCAGAAAGAGTAAGAGGATTTACAGTTATATTTTTATATGTTAAAGTAACTGCGTTTGAAGTTGCATTTTGAGATGCTTTTATTCTAGTATCTAAAGGTGATATACCTAAATCAGGATAACCTTCGTTTACAGCAGTAGAAAATTTTTCTGCTATAGTACTACCATTATCATTTGATCCGATTTGAACCTCTCCAACATCTGATGGAGTGCTAGTTTTAAAAGTATAATCAAAAGTAGTACTGGTTGAACCAGGTAGTGGTATTCTTAATTTAGATCCAGAAACAATTTGACCAGGAGCAATACCAGAACCATTAAAATTAAGTTGCATAACATGATCTCTTGACTGAGTAGAGCCTATACCATCAGAAATATACTCCATAAATACTTTTTTACCAGCAAGGTCTGAAGAAAAGTTTATACCGTTATCGCTTCTATTTAACCTGTAATATCCTAAAGCGTTTTGCCCACCACCTACACCATATTTTCTACCCATATCAGTATGAAAATAAGGATTGTTCTCATCATAAGGGTCTTCACTTATTTGTGAAATTATACCCGAATCTAAAGATAAATTAGATTTATAACCTAAAGAAACAAACTCATCATCACTGTTTTTATACCCAACCCTTAATAATTTAACAAAATCACTAGGTAAAGTAAATCTTAAAGATGAAGTTTGAACAATTTTTTCTAATGTCTTAATTTCCTGTTCTGCATCAAACTTTAACTCCCTTAATCCTTGAAGTGCTAATAATCTTAACTGATAAATATTTGCGTCTTTATCATAAGACGTGTCATCCATCATTAACTGAAAGTCATTTACGACTTCATCTATACTTGTGTAATCTATTGCCATAATTAACTATCTGCTTTTAATTCACTAGCCTGTGCGTACTGAACAACATCAGCCTCTCTAATTGAAACTCCTAAATACTCTAATATCTTTACTACAATCTCTCCATGACACCTGCTAGATATTTTAAATTCATTTGATGATGAAGAATCATGAACAGGCTTACCTGCTACAGTAACGTAACTCCATTTTGGAGTGTTATTGTTTCTATAATGATAAGCTATAACTCTAGTTATAGTATCAGGAAACACACTAAATACTTTTGACGTTCCACCTTCTGATCCAAGTAAAGCTATAGGATACTCTATAGATGGCTTTACCAAACTACTTCTGAGTATTTGATTTATATCCTTTGGCTCTACAATATCTAAAGGAACATTAGTTGAGATGTCATGATGCTCATCTGTATTAATAAACATAGATTCTACATAATCAGAAGTTACAGCTACAGTTACCCCTAAGTATGGAGTTAATTTTTCACTTGTATTTATTTCAGATCTAGTTAAAAAAGTAGCTATATCTTGTCTTGCCAGCTCTGGAGATAAATTTTCTGCGTATAATCCTTGAGATTTTCTTGTAGGTGATTTTTGCTTTATTATAGAAAGTCTTTTATTGTATAGCTCAAGTTCAGCTTGCTTTGCTAAAAGGTTAAAGTCAGATGGACTTATAAATCCCCTCTGCTCCTTATTTGCAAACACCTGAACTAGCTTATATACTTCATCAATCGTCATTATTGTGTATTTTATTCCCTAGCAAAAGTACGAAATAAATCCGTATATCAAAAAAAAGGGAGACCGTTAAGTCCCCCTTCTATATATATAGTCTTAATGTATTATCCATTAAGGGCTTGTAGCCTACGTTCTATCTCAGCGTATACTTGTTCTCCTTCACCTTGAGAGCAAAAATCTACCATTCTATCAATAGGTTTAGTTCCTATAGCAGGTACGCATATTGTATTACCTGAAGAAACCCAAGTTATACCTGTTTTTCTCATAGAAATAATATTAAAATCTTGAGCCATTAATAGTAACTGCTTCATTTCTGTCCTAGGGTCATTCATACCTGCCAAGAAAGCTGTAGGATTTTTTTCTGCTTGAATCTTCATATCCCAACGAATTTCATCAGTGCTTTTATTAGTATTAACACCTAATACTTTAGCATACCCTACAAGCTCATTTAAAGGCATTTTAAGAGCAGATTGAACAGCATCCATAGTATCTGTTACTTTTGCTATTTTATCTTGAGCAGATTTTTCATCGTCCTTTAAATTAAACATAATATTTTTAGACTTAATCCTATTAGGATTACTACCGTTTGCATTGCAAGTGTCCAAATAAAGTTTTAAAGTTGGATTTGTGTGATCTACAAAAAGATAACCATTATTAAAAGCTATAGGCTCTCTCATCTTTGCGTTCTCTGCTTGGTCATCTACAAATATAGATGTCTCTCCAGGGACGTATCTAATTTTTCTATTTTCTCCTTTTTCTGGATCAAATATAACATCCTCAGCCTTAAGTAAAGAAACTATAGGGTATTGAGGCATTTTAGTTTTTTGATTTACAGATTTAGAAACTAATTGATAAACAGAAGGTTTATACTCTTGTTTTCTATTAGTAAATTGAGGAGTGAATTTTTTCTCTACCATGGGAGCTTTAGCTTCGACCTTAGTAGACGTAGGAGGCGTAACAGCCTTACGTGTTTTTGTTGGTGTCATAATAATTATTTTCTAAAATTAACTTAAAGTTTTATAAAGGAGGGGATCACTCCCCTCCAATAATATAATCAACTATTGCTTATTAAGCAGCAGCAGTAACTGTAATTGCACATCCTGTAATTCTAGAATCAGCAAACACTGAGTTAGAGTCATCAGAAACTACAATTAAACCTTTACCGTCACCAGCAATCATTGGTGCGTTAAATAAATTTACAAGAGCTTGAATTATCTCTTTTTGTTTATTTGCAGTAACAGTTAATACAACTTTATCTACAGCAGCAATATCTGCTCCTGTACCAAGCATACTGTCAAAGTGCATTTCTAATGAAGTAGTAGAAGCTACAATACCAAAACCTCTAAATTGAGATAAAGGACGACACATTGCATCATTTGCAGCATCAAATGCTCCATCAGTTTCTTCCATAAAATATAAGTACTTTTCCATTTTCTTATGTTTTTAAATATTAATAATTATGATTTTTTGAACAATAAGAAACGGTTAGGAGCAAATCCTTCAAAACCACGTTCAGTACGGTAGTGAGATCGCAACTCGTCTTTTTCGTTAGTTTTGTTTTGTAAAACTGCAGATCCAGTTAACCAGTGCTCCATCTCACGAGAGTAACCATTCGCAGCTTTGTATCGCATACGCAAAGAAGGAATACTTTCTCCTGATCGTGGATCTCTTTGGTTATCCATAGGAATACACATACCAAAACCGTTAAAATTAAATCCAGTACCACCTAACAAGTCAGGACGATTGAATAGGTCATAAGTTTTCTTGTGGAAAGTGTAACCACCACGAGAGAAAGAGTTAAAGCCTAAATTCAACGCTATGTCTTTGCTGTTAGCAAAAGTACCATAGTTAGCACCTCCAGCTGCGTAAGCACCTTGAGAAGCTAATAAGTCATCAATATCTAAAGATAAATTAATACCAGCGTAAAGAGCCATCTCTTTTGCACCTCTGTGTTTATCTAAAGATTTTACAGCAGCATCAAAGTCAGCCATTGTAATTGCTGAAGAACCAAGATCCATAGTCTGACCTTTGTTTTCAATAAAAGATAAAAGACCTTCTGTTGTTACTACTGTAGATCCAGCACCATCAGTAGCACCATCATCTAAAGTACTATCACCTGCTTGACCTACAATCATTGCAAGCTCAGAGTAGTCCATAAATCTTTGGTAAGTGTCAGCCTCACCTTGTAAGTACCATAAGTAACCAGTACCAAATTCTTGGTTGTTTACTTTTACATAAATAACATTTGTAGCTTCAGATCCTGAAACAGTAAATGATTCTTTAATAATTTGACACTTGTTTTGGTATTGATCTACACGAGGTGTAATACCAACTGGTTGATCAGTTCTTTCTGCATAAGCATTACCTACAATAGTAAATGATGTATCAGAAGGAGAACCAGCTAGAGCACCTGTAGAAACTAATTTTAATTGAAAGTTATCTTCTGGTTGAGAAGATGCAGAACCATCAGCTTTACCAGTTAC
>Ga0209348_1000760_pt1 | contig 16174 bp, 2 predicted proteins | sample ETNvirenome_2_30_FD_184065 | JGI IMG/M metagenome (GOLD analysis project Ga0209348, IMG submission 184065) | Marine viral communities from the Pacific Ocean - ETNP_2_30 (SPAdes) (version 2) | ecosystem: Environmental > Aquatic > Marine > Oceanic | place: Pacific Ocean | collected 2013-06-22 | reverse complement strand
GTAATTGGTGTTAAATTGTAAATATTATAGTCATGTCGGTACATCTCATAGGTAGTACCAGCAACCCATGATACCTTTCTAACAAGTCTGCGAACATCCTTGTCAGTCACTTTCTTCATTGCAATGATAGATTCTTTGATAGAATACTCTTCTTCAAATCCATCTAAAGGTGCAGGGGTGTCGGTAGGCCATGTGGCAGTACCGCCTGCCTTTGGCTCTATGGAATTTGGTAGTCCCATAAAGGCGTAGTATTTGTTAACAGTAGATCCGACCCCGACAAAACTTTTTACAAAAGTCTCGGCATTTAAAATTCTAAACTGTTCGGATATTATGGCAGGCATTTTAAAAAAACTAGTCTTTTTGTTTTATTTAGTGGTTAAGTCATTGGTTTCTTTCTGGAAACTACAGGAGCAGTAGATAATCCAGTATTACCATTGTTTGAATTGACGAAAAATTCCTGTGGATTACCAGAAGCACGGTTCTGATATCCATAGATTTTACCCCAACTATATTTACCCCAGAAAGTATCAGTGGTTGATGTAGTTGCAACCCCCACTTGAATAGTGTTGTTTCCGTAAGGTGTTGGGCCTGGTAGGAAAGCACATGTTACAGTTGCTAATCCAGATATCGCATCACCAGCTGTGATTTGTTCTACTCTGAATACGCCACCAAGATAATCACCAGCAGTTACCATACCGACAGCAACATTAGAACCACTTGAGGTTGTAATACCTGTTAGGGCATGTCCAACAACTAATGAACTGTCATAGATTGTAAAGTAATCTCCTTTAGATAATCCTGTAAAATTAACTCCAAGAGAGTTAAGTGAAGAATAACCATAACCCAAATTAGTGTTATCATTGAATTGGGATTTCAATGTAAACGCCAATTGTGGAAGTCTATCACCAGAGCCTGGCAACCATGTATTTATTCCTACAATATCACCAAAGTCACCTTCTGCATCAATTGATAATACATCTTCTTTTGTAGTCTTATCAGTTTCAACGATTACTGGTGGATTACTACCAACCTCATAACCAAATCCACCATCAGTTACAGTTACAGATGTAATTACTCCAGCAGTTACAGATGCAGTTGCAGTTGCTCTGTTAATTACTGGATCTGCGTAGAATACAGTGGTTCCAGATCCAACAGCAATAACTCTGCGACTTGCAAAATCACCAAATGGTGTATCTACAATATCACGAATCTCTTTTGAATGGCTGATTGGTCTTTCGTTCCAGTTTGCCAAATCGAATGAATAATATAACTCACCAACTGTACTGATTCCAACGTAGATATTATCAATAAACTTGATCTTAGCAAAATCAAATGTTGCAGGGTGTTGTGTTCCAGCTGGTAACTGTTGACTCCAAGGTTGCCAGAAGTTTTTGTCAGTTGAAATACCAATAGTTCCACTGTCACCAACAACGATAAATTTATTACCGTCATAGATGATATCATTCAAGTCATTGACAGTATTACTTGTCTTGTCTGCCCATCCTGTTCCATCATTAGATGCAAGAATTACACCACCATTACCAACTGCAATGTATTCAGACTGACCGTAACAAACTGCATTTAAAGTTTGTAGTGTTCCTGAGAATTGACTGAAAGCCTCTGCTGTTGTAAGGCCAACCGCAGTAAAGATAGATCCACCAGCACCAACTGCAACCCATGTATTTCTAGTGTTTTCCCAAATAACATCTTGGAAGTTGCCCTGATATGTACTATCAAATGTGCTGGTTTGGTTGATAGCTGGAATCTGTCTTTCTTCTTTTAGATCTATTGCAGTCCATGTAGACAAACTGTTACCTATTGAAACTGCTCTTGCCATAGAACCATAATCACCAACAGCCATTGCGTAGACTGTAGATGTGTTACTGTTACCTACACCGACACCATTAAATGTTACAGTTCCACCAAATCCAATTCTACCTCTTTCCCAGAATGTTCCACTCTTGGTATTCATGTAGAAACTACTTGAACCAACAGCGATAATTGGTTCCTCTTTTGTCAGTGCCTTAAATTCTATAGCAGATGTAATACCTGTGATAGGATCGAACTCCCATGCAGATATTGGATCTTTGCGTTTAATTAATGCACTTGATATGGCTACATTTGGACTTGATAAGTTAGTATATCCTGTGCCACCAAATCCTATGGATAGTGATGAAATACTGGATGATGTAGAAACGACAGAAGTAATGATGCCTGGTAATACATCTGTGTCATCAAAGATCTGAACATTTCTCTCAGATTGAAGTAATTTATCAATAGCATTGAATACTGGGAAAGCATTACTTACATATATTGAATCATCAGTTTTAGAAACATTCTTAATTAATCTGGTGGTAGGAAGAACTTTACTCTTCAAACTAGGTCTTGCTTTAGAAATTAATACACCAGATAATATCTGATCGTGTCTTTGTTTTTCCCATGCAAGAGGTCTATCTGCATTTTGATCAGTATTGATTCCGATACTATTGTATGTAAATGTTTCCAAAAGATCGGAAGCGACTATTCTCTTACCAGTTCTCTTGAACTGATCTATATCATCATTGACAAATCTATTTTCTTTAATTTGTACAACGTCGCCAGGTTTCAGTGACTGTGCTGGTTCTACAGTCTCAACATCTCTCTTAGATCCTCTAAAGTAGAATACAGAACACTTAGAATTTTCTTTTGGAGCTTCAGTAAAGATAACTCTACTACCTTTGAATATGTAAGAAGATTGTGGAGTTTGTAGAATATCATTGATGTAGATAAAGATATTATTTGTAATATCCATATCACTACCAGCTGGAGTCTTAAGACTTAAAATTTCAGTTGTTCCAGCAGTTGTTACAGATAAAGTAAACTTCTTGCGTTTTCCATTGAAGAATGGAGCAATATCATCAAAGAGTATAAACTGGCCAGGATAGAATCCTGAGAAAGTATCATTCTCAAGTTCTTCTATGATGAGTTGGAACTCGGTGTTTATGCCCACTCTTGGATCTGTGGCGATACCAGAAACAGTTAGTCTATCACCAACTTTATATGCGGTTCCTTCTTCAAGAACACTGAACTCGGAAATGTTTCCATCAACATTGATTCTGAAATCAACTTTAGAATTTGTTCCGATACCAGATGTGCCTGATGTATATTCAAGAGGTCTATTGAAGTATGGATCTGGTTCTGCAACATCAATAAACACTGGTTTAGTAATTTCACCTCCCCTCTTATACAAAGCAATTTGAGTTGTGATGCCAGCATCAATACGGAATCTTGCGTTGTCGAGTTTTTCAATGACATTAAATCCAGAGAATCCTTGCTCAATAGAGGAAGAAATTCTCTTACCCTGTTGTGAAAGTCCAGCTCTTGCATAGTTGTGATCAACTGTAGATATACCAACATTTACAACGTAAGTCTTACTATCAATAATCTTATCTACAAATGTACCACCAGCAGCAAAGTCAGTTCCACTAGGAGAGTTGTTATTAAGTCTAGGAGCAAGAATAACACCTTGAATCTTACCACCAGAGTTATAGAAACTAGGTGTGGTAGATGGGCCTACTTGAGTTTCAATCTGAGTATTACTGATAACTCTAGTAATCTGTGAACCATTGTAATAAGGATCTCCGCCTTTTGGATAGAACTGTTTTGTAGCATAGTTGTCCTGAGAACATGAGAATAAAATTGACTCATCTTTCAACTTAACATTTCTAGGAACACCAGCAGCAGTAGTAATACCATGAACAGATGGCAAGAACATGGTCATAATACCAATAGATTCATTGTAATCTGCATGGTTAACATTATATTCAACTCTAGTAGAAACACCAACATTAAGAGTAATGTTATTAGATGTTACGGCAGTTGGATATAAGGATGTGTCATGGGCAGGGTCAGTTGTTCTTGGATACGCATGTTCAGACGCATATTGATCCATAGAGCAAGAGAATATGAAACCATTTGTCGCAAGACCAACGGCAGTTGAAGTTGTTTGTCCATGAGCTGTATCAGTAGTGAATGTTGCCAATCCACTATTAGCATCGTATGTGGCATTTGTCACATTGAATTTAACTCTTGAAGTAATACCTACGTTGATTGTAAATGTGTCTGTGGTTGTAGTTACAATACCAACTTCTATATTATGAATAGGATCAGTTGTTCTTGGATATGTGTGATCTGTAGCATAGTTGTCCTGAGAACATCTCCATGTATATGAATCAGTTGCAAGTCCAACAGTATCTCTGGCTATCAATAATCCATTTAGTTCTGCATTTTCAAATGTATGGAGATAGTCACCACCACTAATAACTGAGTTAGCAGAAGCAGAGACAAAGATATGTTCTGTTTGATTGGATGATTTACCTACATCCAGTGTAATAGTAGTATCTGTTGTAGCAGTAATCTTAACAGCAGTATTATAAGCAGGATCTGGGCCAGATATGCCACTTGCCCTTGGGTAGAAGTGATTTGTCGCATGATTGTCTAAAGCGCAAGTGAATTTGAATGCTCTTGTTTTGAGTCTTACAGATGTTCCTTTCTGTAATGTGTGTGACCCAATATCTACAGTCATCAATCCAGTGAAAGGATCAAATGAACCGCTTGTAGGACTATGGTAAACAAGAGGAGATGTTCCTACATTTACACTAAACTTATCAAGATCGACAGTGGTTACAGATAACCAATTCTGATCTGCTGGATCTTTTCTTCTTGGATAATCTTTGATAGTCTTTCTCTGATCCATCATACATCTGAATCTGATGGAACCTCTTGCAAACTGAACTCTATTACCAGTTACCATTCCGTGATTGGCAACGGTACAAGTCATAATACCAGAACCAGCATCATAAGTTGCAAATGTAACGCTTCTAGGTAAAGCACCATTGAATCCATGAACATTTGAGAACACAGTCATGATACCTGTACTTGCAGTGTAAGCTGCAGTAGTGATACCATAATTGACTATTGTAGATACACCTACATTGATTGTGACTGTTGTATCAGATGTGGAACCAATACCAACGGAAGCATTTCCACCGATAGGATCATCGGGACGAGGATAGGCATGTATAGTTGCATGGTTATCTCTAGAACAAGTAAAGTTAATAGATGCAGTATTGATACCAACAGTATCTCTTGCCTTCTTAAGACCACCAGTTGTTGCACTTTGGAACCAGTGTGCATTTATGATAGTGGATACACCAACATTTACAGAGAATGTATTTACACCAACATGGTAAATTGGCAACCACTCATTCAAGAATGGATCAGAGTATCTTGGGTACGCTTTAGTTGCAGTGTATCCATCTTGATCACATTTGAATGATATAGATTCTAAATCAAACTTCACATATTCACCAGCAACAAAACCATGATTTGCAATGGTTGGTTCTAGTACACCAGTACTAGGATTATACGTTGCCGTCGAAATTGTATGAGCTGAATTGTCATAATAAGAGTGTCCAGCACCCACATTCATTATCAATTCACCTGTTGCAGGGTTATATGTAGATGTTGATATTGAACGCTCTTCGATTGTAGAAACACCAACTCTGACTTCAAAGGTGTTTGTTGTTGCAGATACAATACCTAAATTTGTGTTGTACGCTGGATCTGTAGGGCGAGGATATGCGTGAACAGTTGCATAATCATCTTTAGCACACTTAAAGTTCAATGAACCCACTGCAATTTGAACTTGTTGAGATGGTCTTTCTACACCATTTGCAGTTGCATTTTGGAACCAGTATGGAGTATAGTCTCCACCACCAGTTATAACAGCATCAGTTCCAACACCAACTAATGAATATGGATAGTCACCACCAGCTATAACACCCTCTACAGCAACACCTTGGTTAGGTAAGAATACATATGTGTTTGCTCCACCTGTTGAACCTACATTTACTACAAATTCAGTACCAGCGGCACTAACAAGAGTTACTGGTTTATCGTAGTATGGGTCGGTTGGTCTTGGATAGAAGTGATTACTTTGGAATCCATCTTGCTCACATTTGAAAGCAACAGATCCATTTTTAAATTTGATTGTCTCACCAGCCGTAAAACCATGTAATCTATCAACAGAAACAGTCATAACACCTGTTGCTGGAGTATAGTCAGCAAATCTAATATTGTATTTTACTATGGTTGATACACCAGCATTTACAGTAATGGTGGTTCCAGCAGAACCTATGATTGGAACAGCAGTGTTATAAGTTGGATCTTTTGATCTTGGATAATACTTGATTGCAGTATTTTGGTCAGCCTCACAAGTAAATCCTAATGAACTATCTCTAAACTTGATACTTTGCCCAACTCTAAGATCATGAGTTCCAATGCTCATTGTCATCACACCCACAGAAGGTGTGTAGTCTGCGCCAGAGACAGTGTAATCTACTCTAGTTGTAATACCAGCAAAGACCTCAAAAGTGTTTGTAGAAACGTTACTGATAGGAATCCAACTATTACTAATTGGGTCTGTAGATCTTGGATAATATTTTGTTGATGTAAATGCGTCTAATGAGCACTTCCAACCTATAGATTCATCTGCAATTCTAACTTGGTCGCCATTTGAAAATCCATGATTAGGGATAGTCACGGTCAAAATACCAGCAAGGGGATTATAGTTTGCAGTTGTAATTGAATGTTGTGTAGGGCCTGTAAGACCATGATTAGCAACAGTCAATATTAAAGAACCAGTACTAGGTGAGTAGTCTCCATTTGTGGGTGTGATTTGTGATCCGCCAACCACTTGTACAGAGTTAGTATCTGCGCTTACAAATTGGTGTGCATAATCACCACCAACTTTTATTGTTTTCTCATCAGAACTAACATATGTGTGTGGATAATCTCCACCAGCAAATGTAGATGTTGCAGTTGCACTATGAAACTCATGTAGATATGGCCCACCAGTTAATAATGAACCTTCTTCTGCACGGAGGAATTGATGAGGATAATCACCACCATATATCAATGCACCAGTGATTGCCTCTTCAAATCTATGAACGTATTGATTCTTGACACGAGATATACCAACATCTATAGCAAGTGCAGTACCAGCATAACCTGTGATGGGTAGAGATGTATCATATGCAGTTGATCTACTTCTAGGATAGTAATGATCTTTTGCACCACCGTCTATAGCACATGTAAATGCAAGACCAGTTAGAATGACATCTTTACCTACTTTGTAGCCGTGAGGTGCTGCAGTGGTGACAGTTAGAACTCCAGTTATGTTATCATATAATGCACTAGAAACGCCTAGGGCAGGATCGTAGTCGCAAGTAAATGCAATACCAGAAAGAACAACACAATCGTCTTCTGTAAGGTTATGATTCTTTCTAGTTGTTACAGTTGCAATACCAGATCTTTCATCATACTCAACATGTCCAACTTGAACTGCTGGAGCACTTGTAAATGTTACCGCAATTCCTGTTGTTTGAACAAAATCATCAGTTTCTAATCCATGTCCTTCAAATTCTATAAATGATCCAATTCCAGATTGTGCAGTGTGGATGCCAGTAGTTGTCATGGCAGCACCAATGTTCACAGTAAAGTTCTTTGCACTTAAAATGCCAGTAACTCCATAATATTTTTGTGAATCTGATGGGAATGTTATATCTCCAACGTTAGTATTAAATTTAACACCATCTAATTTTATTACACTTGAAGTTGTTAATCCATGAGAAGCCGCAGCATGAATAGTTGCAACACCAGAGAATGAATCATAATCTAACTCGGATATGTTTATGCTTGATCCAACCTCATTACCAAAAGCAGTGATGGTTGTAATTCCGTTTATAGGAGTTTGATCTAGGAAAGATATTTCTCTAGGTCTGTAGAAACCTGTTCCTCCTTCTACAATACTAAAGTTTGTAATAATACCCGCTTCTGCTCTGTTTATTACACCACCAGTGACATATTGATGTTCAAAAGTTGATATACCAATAAAAGCTTCAAATGTATTTGTTGTGATGCCTACGATATCAAAACCGATTACATTTCTACCTTCCATGATGGCAGTGTCAACACCAGCACGAACAGTTCCGCCTCCTTCGTATGATAACGGTTGTGTGGCGATGCCTAAGTTAACTAAGACGTTAAGACTATCAATCACCTCTGTAATTGGATAGGCGTCCTCTCTGAGGGTATATGTGGATATACCATCACTTACCTGAATACCCTGAAGTAATAAACTTCTACTTTGATTTTCTCCTACACCAATATAGTGGCCACCAGTTACACCAATAGTTGCAATACCTGAGATGTAATTATATCCAAACGTGTTGATATTTCTTGCAGCAGATACAGGAGTGAATGTAAATCCAGCACCAGTAATTCTAACTCTATCATCAATCTCGAATCCATGAGAAACTGCACCTGTATTGAATGTAGCAATACCAGATATATGATTATAAGTTGCAGTCGATATAGCAATACTATCTGTTGTAGAGATACCAAGAGTTGCACTTATACTTGCACCGTAACCTTGAGATGATCTTACATAAATTTCGGGTATTGATCTATATCCCTGCCCTTTTCCTTCTATCTGAATATGTTCTAGACTACCAGTAGAACCAACACCAACTCTTACTGCCGCCTTTGTTGGTAAGTAATATCCAGATCCAGTTTGTAGTCCAACCTTTACAATTCTTCCCGCTCTTGGAACACCACTTAGAAAATTAATTTTATTTGTGTCAGAATCTACTATCTCAAAATCAAGGCCTGGTGTTTGTACAATATTATTGATTAGAATAAACGGATTATTATTTACATCTACACCTGTGTTTACACTGTTATAGAGTGCAGTTACAACACCTGTATTTTCAGAAAGCGTAAATTGAGTTCCAGCAACGCCTGTGAAGTCTAATGATATATCATCTAATATTACGTTTTTGTCTTTCTCATCAAATGGGTCTAATTTTCTTGAAAATAGTCTACCAGAGAATGATGATCCTGTTTCTAATCCTACAGGGCCAGATTTTCCATATGGAGCATCTGTAAAGAATATATTATCTTCGACAATATTATAATCACCAGCAAACACAGAGTATGCAATACCAGCCGCATGACCAGCCTTCTGTGTACCAAAAGCACCTCTTTCTACAGCAATTTCAGAAGATGATGATGTGCTAAAAACTGGATAGTAACCCAATCCAGATTTGAAGATAATAACTTCAGATATAGTTCCAACACCACTTATAACTGGAAAGAAAACACCTTCCGTTGTTGGATCGGATGTCCCTTCAATTACAATTTTAGGTGGATCTGTTTTTGCATAACCTGTTCCTCCACTCAAAACTTCTATGGAACTAACTCCATAGAATGAATCGAAAGATGGTTTTAGGAGGGCTCCTGATCCAGGCGTAGTCCTTGGCATTTACTCGTTTCCCTCAACTAATGTTAATAGAACTTGAACAATAAACTCTGGTAACTCCAGTGCTATCGCGAATGACACTAAACGTTAGAATGTCTTCGTTTGAAGTAGATGGTGGAGGGTTGCCACCTACCCATCTAATTCCTGTTGCGATTGTAGCACCGTTAACTGTAACAGGATCACCATAAGTATATCCTAACCCTGCATTTATGATAAGTGTTGCTGTAGTTGCTTTACTATTCTCTCCACTTACGTTTGTAAATGCCCATGAAGTTATGGATGTTGTTGCAACACCACATATTACAGATCCTTGTGACACATCAATAGTAAATGTGCCGCCTGCACTTACTTGCATAACATCACTAAAGTTTCCTACAACCTTTTCAGTAATATCAGAATTGAAATTTACTTGATCCATCAAGGTAGTCGCACCACCTACCAAAACGTCACCTTGAACATCTAATCTACATGTTGGAGCGGTAGAACCTACACCCACATAAGCTTCTTTACTTACTACGAATGACTTATTATCTGTTACGTCTTGATCTGATACTCTTAATCCATGGCCATTACCTTTTGCAATCGCCCATATTGAAGGTCTTTCATTAGAAAAAGATGCAACCTCCATCTGTGATGTTGGAAGTGAAGTTCCAATGCCCACCATACCATCTGCTTTGATACGGAACATTGTTGCAGCAAAACCAACTTCAACAGGGCCATCTGTAATTGCACCAGGCTGTTGAATTGTTATTTTACCAATATCTGCATAACTTGTCGTTACAACACCAGTTGTATTAATATCAATATTGTTTGTGACACTCGCTGCAAGACCAGCAAGAACAGATGTTGATGCGATGCCACAGTTGGTAGAATACCCAGCAGTGCTAGCAAAAGAAACAAAACTTACAAGATTAGTACCGTCTCCGAACTTATCGTATATCTCGTTAAAATTATCATTAATCTTAATAGTCCCTGCCAATAGGGTATCGCCCGTCCCATCATTCGGAGCAGAACCAGTACTAATCCCTTGTTTAGCCATTACTTAAAAAACGTTTTCTTTTTATTTATAGTTAATATGGAGGGTTATCATCAAGAGTCACAGAAGTATCGGAAACTTTGATAACTGTGGAGTTTGATCTATTAGTGTCATAGAAGAAATTATTATCAACAGTATTTTCGATTTCTGCTGTTCTTGCGTTAACAAATGTAGCATCTCCTATCTGTTGAACCTTAACAAATTCGTCCTCTAATCTAAGAACATCACCTTTAGCAAGTGATCCAATTCCAGCACTAATAGTTATAGTTTCTGTATTGACACCAACAGTTTCGGATACTGTTACTTCCAGTCTCTTGTTTGTGAGTGGAGTTTGAATTATATTATCCACCATAATTAAAGCCTGTTTGTTAGGCTCAGTGACTGATAACACATGTGTACCAGTTCCTAATGAAGTAAAATCAAATGGTAATGATGTGGAGAATCCAGCAAGTCTGAATTTCAAATCATCTACCTTCTGAACAAACATTAAATCAGGCATCTTGTCTGCGCCACATTCTACAGGAGACAATGTTATATTATCGCCTGGAGTTACTCCACCAATATATGTCCCTGCAATAGAGATTGTATTAGTAGTTGCATATCCAGTTCCACCAGTAACAACACTTACACCAGAGATGTCTAAGTTGCCATCTCTAGTTACGTTGAATGTTGCTCCTGATCCACCACCATCATTAGTAGAAGGAATATTAGTATAAGTTGTTTCTATTCCAACTCTTGATCCTGTTGTTTTAGTTACAGGGAATGTCAAGTTATTTGCTGGTGTGGCACCACCAAGATATGTACCAGCAATACTTACGTTATCACCCACAATGTAATCTCTACCACCGTTGATTAGAGTGACAGCAGTAGATATACACTGACCAGTAGTTTGATCAAAGTCAAACTTAACTTGGAAGATAGAACCACTACCACTTCCTCCTGTGCCAGGAACACCTCCGTCTGCATTGCCAAATCCATATATTCTGAATAGAGCGCCTGGAGGATTTTCTGTTACGGCAGTTCCTGTTACGGGGCCTGGAATTTGAACATTATATCCATTCTCATACATTGCACTTCCACCAATACCAGATGTCACAACAGACATAACAATGTCCTTTGGCCCTGTAGTATGAGATGTAGTTGCAATACTTATCCTATCACCACCCTGAGTATTTAATCTAACTGGTTGGCCAGTTTGGAAATCATGGTTTTGTATCTGTATAACGTTAAGTATAAGATCTACGTCAGTGAATACTCCAGAAGCAGCAAATGATTTTTTGAATACTGGTTTTCCGCCAGTAGAAAGTTGGAACTGTTTACTACCAACTAGAGTTCCTGTTCTATCATGTTTGCCATTGAAACCAGAGGAGATATCATCCAAATTCAAGACCTTATTAGTCTTGTTCATAATGAAACTCTTGATTGGTCTGCCTTCTGGGAAGAAAATTCTTTGAACCGATCCATCAGGTAAAGGATCATCTTCAGTGACTATAGCAAAGTTATCTCTCTTGCCCATATACACATCACTATCAATATTCAATATCAAGTCAACTTTAGTGTCAACTGCTTGAACTTTCATGTTGGTGGACTTGGCAATTCCCACAGTAGGAGCATTTACAATAGGATCACTCTCTACAATAAGATCGGAGAACTCTAAGAAACCTGATGGGTGAACAATAGATTTTACAGACTCTTTCCAAGTATCATATGGCAATTTACTCTTGATTGAATAAGAGAACTTCTGGAAGTAGTAGTTATCAGATAATCTTTGACTGAAATCATTAAGAATACCAATATTCATGTCATTCTTAGAAACCTTGTCTCTAGTAACACCAAGAGTGGTATCAATGCTAAATTTGTTTACATCTCTTACCTCTCCGTTTAGTTTTGATATTTCACCAAATAAAACATCACCAGATACTAAAGTTCCTAAAGTATCTCTAAGTCTTAGTTGACCAATATTAACATTCCAACCATTCTCTGCTACGAATCCTTCAAATCTTGTAGATGTTACTTTTTCTCCAGATAAGAATTTAGCATCTTCAATGATAGTCATATTAAACTTCGCCATATCGTTGAAGTTTACGATAGATCCTAATGTAAAGTCATCGTCATATGTTCCTAGTGTTACTGTTGAAATGCCAGGTGCATTTGCCATATCAAACACAATAGTTGCATTTGATGTATTAACACCTGTAACTGTGTAGAATGAGAAGTCGTAATCAGCAGAGTTGAAGTTTGCATCTCCATTAAGCACTGAATCAGGTTTCAATCTACAACCCTCAACAAATACCTTGTCTCCTATAGCAAAAGGTAACTTAGTTTCGGTAGATGCAAATCCAGTTGTTACTGGTATATTAAATTGTGCATCTAATAACAACTCAGCAGTAACAGTAGTGCCACTATGAGTGATATTGTCTATATCATAACCATTTGAGTTATTAGTTGTAATGATACTGAGTGGTTCTTTAAATTCAAAGGCATTCTTGATTATTTCTACATTATCAACAGATCCACCTACCACATGTGCTGCAATCTGCACATTACTATTTCCTCTAACTGCAAGTGTGGGTGGTTGATTATATCTTTTTCCTCCATCGATTACTTGGATTTCATCCATCCTAGCAATACCACTTACTTCAACAATGGCGGGAACACTAAGGAATGGAAGTAAAGTAGGATCAGTCGGATAATCAAATCCATCTTTTATCCTTTCAATAAGATCAATCTTGCCAATATCTGGAGAAGATACTTTTACAATAGCATCTTTACCTTGAGAGCTCTGAAAACCAATAACTCTTGGTAATATGGTGTATCCTCTGCCTGGGAAGTTTATCTTAGTATTAAAGATAGGCCCCCTAGCAGTTGGAGAAGTTGTACTGTATGTGATCGTACTTACACCAGTTCTAGAAACAAATTTTTGAGATTCTAATGGTCTTTGCTTTAAGTTGAAACTGAAGTTAGTATCATCAGTCTTAATTATGACATGTTCGTTTCTAATTACAGTATTATTGAATGTAATGTTGTTTCTACCAGTTACATCAGTATCGGAAGATCCAAATGTCTTTCTGGCATCGGAAGGAACTACAGGTGTAAGATTATAGAAGGTTTTACTTGGCCAATCAGTATCTGTCTTAATAGTAACCGTAGCATCAACGTTTCCAGAGATTCCAGATCTAGTAATGTTAAATCCTGTTGCTTCTGTACCATTAACATCTAGTTTATTGTTAAAATTAATGTCACTAAAGAAGTCTAATCTCATATCAAGTAAACTTTGATCAGAAACATCAAATGTGACAGTATTACCAGTAGTGAAGGTAAGTGCTGGATTAATCTTAGCAAGGAAACTTAAATTGTTAGCACTCGATGTTGTTACTGTCGATATAGAGATTGGATTAGAGTCAAATACATCAGATTTGTACTTACACAATTTTATAAAGTCAGTATTTTCTCTAAGAACAAAATATGTCTCATTATTGATCAATCCATCGATTGTATTTCCATTATCATAGTAAACAACCTTATCGCCGCTCTGTAAATCATAATCATTGATGTTTATTTCAGTTAGATCAGCAGAAAAACTTGTATATGTAAATCCTACTCGTTTTGTGGTTACTTTAGCAAGAACTGGGTCATATCTGATGATTGTGGATTCAGTATCTTTAGGTAAAGCGTCTATTCTTATGATATCTCCAGTTTCTAGTCCATGATCCGATGTAACTCCTACTTTTCCAAAGAATTTCTCAACTTTAGAATTTACTTTCTCGAAAGTAGTTGCAAGAGAATGTGCAAATCCAGAATTAGATGCAACATTGTAGAACCACACAGCATCACCAGTTGTGGGGAATCCTAGAGTTGCTATACCAATATAATCTTGTTCAAAATTGATCGCATAGACATCTCCATCAGGCAAAACTTCAGTTCCAACACCAGATGTTGCACCAGCAGCGACTTTTGCCCAAACAAGAGATGTTCCACCAATACCCATGTTGTAAACAAGTTTTTGACCAGTAAAGAACTTATGATTTTTGATATAGATTCTTTGTTGTGGTACAAACCTGTTTTCTATGGTTTGTATTGTACTTAAACCTGTAAGTGGCAACGTATAATGAGTTCCTGTAGATCCAACACCAACTGTTTGTTGTGGATTGAAGTAAGTAATGTAATTTTCAAACGTGTATCTCGTTACAGTTGAATTACCAACAGGGAAAGAGAATTTATTTGGTTTCAATACGACATTATTGGTTCCAGCTGCATGAGTCATGGCAGCACCAACAAAGTTTTCTCTATTTACAAATAATCTAGAGAATTGTTCATCAACACCAGTAACAATGAATTTTTCTGTTCCAATACCTATTGTGTCACTAGGAGCAAACCCAGTTGTATCAGTAACAAAGATTGAGGTGCTTACACCTGTGTTAGTTACGTTATCTAAGAATGTTGTTAAACCTACAGCTCTACTTACAACAGAAACTTTTTTTGTACCATTAAACTCAGTGAACTGAGATGTGTTTATACCACTTATTAGTACAGTTTCACCGTCAATAATATCGTGTGGCTCTGTAGTAACACCTATGATTTCTTTTTTGTTTAATCTAAGTGTAGTATTGACAAATGTTGATATACCTATTTCTACAGTGTCAACTTGCTTTCCTAAGATTTCATTTACAACAATATTTGTACCTGATCCGTTAGTTCCAGTGTTATCCAAAGATAGAGTATCATCTATCTTATAACCATCACCTCTAGCAAATACAGTAACAGATGTAATACCAGCACTTCTAGTTTTTGTAATTTCAAATTCTTGTTTCAGTGCATCTCTAACATCATCTATAAGTTCATAATTAGAATTACCAAATGTTAGATAGTATGGCGATATGTTTCTAGTAAGATTTCTAGAAATAATATCAATGTCTTGGTTGAAGAAAGTTACAAAGTTTTCTTCTATAGGAGTATCTTTAAATTTACTTCCAAGTAGATATGGGTATTTTGGTTTAGCAACACCACTGGAATCAATATCAACACTATAGAAGTAAGCATATGTTCCATCAGGGAACTGTGGAGTCACACAATACCTACCACCGAACTCGTCTAGGTCGCCAGAGTTGTCAAAGATGTAATCATTAACAAAGTATCCAAATGCAAAGCCAGGTGGTCTTAGACCCGATAATATCGCAGTATTAAGAATATACCCTGACTGCAATCTTCTGATAGCACCTCCGTCTGGATTTTGATAACCATATGGGCCATAGATTGGATTACCATCATAAGCAAATCCCAATATTGGAGAGTGGAAAGCATTAGGTGTTTCTAAGTTACCAGAATCGATGTTATCTCCAAGTTGATATCTCAACTTTTGTGGAGGATACATCCCTATAGTTTGTAATTGATATTCTGGGTTTGTACTTGGTTTAGTTAATATAGAATCTTCATCACTGATGATATTTTCATTTTTCTGAACTTGGTTAATTTTCCACTCTTTTATGTTAGCAATAAACTTAGCAGACTTACCTCTGTTTCTTAGATCTAGAGTTGTATCACTACTTTTATATCCAACACCGCCATCAAGGATCTGAACACCTGTTATTCTATTGTTGGTAATAATTGGTCTTATATCAGCAAAGCTTCCTGTAGGACTGTATATGTTGATGTCAGAGTCTTCTCTATAACCTTGACCAGAAGCAAGAATTTGAACATCTACGATAGATCCGCCAACAATAATTGGTTTTAGTAAAGCTTGGAATACAATAGTTGATATACCAACATTGGGTCTTCTG